>Ga0073934_10001800_pt1 | contig 48711 bp, 43 predicted proteins | sample LarsenN4metaG_FD_76834 | JGI IMG/M metagenome (GOLD analysis project Ga0073934, IMG submission 76834) | Hot spring sediment bacterial and archeal communities from British Columbia, Canada, to study Microbial Dark Matter (Phase II) - Larsen... ...
CTCGTCGCGGAAGCACTTGGTGATCTGGTAGTAGCGGTCGAAGCCGGCCACCATCAGCAGCTGCTTGAACAGCTGCGGGCTCTGCGGCAGCGCGAAGAACATGCCGTCGTGCACGCGGCTCGGGACGAGGTAGTCGCGCGCGCCCTCGGGCGTGCTCTTCGTGAGCATCGGCGTCTCGACGTCGATGAAGCCCTGCTCGTCGAGGAACTTGCGCACCTCGATCGCCACGCGGTAGCGCAGCATCAGGTTCTTCTGCATCTGCGGCCGGCGCAGGTCGAGCACGCGGTGCGTGAGGCGCACCGTCTCGCTGAGGTTCTCGTCGTCGAGCTGGAACGGCGGCGTGACGCTGGGGTTCAGCACCTCCAGCGTGTGGCAGAGCACCTCGACCTGCCCCGAGACGAGGTTGGCGTTGTGCGTGCCCTCGGGCCGCGCGCGCACCTTGCCGGTGACCTTGAGGCAGAACTCGTTGCGCACCGACTCGGCGGTCCTGAACATGTCCGGCCGGTCGGGGTCGCAGACGATCTGCACGAGACCTTCGCGGTCGCGCAGGTCGATGAAGATGACGCCGCCGTGGTCGCGGCGGCGGTGGGCCCAGCCCATCAGGGTGACGTCCTGGCCGAGCAGCTTCTCGCTGACCAGGCCGCAGTAGGTGGTTCTCATCGTTGGCTCACTGTCGCAATCGGTGGGCTCCGCCGCAGGGGGCGTGAAGCGTAATCGAACGGGGGTGGCGCTTCTGCGACCCGACCTGCGGGCCGCGCTGGGGTGCGTGCATGGGCGGGCCGGCTGCCTGGCCGACGCCGCCCGGTCAGTTTCGGACGTCCGCCGGCGCGGCGGGCCGGGGCGCTTGCGGCGGCTCCGCGCCGGCCAGGGCGGCGTGGGTGCCGTTTCTCGCCGCCACCACGCCGGCGGGACCGGCCGCCAGGCCCGCCTTGGCCGGCGGCGCGACGACGCCCATCGAGATGACGTACTTGAGCGCCTCGTCCACGCTCATCTGGAGCGGCACGACGTCGGCGCGCGGCATCATCAGGAAGAAGCCGGAGGTCGGGTTGGGCGTGGTGGGCACGTAGACGCTGACCCAGTCCATGCGCGGGTCCATGCCCATCACGGTGGTCGGGCTGGCGCCGAGGTGCGCCGCCACCTCGCCGGCGGGGCGGCCGGTGACGAAGGCGATGGTCCAGGAGCCCGCGCGCGGGTACTGCACGAGCACCGCCTCGCGGAAGGCGTTGCCGCTGCTCGAGAACAGCGTGTCGGAAACCTGCTTGACCGAGTTGTAGATGCTCTTGACGATGGGGATCTTGCCGATGATCCGATCCCACATCGCCAGCCACCACTGGCCGACGAAGTTGGCCGTGAAGATGCCGGTGATCAAGAGCGCGACGGCCAGCACCACGACCGACAGGCCCGGGATGTGCCGAAGCGACTCGAGGAAGGCATGTGCCGATGCGGGCAACACCGCCTGAGTGAGCGACAGCAGGGCCGAGAAGAGGCTGTCGATGCCGCCCAGTATCCAGGCCAGCACCCACACGGTGATGGCCAGCGGCAGCCAGACCAGCAGGCCGGCGACGATGTACTTCTTCATCGCGGCGCGCGCCATGGCGCTCAGCCGCCCGACGCGGGCGAGGCGGACCCGCCCGGCGCCGGCGCGGGCGGCGACGGGCTCGCCGCGGGGGCAGGTGCCGGCGAGCCCGCGGTGGAGGCCTTCTCGGCCGCGCTGCCGGTGCCGCCCTTCTCGGCGCCCTTCTCGGCACCCTTGTCCGGGCTCTTGTCCGTACTCTTGTCGCCGGCTTCCTTGCCGTCGGCCTCGGGCTTGCTGGCGCCGGCGTTGCCGCCGCGGAAGTCGGTGACGTACCAGCCCGACCCCTTCAGCTGGAAGCCGGCGGCCGTCACCTGCTTCACGAACGTCGCCGCGCCGCAGGCGGGGCATTCGGTCAGCAAAGGATCGGAAACCTTCTGCAGTACGTCTTTCGCGTGCCCGCAGCTGGTGCAGCGATAGGCGTAGATCGGCATGGTGCTGGCCCGTCTTCCCTGGCGAAAAACCGGCAATTATAGGTCCGGCCCTCGAATTCAAGGGCCGGACGGCTGGGCCGCCGAGGGCGGGTCAGTGCCGTGGCGCCCCGGTGTGTGCGCCGCCATGGGCGGCACCGTGCGCGGCATGGCCTGCACCGTGGTGAGCGTGCTGGGCTGCCTGCGCGTGCCGCAGCGAGGTCTCGATCGAGTGGCCCTGGTTGCCGATCAACTGCGGGGCCAGCGATCCCAGGACCATGCCGATGATGGAGGCGAAGAAGCCGATCAGGTTGGAAGGCACCATCGCGTCGGGGGCCACCTGCGTGGCGCCCAGCCAGCACCCGATCCCCAGGACGATCGAGAACAGCGCGCCCTGCGTCGTGGCCCGCTTCCAGTAGGCGCCGGCCAGCAGGGGGACGAAGGCGCCGGCCAGCGTCACGTTGTACGCGTTCTGCACCATCTCGTACATCGTGCTCTTGCTGTTGAGCGCGAACAGCAGCGCACCGGCGGTGAAGGTGACGAGGATGATGCGCAACGTGAGAAGGAACTGCTTGTCGCCCATGCGTGGCGCGAAGGGCCGCAGCACGTTCTCGGTGAAGAGCGAGGTCGGCGCCAGCAGCGCGCCGCTGGCCGTGGAGAGGATGGCCGACAGCAGCGCGCCGAAGAACATCACCTGCGCCCACAGCGGCATCTTCGACAGCACGAGGTCGGGCAGGATGCGCTGGATCTCGCGCGCGTCCTCGGCGCCGAACAGCTTGGCCACCGCCGGGTCGGCCACGACCGCCGAGTAGGCGATGAAGATCGGCACGAAGGCGAAGCAGAAGTAGATGAGGGCGCCGATCACGGTGCCGCGCACGGCGGTCTTCTCGTCCTTGGCGCTGGTCATGCGCTGGAAGACGTCCTGCTGCGGGACGGAGCCGAACGCGAACGCGAAGAAGGCCCCGGCCATGGCCCACCAGCCCGGCGCGTCGGACGGGAAGAACGCGAACTTGCCGTCGGCTGCCGCCTGCGAGATGACCTTGCCGGCGCCGCCGGCGAGATCGCCGACGAGCAGAGCGACGAGCGTCAGGCCGATCAGGATGACGACCGTCTGGAACAGGTCGGTGAAGGCCACCGACCACATGCCGCCGAAGATCGTGTAGATCAGCACGACACCCGCGCCCAGCAGGATGGAGGTCGTGAGGTCGAGGGCGCCGCCGCTGAGCACGTGGATGACGAGGCCGAGCGCCGTCATCTGCGCGGAGGTCCAGCCGAGGTAGCTCAGCACGATCGCCACGCTCGTCAGCACCTCGACGCCCTTGCCGTAGCGCTGCTTGTAGAAGTCGCCGATCGTGAGCAGGTTCATGCGGTAGAACAGCCGCGCGAACAGCAGCGCCGCCAGCACCAGGCAGACGCTGGCGCCGAACGGATCGCCCGGGATGCCGCCGAGGCCGTCCTTGGCGAAGGTGGCCGACACCGACAGCACCGTCTCGGCGCCGAACCAGGTGGCGAACACCGTCGCCACGTTCATGTACAGCGGCAGCGAGCGGCCCGCCACCATGTAGTCCTTGGCGTTGTGCACGCGCCTGGCGGCAAGCAGGCCGATGGTGATGGTGACGAGCAGGTAGGCGACGACGAAGGTGATGAGCACGTCAGCTCTCCGTGGAGAAGGCGGGTCCGCGGCGACGACGGCGGTCGCCGTGCCCCGAGGCGGGCCGAAGTGTAGGGCGCCCCGCCGGTTCGACCACCGGCAAGACCCTGACCTGCGTGGGAGCGTGGCCCGCGCTCAGCCGAGCCACGGCAGCAGGCGCAGCGAGACGAGCGTCAGCAACAGGCCGAGCAGGAAGCCGAGCCCGGCCCAGAGCAGCGCCTGCAGCATCCGATTGGTGCGCTTCTGCTCGACGAGGAGGCGCCGCAGCAGCTCGTGCTCGCTCTCGTCGGCGCGGCGCTCCAGCGCCTGGTGCACGAGGCGAGGCAGCCCCGGCAGCATCTGCGCGTAGCGCGGCGCCTCGTTGCGCAGGCGTTCCACGAGCCCCTGCCAGCCGACCTGCTCGTTCATCCAGCGCTCGAGGAAGGGCTTGGCCGTCGTCCACAGGTCGAGCTCGGGGTCGAGCTGGCGGCCCAGGCCCTCGATGTTGAGCAGCGTCTTCTGCAGCAGCACGAGCTGCGGCTGGATCTCGACGTTGAAGCGGCGCGAGGTCTGGAACAGCCGCAGCAGCACCTGCCCGAGCGAGATGTCTTTCAGCGGCCGCGCGAACTGCGGCTCGCAGACGGCGCGGATGGCACCCTCGAGCTCGTCGACACGCGTGCCCGGCGGCACCCAGCCGCTCTCGATGTGCAGCTCGGCGACGCGCTTGTAGTCGCGGCGGAAGAAGGCGATGAAGTTGTGCGCCAGGTAGTCCTTGTCGCGGTCGGTCAGCGTGCCGACGATGCCGAAGTCGAGCGCGATGTAGCGCCCGAAGGTCGCCGGCGCGGTGCTGACCAGGATGTTGCCGGGGTGCATGTCGGCGTGGAAGAAGCCATCGCGGAACACCTGGGTGAAGAAGATCGTCACGCCGTCGCGCGCGAGCTTCTTGAAGTCGATGCCGGCCTCGCGCAGGCGGTCGACCTGGCCGATGGGCACGCCGGTCATGCGCTCCATCACGATGACCTCGGTGCGGCACAGGTCCCACACCATCTCGGGCACGAGCACCAGGCCCAGGCCCTCCATGTTGCGCCGCAGCTGCGTCGCGTTGGCCGCCTCGCGGACGAGGTCGAGCTCGTCGTGCAGGTAGGTGTCGAACTCGGCCACCACCTCGCGCGGCTTCAGCCGGCGGCCGTCCGCCGACAGGCGCTCGACCCAGGCGGCGATCTGGTGCAGCAGCGCCAGGTCCTTCTCGATGACCTCCAGCATGCCCGGGCGCAGCACCTTCACCGCGACCGGCCGTCCGGCCCAGCCGGCAGGCCCGGCGCGCAGCGTGGCGAAGTGCACCTGCGCGATCGACGCGCTGGCCACCGGCTCGGCCTCGAAGGTCTCGAACAGGTCCTCGATGCGCTGCCCGAATGCCCTCTCGACGATCGCGCGGGCGGCGTTCGCCGGAAACGGCGGCACGCGGTCCTGCAGCTTGGCCAATTCGTCGGCGACGTCCGGCGGCATCAGGTCGCGCCGCGTCGAGAGCACCTGGCCGAACTTCACGAAGATCGGGCCGAGCCGCACGAGGCCCTCGCGCAGGCGCACGCCGCGCGGGGCGTCGAGCCGGCGGCCGACCGTCACGATGCGCACGAGCGCACGCACCCAGCGTTGCGGGAACGCCGACAGCGCCACTTCGTCCAGGCCGAAGCGCAGGACGGTGACGACGATGAAGACGAGGCGCGTGAGTCGACTCATCGCCGGCCGGGGCCGAGCCGCGAGGAGAACTGCGCGAGCTTGTCGGCCCAGGGCGACGATGACGCGGCGGCGAGGGTGTCCAGGGCGGCGCGCAGCCCACGCGCCAGGGCCCGGCCGGCCTGGTGCAGCTGGTGCGCGAGCACCGGCCCGAAGAAGCGCTCGAGGTCGGCGGCGACGTCCCAGCGCAGGTTCTGGAGCAGCCAGCCGATGTCGGCGGCGAAGGCGGCATCGCCTTCCACCTGCACCGACGGGCGCTCGCCGGCCAGCGCGCGCGCCAGCAGCGCGGCCGGGTTGCGGGCATCGACGGTGATGCGCAGGTCGGCAGGCGCGGCCGCCGCGTCGGCCTGCGTGCCGCCCCACTCCAGCAGGCCGGCTGGCGTCACGCGCCAGGCCAGCAGCGGTGGCGGCGGCAGCAGCGCCGGCCAGCCGGTGAGCTGCATCGTCAGCGAGCGGCCGGCGTGCGGATGCAGGCGCTCGACCGCCGCCGGCTCGGCGCGCAGCACGTGGTTCATCACCAGCGTCAGGCGTTCCAGCACCGCCGGCGCGAGCAGGTTCGACAGGGCATCGAGCATGGCGGCGGGATTGTAGGCAGGGCACCCCGGGTGCGAGCCAGGCCGGCCGATGCAGCCCCGGCGCCGCGGCGCTTGCCTGGGCCGAACAGGCCGTCCTGGCCCTCCGGGCCGCAGGGCCGCGGGCGCGTCCGGCCGTTCCCCGGGGCCCCTGATTCGGGCGTCGCCGTGCACCGGCGCCGGGAACAAATGCACGCGGCACTGCGCCCGTTCGAGGCCGTGCGAAGAGAGGCCCGGTGTGCCGCACCCCCCTCGCATAGCATGCGCGCTTGCCTGCATCGACCATGCCTGCCACCGTCCTGCTGACCGGCGCCACCGGCTACATCGCCTCGCACACCTGGCTCTCGCTGCTGGCTGCAGGCTACCGCGTGATCGGGGTCGACAACTTCTCCAACAGCTCGCCCGAGGTGCTCAAGCGGCTGGCCGAGCTGTCGGGCCGCACGCCCGAGTTCGAGCGCCTGGACGTGTGCGACGCCGCGGCGATGGAGGCCCTCTTCGCGCGCGAGCGCATCGACGCGACGGTGCACTTCGCCGCCTTCAAGGCCGTGGGCGAGTCGACGGCCAAGCCGCTCGAGTACTACGCCAACAACCTCGGCGGCCTCGTCAACGTCTGCCGCACGATGCAGCGGCACGGCGTCAGGCGCTTCGTGTTCAGCTCCAGCGCCACGGTGTATGGCGACCCGGAGAAGCTTCCCATCGTCGAGAGCTCGCCGCTGTCGGCCACCAACCCGTACGGCCAGACCAAGCTGATGGGCGAGCAGATCATCGGCGACCTCGCGCGCAGCGACCCGGCGTGGCAGAACGGCATCCTGCGCTACTTCAACCCGGTGGGCGCACACGAGAGCGGCCGCATCGGCGAGGACCCGCGCGGCACGCCCAACAACCTGATGCCCTACGTCGCCCAGGTGGCGGTGGGGCGGCGGCCGCAGCTGTCGGTCTTCGGCAACGACTATCCGACGCCCGACGGCACCGGCGTGCGCGACTACATCCACGTGGTCGACCTGGCCGAGGGACACGTGGCCGCGCTCGACCGGCTGCTCGCGCACCCGGGGTCGTTCACCGTCAACCTCGGCACCGGCCGCGGCTCCAGCGTGCTCGAGGTGGTGCGCGCGTACGAGGCCGCCAGCGGCCGGCCCGTGCCCTATCGCATCGAGCCGCGCCGCGCCGGCGACGTCGCGGCCTGCTGGGCCGACCCCGGCCTGGCGCGGCAGCTGCTCGGCTGGCAGGCCCGGCACGACCTGAACCGGATGTGCGCCGACAGCTGGCGCTGGCAACAACAGAACCCCAGGGGATTCGAAGACTCATGAGCGTTGATTCCACCTCCGGCGCCGGTGCCGTCGCGGTCGTTCCGGTGGTCATGGCCGGCGGCTCGGGTACGCGGCTGTGGCCGCTGTCGCGCGCCGGTTTCCCGAAGCAGTTTCTCGTGCTGTCGGGCCAGACGAGCCTGTTCCAGCAGGCGGTGGCGCGGCTGCAGGGCCTGGCCGACGGGCGCATCGCGGTGCAGCCGCCGCTCGTGGTGGGCAACGAGGAGCACCGCTTTCTCGTGCTCGACCAGCTGCGCGAGCAGAAGTGCGAGCCGGCGGCCGTCCTGCTGGAGCCGATGGGCCGCAACACCGCCCCGGCGCTGACGCTGGCGGCACTTCAGGCGCTGGAGGGCGGCCAGGATCCCGTGCTCGTCGTGACGCCGGCGGACCAGACCGTGACCGACTCGCCCGCCTTCGTGGCCGCCGTGCGCCGCGCGGTGCTGCAGGCCGCCGGCGGCGCGATCGCGATCCTCGGCGTCAAGCCGACGCGCCCCGAGACGGGCTACGGCTACATCCGCACCGAGACGGTCGGGCGCGGCGACGCGGCGGCCGGCATCCCGCCCGACCTGCGCGTCGTGCGCTTCGTCGAGAAGCCCGATGCCGACACCGCGCAGCGCTACCTCGAGGCGGGCGGCTACTCGTGGAACGCCGGCATGTTCGTGCTGCGGGCCTCGGTGTGGATGGCGGCGCTGGAGCGCTTCCGCCCGGACATCGCGGCGGCCTGCCGCCGGGCCTTCGCCGCGCGCAGCACCGATGCCAAGTTCGTGCGCCCGGGCAAGGACGAGTTCGCGGCCGTGCCATCGGAATCGGTCGACTACGCGGTGATGGAGAAGTGCCCCGGCGTGCTCGACATCCGCATGCAGGAACTCGACGCCGGCTGGAACGACCTGGGCGCCTGGGATGCCGTGTGGCAGGTGCTGCCGAAGGACGGCGACGGCAACGCCACCGTCGGCGACGCGCTCGTGGCCGACAGCCACAACACGCTGGTCCATGCCACCAGCCGCCTCGTCAGCGTCGTCGGGCTCGATGACGCCGTGGTGGTCGAGACGCCCGATGCCGTGCTCGTCGCCAGCCGCGAGAAGAGCCAGGACGTGAAGACCATCGTCGCTCGGCTGGGCCAGGAGCAGCGCGGCGAGCAGACGCTGCACCGCAAGGTGCACCGCCCGTGGGGCTGGTACGACAGCATCGACAACGGGCCCCGGCACCAGGTCAAGCGCATCATGGTCAAGCCCGGCGCCAGCCTCAGCCTGCAGATGCACCACCACCGCGCCGAGCACTGGATCGTCGTCAGCGGCACCGCCGAGGTCACCAACGGCGACAAGGTGATCATGCTCACCGAGAACCAGAGCACCTACATCCCGCTCGGCCAGGTGCACCGGCTGCGCAACCCGGGCAAGGTGCCGCTCGAGATCATCGAGGTCCAATCGGGCAGTTACCTGGGTGAAGACGACATAGTTCGGTTCGAAGACACCTACGGAAGGAGATAGAGTCCGGCCCGAAGCGCCTTCGGCGCCTCCCCCCGGGGGGCACCACCGGCGGTCCGGCGGAGCCGGATCCGCGGCGGTCACTTGGCTGGCCAGGGCGCTCTTCAGCGCATGACTCTTCTCGTCACCGGCGGTGCCGGCTTCATCGGCAGCAACTTCGTCCTCGACTGGCTGGCCGCCGGCGGCGAGCCGGTGGTCAACCTCGACGCGCTCACCTACGCGGGCAACCTGCACAACCTGGCGTCGCTGGCCGGGGACGCGCGGCATGTCTTCGTGAAGGGCGACATCGGCGACCGCGCGCTCGTCGACCGCCTGCTGGCCGAGCACCGGCCCCGGGCCATCGTGCACTTCGCGGCCGAGAGCCACGTCGACCGCAGCATCCTCGGGCCGGGCGCCTTCATCAAGACCAACGTCGAGGGCACCTTCACGCTGCTGGAGGCGGCGCGCGTGCACCTGCAGACGCTGGAGCTGGCCGAGCGCGAGGCCTTCCGCTTCCTGCACGTCAGCACCGACGAGGTCTACGGCAGCCTGGCGCCCGATGCGCCGGCGTTCACGGAGGACCACCCGTACGAGCCGAACAGCCCGTACTCGGCGAGCAAGGCGGCCAGCGACCACCTCGTGCGCGCCTGGTTCCACACCTACGGCCTGCCAGTGCTCACCACGAACTGCAGCAACAACTACGGGCCGTTCCACTTTCCGGAGAAGCTGATCCCGCTGATTATCGTCAACGCGCTGGCCGGCAAGCCGCTGCCCGTCTACGGCGACGGCATGCAGGTGCGCGACTGGCTCTACGTCGGCGACCACTGCAGCGCGATCCGCACCGTGCTGGCCCGCGGCCGCGTCGGCGAGACCTACAACATCGGCGGCTGGAACGAGAAACCCAACATCGAGATCGTGAAGACGGTGTGCGCGCTGCTCGACGAGATGCGGCCCGACCCTGCCGGCCCGCGCGCGCGCCTCATCACGCACGTGAAGGACCGCCCCGGGCACGACCGCCGATACGCGATCGACGCGCGCAAGATCGAGCGCGAGCTCGGCTGGCGGCCGGCCGAGACCTTCGAGAGCGGCATCCGCAAGACGGTGCGCTGGTACCTCGAGCACGCCGACTGGGTGGCGCAGGTGCAGAGCGGTGCCTACCGCGACTGGGTGGCCGCCAACTACGGCGCCCGCGCGGCGTCGTGAGCGTGGTGGCCGAGCCGACTTCGGGTCAGCCTGCGACGACGAGGTCATGAGCACGCGCATCCTGCTGCTGGGCAAGAACGGCCAGGTCGGCTGGGAGCTGCAGCGCGCGCTGGCGCCCCTCGGCGAGCTGGTGGCCTGCGACTTCGATTCGCCGGGCGACCTGCGCGCCGATTTCACCCAGCCCGAGACGCTGCGCGCGCTGGTGTGGCGCGTGCAGCCGTCGGTCATCGTCAATGCCGCTGCGCACACGGCGGTGGACAAGGCGGAGTCGGAACCCGAGCTCGCTCACCTGATCAACGCCACCGCCCCGGCGCTGCTGGCCGACGAGGCCGAGGCCTGCGGCGCGCTGCTCGTGCACTACAGCACCGACTACGTCTTCGACGGCAGCGGCGTCGAGGCGCGCGAGGAAGACGACGCCACCGGGCCGCTGAACGTCTACGGCAAGAGCAAGCTCGAGGGCGAGCGGCTCATCCGCATGAGCGGCTGCCACCATCTCATCCTGCGCACGAGCTGGGTCTACGCGGCACGCGGTGGCAACTTCGCGCGCACGATGCTGAAGCTGGCCGCGGAGCGCGAGCAGCTCAAGGTCGTGAACGACCAGGTCGGCGCGCCCACCGGCGCCGACCTGCTGGCCGACGTGACGGCGCACCTCGTGGTGCGCCTGCGCACCTCGCCCGAGCTGGCCGGCACCTACCACTGTGTCGCCGGCGGCGAAGCGAGCTGGTTCGACTATGCGCGCCACGTCATCGAGTGGGCGCGCGCCGCCGGCGTGGCGCTGAAGCTGCCTGCCGAGGGCCTCGCGCCGGTGCCGAGCGCCGAGTTCCCGACGCCCGCGGCGCGACCGCTGAACTCGCGCCTCTCCACGCGCAAGCTGCGCGACACCTTCGGCCTCGTGCCGCCGATCTGGACGGCGGGCGTCGAGCGCATGCTGGCCGAGATCCACGGCCGCTGACGAGGCGGGCATGCTGGCACACGAGGAGGCCGCGATGACCACGACCACTTCCCGAGGCGCGGCGCGCAAGGGGCTCATCCTGGCCGGCGGCGCCGGCACACGGCTGCACCCGGCGACGCTGGCGGTGAGCAAGCAGCTGCTGCCGGTGTACGACAAGCCGATGATCTACTACCCGCTGTCGGCGCTGATGCTGGCCGGCATGCGCGACGTGCTCGTCATCAGCACGCCGCAGGACACGCCGCGCTTCCAGGCGCTGCTGGGCGACGGCAGCGCCTGGGGCATGAGCCTCAGCTACTGCGTGCAGCCGAGCCCCGACGGCCTGGCGCAGGCGTTCATCCTCGGCCGGCAGTTCGTCGGCGGCGCGCCGAGCGCGCTGGTGCTCGGCGACAACATCTTCTACGGCCACGACTTCCACGCACTTCTCAGGCGCGCCGATGCGCGCCGCGAAGGCGCCACCGTCTTCGCGTACCACGTGCACGACCCGGAGCGCTACGGCGTCGTCGAGTTCGACGCCCAGCGGCGCGCCATCAGCATCGAGGAGAAGCCGAAGGCGCCCAAGAGCAGCTACGCGGTCACGGGCCTGTACTTCTACGACGGGCAGGTGTGCGACATCGCCGCCAGCATCAAGCCCAGCGCCCGCGGCGAGCTCGAGATCACCGAGGTGAACGCACAGTACCTGCGCCAGCGCCAGCTCGAGGTCGAGATCATGGGGCGCGGCTATGCGTGGCTCGACACCGGCACGCACGACAGCCTGCTCGAGGCGGGCCAGTTCATCGCCACGCTCGAGAAGCGGCAGGGGCTGAAGGTGGCCTGCCCGGAGGAGATCGCCTGGCGCGCCGGCTGGATCGACAGTGCGCAGCTCGAGAAGCTCGCCGCGCCGATGGCGAAGAACGGCTACGGGCAGTACCTGCAGAAGCTGCTGCGCGAGACCACGTTCTGAGCGTCTGCCCATGAAGCTCGTTGCCACCTCGCTGCCGGGCGTCCTGCTCGTCGAGCCCGCCGTCTTCGCCGACGAGCGCGGCTGGTTCATGGAGAGCTTCAATCAGCCGCGCTGGGAAGCGGCGTTGAAGGAACTCGGCGAGCCGGTGCCGCCGCCCTTCGTGCAGGACAACCACTCGTGCAGCCGCGCCGGCGTGCTGCGCGGCCTGCACTACCAGCTGCCGCCGCGCGCCCAGGGCAAGCTGGTGCGCGTGGTGCGGGGCGCGGCGTTCGACGTGGCGGTCGACATCCGCCGCGGCTCGCCGCACTTCGGGCGCTGGTTCGGCATCGAGCTGACGGCGGCCAACCGCCGGCAGCTGTGGATCCCGCCCGGCTTCGCGCACGCGTTCATCGCGCTCGAGGACGACACGCACTTCCTCTACAAGACGACCGACGTCTACGCGAAGGATCGCGAGCGCTCGATCCGCTGGGACGACCCCGCGCTCGGCATCGAGTGGCCCTTGCCGCCGGGGGTCGGGCGCCCGCTGGTGGCGCCGAAGGACGCCGCGGCGCCGCCGCTGGCCGAAGCCGAGCTGCCCTGAGTCAGGTCGGGCCGGGCGAGGCCGGACCGCGCGCCGGACACCCGCCGCGGGCGGTTCAGGATGCCCGCGGCCCTGCCGCCGCCTGTCTCTCGGGGGCCTCGTCCGACAGCGCGCCGCGCAGCGCACGGGCCATCGCCCGTGCGCCATCGGCCAGCGCGAGCAGGCGTTCGTCGAGCCCCGTTGCGTCCGGATGGCTGCGCAACTCGGACTCCAGCCGCGAGCAGGCCTGCACGAGCCCGGACGCGCCGGCCGCGCCGGCCGAGCCACGCAACTTGTGCAGGCGCTCGAGATAGCTGCCGGCCTCCTCGCGCGGCGAGTCCCACCGCATCGCGGCCAGCTCCTCCAGCTGCGTCGCGAAGAGACCCAGCGCGTGCAGGTAGGCGCGCTCGTTGCCGGCGAAGTAGCGCAGTCCGCCGGCGGCATCCAGGCCCTCGACACGTGTCAGTCGCGCGATGGCGCCCGCGCCCGAGCCCGAGCCCGTGCCGGTGCCGGTGCCGGTGCCGGTGCCGGTGCCGGTGCCGGTCGGCGAAGGGGGCTTCGCGATGGCCGGGGCAGGCCCGGGCGGTACGCCGGCCCCGCCGAAGACGCTCGCCGGGCCGGGGTCGGCCGTGTCGGCGGGGTTCCGCGCGGGCGCGGCGTCCAGCCACTTCAGCACTTGCGTGTAGAGGATCTCCGGGTCCACCGGCTTGCCGATGAACCCGTTCATGCCCGCCAGCAGGCAGGTGCGCCGATCCTCCTCGAAGACGTTGGCGCTCAGTCCCAGGATCGGCAGCTCCTCGTTGCCCAGGTGGCGCCGGATCTCGATCGTCGCGGCCAGGCCGTCCATCACCGGCATCTGCACGTCCATCAGCACCAGCCGCGGCGGCGATGCCAGGGCCTGCTTCACGGCATCGCGTCCGTCGACGGCCTCCCGCGGCACGAGCGCCGCCTCCCGCAGCAACGTCGCCGCCACCTCCAGGTTCACGGGGTTGTCGTCCACGACCAGGACATGCGCACCGGCATGCCGCGCGCGCAGCGCTTCGAGCGCACCGTGCGCAGCGGACTTCGTGCCGCCGCCGCGGACGACCGGCGCGCTGCCCTTGCGCAAACGTGCCGTGAACCAGAACGTGCTGCCCTGCCCGGGCTCGCTTCGAACGCCGACCTCGCCGCCCATGCGTTCGGCGAGGCGCCGGGTGATGGCCAGCCCCAGCCCGGTCCCGCCGAAGCGGCGGGTCGTGCCGGTGTCGGCCTGCTCGAACTCGTTGAACAGGCGGGCGGCGGTCTCCGGCGCGACGCCGATGCCGGTGTCCTGCACCTCGAAGCGCACCGTCGCATGGGTGTCGGTCTCGGACTGGATGTCCTGGCGGATGGTCACGCCCCCCTGCTCGGTGAACTTGACCGCGTTGCTGGCCAGGTTGAGCAGCGCCTGGCGCAGCCTCGTGGGGTCGCCCACGAACGCGCTCAGGCGGTCGCTGGTCTGCAGCGTGATCGTCAGGCCCTTCTGCTCCGCCGACAGCGAGATGGGCGACAGCACGGTCTGCAGCAGCGCGTGCAGGTCGAACTCGACGCTCTCCAGCTCGAGCTTGCCCGAGTCGATCTTGGAGACATCGAGCACGTCGCTCACCAGTGACGCCAGGTGCTGCGCCGCCGCGTCCAGCTTGCGCACGTACTCCGCCGCCTGCGCCGCGTCGCGACCGCCGCGGCGCAGCATGCGGCTGAACCCGATGATCGCGTTCATCGGCGTGCGGATCTCGTGGCTCATCGTGGCCAGGAAGTCGCCCTTGGCCTGGGCGGCGCGCTCGGCGGCGGCGCGGGCCCGCTCCGCCTCGGCACGCGCGGCCTGGAGCTGCATCTCGGTGGCGCGCCGTCGCTCCACCTCGGCCTGCAGCACGGCGGCCCGCCGGCGCTGCGTCCACAGGATGGCGCCCAGCCCCACGGTGACGGTCGTGCCGAGCGAGGCGAGGGCGGCGCCCCAGATCTGCCGGTCGGTGAACGTGCGGCGCGGCGGGCCCTCCCAGCGCTGGAGCAGCCCGGCGACGGTGCCGTCGCGCAGCAGCGCACCGACGGCCTCGTCCAACTGGGCGAGCAGCGCGGGGTTGCGCCGATGCACCGGGATCGCCGCCTCCAGAGACGCGAACGGCTCGGCCAGGGCCGTGATGCCCGCGATGCCGAGCTCGCGCAGCGCGTACTCGGTGCTCAGGCGCACGCCCGCGTAGACGTCGATCTCGCCGCGCAGCAGCTTGCGCACGCCGTCGAGCGTGTCGGGAAGGGTGACCAGACTCGCCTCCGACACACGCTCGGCGAAGTACTGCCGCGCGAATCCGGCCTTGCCCACGCCGATGCGCATCTGCTCGTAGGCGCGTCCGCGCAGCGCGCCGCGCGCGTTCTCGAGGCAGAAGAGCGAGAAGTCGGTGGACCACACCGGGCGCGTGAACGCGAAGTGCCGCAGGCGTGCCGGCGTGGCGACGATCGGCGGCAGCACGTCGCCGAGGCCCTCGTCGTGGACGGCCGCCTGCGACAGCGCCCAATCGCCGAGCCGATAGTCCAGCGCCCGCCCGAGCCGGCGCGCGATCTGCTCGAACAGCTCGACGTTCAGGCCGCGCGCCTGCTGCCCGTCCATGAACTCGTAGGGCGCCAGCGCTCGATCGCCGAACACCACCAGCAAAGGCGACCCGTCCGACGGTGCCGGCGCGGACGCGGGAGACTTCGGCGCGGCCGGGCCCGCCGCGGGCGCTGCGGCGGGCGGCGGTGCATCACCGCCAGGGGGCGTTCGTGCCTCGGATGACGTCATGGCCGGCAGACTCGGGCGTGACGTGCCCGTGCGACCGCGGGCCCCGTCTCCGGACCCGGTCAGCGGACACGCAATCAGGAGAGCGTATCGCCAAGGTCGATGCCGACCAATACGACGGAGCGTGTGGTCAAGAACCCCCTACAACAGGAAGCGTGACGCAGCCGACGTTATGGGGCTCGGGCAGGACACCCGTCGCGGTACCGAGGGCATCCCGTCGGGGCGGCCGGCGGCCGCGCCCGCAGGTTTGGCGAGCGCCGGGTCGCGGCGCTAGCACTTGACGCCGACGTGCAGCGCCACGATGCCCGCGGCGAGGTTGTGCACGTCGACGTGGCCGAAGCCGGCCGCCTTCATCATCGCCTTCAGCGTGCCCTGGTCCGGGTGCATGCGGATGCTCTCGGCGAGATACCGGTAGCTCTCGGCATCGTTGGCGATGAGGCGGCCTAGCAGCGGCATCACCTTGAACGAGTAGAAGTCGTAGGGCGCCTGCAGGGGCCCGGCCGGCTTGGAGAACTCCAGCACGAGCAGCCGCCCGCCCGGGCGAAGGACACGCGCCATTTCGGCGAGCGCCGCTTCCTTGTGCGTCATGTTGCGCAACCCGAAGGCCACGCTGACGAGGTCGAAGTGGCCGTCGGCGAAGGGCAGCTTCTCTGCATCGCACACCACGGTCGGCAGCACGACCCCCTGGTCGAGCAGGCGGTCGCGGCCGGTGCGAAGCATCGTCTCGTTGATGTCCGTGAGCCAGACCTCGCCGCTGCTCTCGCTGCCGGACCCGGCACCGCCGACGCGCGCCGCGCGCGCGAACGCGAGCGCGAGGTCGCCGGTGCCACCGGCGATGTCGAGCACCTTCTGCCCGGGCCGCACGTCGGCCACCGCCACCGCATAGGCCTTCCACGCGCGGTGCAGGCCCATCGACAGCACGTCGTTCATCAGGTCGTAGCGCGAGGCCACGGAGTCGAACACGCCACGCACGCGCCCGGCCTTGGCGGCCTCGTCGACGCTCTCGTAGCCGAAGTGGGTCTGGGCCATCGCAGGAACGGGGCTCGTCGGGAGGGAGGGGTTCAGTGGTGGCCGCAGGCACCGCCGGCGGCCACCGGCATGGCCGCGTCGCGGTCGACGCCGGCCGCCTTGAGTCGGTCGAAGTACCTCTGCCAGAGCTCGTCCGCATTGGCGCCGAGATGGTAGAGGTAGTCCCAGGTGAAGATCCCGCTCTGGTGGCCGTCGGTGAACTCCGGCTGCAGCGCGTAGTGGCCCACCGGCTCGATGGCCACGATGCCCACGTCGCGCTTGCCGGTCTGCAGCACCTCCTGCCCGGGGCCGTGGCCCTGCACCTCGGCCGAGGGCGAATAGACGCGCATCAGCTCGAAGGGGATGCGGAAGCTCTTGCCGTCGTCGAACCCGATCTCGAGCACGCGCGAGGCCTGATGGACGGTGACGCTGGTGGGGTTGGCGGCCATGGGTCGGGCAGGGCTGGATCGGGTCGCTCAGGGGCGCCGAGTGTATGCCTGCCACGCCCGGCGACGCCGGCGCCCGCCGCCTCATCCCTCGTCGACGGGCGGCAACTCGCCGAGCAGGCCGATGAGCTCGGCCAGCGCCGCGTAGAAGCGGTCGATGAAGTCGCGCCCGACATGCGCCTCCAGCACCTCGTAGACGGCCTCGATCCTCGGCGCCATCGCGGCGGCCAGCGCGCGGCTGCGCGGCGTGAGGCTCACCCTCACGCGGCGCTGGTCCTCGGCCATGCGCTCGCGTCGCACGAGGCCCACCTCGTCCATGCGCGCCAGCACGCCGGCGAGGCTGGGGCTCGAGATGCGGCACTGCTGGCCGATCTGGCGCGGCTCCAGCGGGCCCGCGTCCAGGAGCAGCCGCACGATGCGCCACTGCTGCTCGGTGAGGCCGTGCGCGTTCAGGATCGGCCGGAAGTGCGCGATGACGCTCTCGCGCGCCTGCAGCAGCAGGAGCGGCAGGTTGCGGTGCCGGAAGGGCGTCGTGGCCGGGGCGGCGGCCACCCGGCCGCCGGGGCCGGCCCGGCTGGCCCTGCCGGCCCGGCCGGGAGCGTTCCGTCTTGACATCGGCGCAGCGAGCCAACTACATTGCTCACATCATAGTGAATTCGCCGCCGGTGCGCCACCGGCCTGCCTGCAGCCTGGCTTCCTTCATGCCGAACTGGCGCCTGCCCTTCGACGACGACCGCCAGCGGCTGAGCGGCGTCGTCGTCGGTGCGCTGCTGAACGATCCGGCCGAGTTGCAGGTCCTCGGCGAGGCGGCGCACCAGCCGCCGCACAAGGCGCCTCCGGTCGCGCCGGTGCTCGAGGTCAAGCCGCGCCACACGCTCGCCGGCGACGGCGCCGCGGTGGTCGTGCCCGCGGGCGCCGCGGCGTTGCAGGCCGGCGCCTCGCTCGGCATCGTCATCGGCCGCGTCGCCTGCCGCGTGACGGCGGGCGACGCCCTGCGTCACGTCGCCGGCTATCTCGTCGCCGCCGACTTCAGCCTGCCGTTGCCGGGCCACTACCGGCCTTCGGTGCGCCTCAAGGCGCGCGACGGCTTCTGCCCGATCGGTCCGGCGGTCGTGCCCGCGGCGGCGGTGCCGGACCCGGACGACCTGCCGGTGGAAGTCGCCCTCGACGGCGTCCTCGCGCACCGGCACCGCACCGGCCCGCGCGTGCGCGGCGTGGCCCGGCTTGTCGCCGATGTCAGCGAGTTCATGACGCTGAATCCGGGAGACGTGCTGCTGCTCGGCCGCGGCCACGGGGCGCACGGCGTGCCGCAGGCGCGCGCGGGCCAGCAGGTGCAGGTCACGATCGGCGGCGTCGGCACCCTTCGCTGCCGGCTCGTCGACGAGGAGGCGACGCCGCCTTCCGGAGGGCGCGCGTGAGAACGGCGCGGGTCGCCCATGCAGGGGCGGTGCATCACGCCGTGCCGCACGACCGGGGCGTGCAGCTGGCCGACGGCCGCGTCCTGCCCGAATCCGAGGTCGTCTGGCTGCCGCCGGTGGACATGGCCGCGGGCGGCACGATCGTCGCGCTCGGGCTGAACTACGCCGACCACGTCAAGGAGCTGGCGCGCGAGCTGACCGTCACCACGAAGGACGAGCCGCTCGTCTTCTTCAAGACGCCGGGAGCGCTCGTGGGACACCGCGGCCACACCGTGCGGCCCGCCGGCGTGCAGTTCATGCACTACGAGTGCGAGCTGGCCGTCGTCATCGGCAGGCCGGCGCGGCGGGTGAAGGCGGCCGACGCGATGGCGCACGTGGCCGGCTACACCGTGTGCAACGACTACGCCGTGCGCGACTACCTCGAGAACTGGTACCGCCCCAACCTGCGCGTGAAGAACCGCGACCGCGCCACGGCGCTCGGCCCCTGGCTCGTCAGCGCCGACGAGGTGCCCGACCCGCAGGCGCTGGCACTGCGCACGCTCGTCAACGGCCAGGTGCGCCAGCAGGGCCACACCTCGAACATGGTGCACGGCGTGGCCGAGCTGATCGAGTACCTCTCGGGCTTCATGACGCTCGCGCCCGGCGACGTCATCCTCACCGGCACGCCCGAGGGGGTGGTCAACGTCGAGGTCGGCGACGAGGTCGTCTGCGAGATCGACGGCGTCGGACGCCTCGTCAACCACATCGTCGCGCCGGCCTGATCGCCCGGTCGTCGCGCGGAGCCATCGCCTCCAGAGTCCAACGCCATGCACATCCGCCATCTCATCGCCGGCAAGCCGGTCGAAAGCGAACAGACCTTCACCACCGTCAACCCGGCCACGCAGCAGGTGCTGGCCGAGGTGGCGCGCGGCGGCGCCGAAGAGGTGAACGCCGCCGTCGCCGCGGCCAAGGCGGCGTTCCCCGGCTGGGCCGCACGGCCGGCGCCCGAGCGCGCGAAGGTCATGCGCAACCTCGGCGACCTGATCGCCCGGCACGTGCCCGAGCTCGCGCGCACCGAGACGGACGACACCGGCCAGGTGATCGCGCAGACGGGCAAGCAGCTCGTCCCGCGCGCGGCCGACAACTTCCACTACTTCGCCGAGATGTGCGTGCGCGTCGACGGGCATACCTACCCGACGCCTACGCACCTGAACTACACGCTCTTCCACCCGGTGGGCGTGTGCGCGCTCATCAGCCCCTGGAACGTGCCCTTCATGACGGCCACCTGGAAGGTGGCGCCGTGCCTGGCCTTCGGCAACACCGCGGTGCTGAAGATGAGCGAGCTCTCGCCGCTGACCGCCGCGCGCCTGGGCGAGCTGGCGCTGGAGGCGGGCGTGCCGCCCGGCGTGCTGAACGTCGTGCACGGCTACGGCAAGGAGACCGGAGAGCCGCTCGTGGCGCACCCCGACGTGCGCGCCATCAGCTTCACGGGCAGCACGGCCACGGGCAACCGCATCGTGCAGAGCGCGGGGCTCAAGAAGTTCAGCATGGAGCTCGGCGGCAAGAGCCCGTTCGTCGTCTTCGAGGATGCCGACCTGCCGCGCGCGCTGGACGCCGCGGTCTTCATGATCTTCAGCAACAACGGCGAGCGCTGCACCGCCGGCAGCCGCATCCTCGTGCAGAGGAGCATCTACGCCGACTTCGTGGCGAAGTTCGTCGAGCGGGCCAAGCGCATCAGCGTCGGCGACCCGCAGGACGAGAAGACGATCATCGGCCCGATGATCAGCCCGCAGCACCTGGCCAAGGTGCGCCACTACATCGACCTCGGCCCGCGCGAAGGCGCGACCCTCCTGTGCGGCGGCCTCGAGCGGCCGCCCTACGCACCGGCGCTGCCGGCGGCACTGGCCCACGGCAACTTCGTCTGGCCGACGGTCTTTGCCGATGTCGACAACCGCATGAAGATCGCGCAGGACGAGATCTTCGGCCCGGTGGCCTGCCTGATCCCGTTTGCCGACGAGGCCGAGGCCATCCGCCTCGCCAACGACATTCAGTACGGCCTGTCGAGCTACGTGTGGACCGAGAACATCGGCCGCGCGCACCGCGTGGCCGCGGCCATCGAGGCCGGCATGTGCTTCGTCAACAGCCAGAACGTGCGCGACCTGCGGCAGCCCTTCGGGGGCACCAAGGCCAGCGGCACCGGGCGCGAAGGCGGCACCTGGAGCTACGAGGTGTTCCTGGAGCCGAAGAACGTGGCCGTGAGCCTCGGCAGCCATCACATCCCGCACTGGGGCGCGTGAGGAGAGCTCCATGGGTCGGCTAGCCCTCGTCGCCAAGATCACCCACGTGCCGAGCATGTACCTGAGCGAGCTGCCCGGCCCGCGCCACGGCACGCGGCAGGACGCGATCGACGGGCACGTCGAGATCGGCCGCCGCTGCCGCGAGGCGGGGGTCGACACCATCGTCGTCTTCGACACGCACTGGCTCGTCAACGCCAACTACCACGTCAACTGCGCGCCGCACTTCAAGGGCACCTACACCAGCAACGAGCTGCCGCACTTCATCAGCAACATGGGCTACGAGTTCCCGGGTAACCCGGCGCTAGGCAAGCTGCTGGCGAAGGCGTGCTCGGAGATGGGCGTGGAGACGCTGGCGCACGACGCCACGACGCTCGGCCCCGAGTACGGCACGCTGGTGCCGATGCGCTACATGAACGCCGACCGGCACTTCAAGGTGGTGTCGGTGTCGGCGCTGTGCACCTCGCACTACCTCAACGACAGTGCGCGCCTCGGCTGGGCGATGCGGCGCGCCGTGGAGGAGCACTACGACGGCACGGTCGCCTTCTTCGCCAGCGGCTCGCTCAGCCACCGCTTCGCGCAGAACGGGCTGGCGCCCGAGTTCGCGTTTCGGATCTGGAGCCCGTTCCTCGAACACCTCGACCACGAGGTGGTGAGCATGTGGCGCGAAGGCCAGTGGGCCGACTTCTGCGCGATGCTGCCCGAGTATGCGGCCAAGGGCCACGGCGAGGGCTTCATGCACGACACGGCGATGATGCTCGGCGCGCTCGGCTGGAGCGCGTACGACGGCCGCGCCGAGATCGTCACGCCGTACTTCGGCGCCAGCGGCACCGGGCAGATCAACGTCGTGTTCCCCGTGACGCCGCAGGACGGCTCGGCGATCCCCGAGCCGCAGGCCTCGGCCGCGGCGGGGTACAAGAGCTTCCTCGCCGCCAACCGGCTGTAGCCCGCCAAGCCATCCGCAGCGCGATCCGCAACCCCTGAACGGGTCCGGCGAAGACTGCCCGCGCCGCCCACGACCCCGGAGCCCCGATGCCGCACCTGGTCATCCTCTACACGCCGAACCTCGACCGCCCCGCGGCCGAAGGCGGCACCGACATGACGGTGCTGTGCCGCAAGCTCGCCGAAGTGATGCTCGCGCAGCGCGACGAGTCCGGGGCCGCCGTGTTCCCGCCCGGGGGCACGCGCGTGCTGGCCTACCCGGCGGCGCACTGCGCCATCGCCGATGGCGGCGCGGCCGGGCGTGCGGCGGGCGGCACCGGCCAGTACGCGTTCATGTACCTCAACCTGCGCATGGCGAAGGGGCGCAGCGCGGCCGTGCACGCGGCGTGCGGCCGGGCGCTGGAGGCCTGCGTGAAGACGCACCTCGCCCCGCTCTTCGAGCGAGGGCACATCGGCGTGACGCTGCAGATCGACGAAGGGCACGAGGTGTTCGACGCGAAGAACAGCTCGCTGCACCCGCTGTTCACGAAGAAGTCCTGAAGGCCCGTGATGCTCGACACCGCCACCATCCAGTCCCTCGCCCGCCAGCTCTACGAGGCGCGCAAGTCGCGCACGCCGCTGCGCCACTTCAGCAAGCAGCACCCTGGCATGACGGTGGCCGACGGCTACGCCATCCAGCAGGCCTGGGTGAAGCTCGAGCTCGCCGACGGCCGCAGGATCAAGGGCCGCAAGATCGGCCTCACGTCGCGCGCGATGCAGCAGGCGAGCCAGATCGACGAGCCCGACTACGCGCCGCTGATGGACGACATGTTCTTCGCCGGCGGCGGCGACATCCCGGTGAACCGCTTCATCGCGCCGCGCGTCGAGGTCGAGCTCGCGTTCATCCTCGGCAAGCCGCTCGAAGGCCCGGGCGCGACGCTCTTCGACGTGCTCTCGGCCACCGACTACGTGACGCCGGCGGTGGAGATCATCGATGCACGCATCGAGCAGTTCGACCGCGAGACGAAGGCGATGCGCAAGGTGACCGACACCATCAGCGACTTCGCCGCCAATGCCGGCATCGTGCTCGGCGGCCGCCCCGTGAGGCCTCTGGACGTGGACCTGCGCTGGGTGGGCGCGCTGCTGCACAAGAACGGCGTCGTCGAGGAGACGGGCCTGGCCGCCGCGGTGCTCAACCACCCGGCCACCGGCGTGGCGTGGCTCGCGAACAAGCTGGCGCCGCACGGCGAGAAGCTCGATGCAGGCGACGTGGTGCTGGCCGGCTCGTTCACGCGGCCGGTGGGCGCGGTGGCCGGCGACGGCTTCCATGTCGACTACGGGCCTCTCGGCTCGATCTCGTTCCGCTTTGCCTGACCCATGAACCTCCAGCGATGACGACTGCGCCCCTGGACATCGGCTTCATCGGCCTCGGCGTGATGGGCGCGCCGATGGCCGGCCACCTCGCGCGCGCCGGGCACGCGCTCACCGTGCTCGACGCCGACGCCGAACGCACGCGCGGCGTGGCGCAGAAGATCGGCGGCCGCGCCGCGCGCACGCCGGCCGAGGTGGCTGCGGCGAGCGACATCGTCGTCACGATGCTGCCCGACGGTCGCGTCGTGCAGCAGGTGGCGCTCGGCGACGACGGGCTCGTGCAGGGGCTGCGCAAGGGTGCGCTGCTGCTGGACACGTCGTCGGCAGAGCCGTGGCTCACGGAGGCCACGGCCGCGGGCATCGCGAAGGCCGGTGCGACGATGGTCGATGCGCCCGTCTCCGGCGCCGCCTGGGGCGCCGAGGCGGCCGAGCTCGTGTTCATGGTCGGCGGCAGCGATGCCGACGTGGCGCGCGTGATGCCGCTGCTGCAGCGCATGGGCAAGGCGCAGCACCATCTCGGCGGGCTCGGCGCGGGGCACGCGATGAAGTGCCTCAACAACACGATCACGTCGATGACCTTCCTCGCCACCGCCGAGGCGCTGGTGGCCGGCAAGCGCTACGGCCTGGACCCCGAGGCGATGATCGACGTGCTGAACCAGAGTACCGGCGGCTCGTGGATCACGCAGACGCACTTCAAGCAGCGCATCTTCAACCGCACCTTCGACGACCCGTTCAAGCTCTCGCTGATGCTGAAGGACATCGGCATCGCGCTGCAGCTGGCGCGCGACACGGCCACGCCGATGGCGCTGTCGGGCCTCGGCCAGCAGCTGTGGCGCATGGCCGACCAGGTGGCCGGGCCCCGGGCCAGCGTTAGCGAGCTGGTGCGCTGGGTCGAGAAGACCGGCGGCGCCGAGCTGACGCCCGGGCGCGGATCGCGGCAGGGCGGTTGAGAGCGCGGAACGACCGCGCGGACCTGCGACCGCACACATCCCCGCGCGGCATCGCCACGGAGCACCCGGCATGAGCACGACGACCCCACCGGCCCGCGACCGCGTAGGCGAGCGCGCTGGACAGCGCGGCGACCACGGCAGCGAAGGGGCCGCGGGCCGCGCCGCGCCGAGCCCCGCCACCCCCGAAGCGCAGCTCTCGTCGTGGATCGTCCGATTCGAGGCGGCCTCGCTGCCCGAACGGGCCTCGCTCGTCGCGCGCCGGGTGCTGCTGGCCGTCTGCGGCACCGGCGTGGCCGCTGCGGCCGAGGACGGCATCGAGGCGCTGCGCCGCTGGCACCTCTCGCGCGGGGGCGCGGCCCAGGCGCACACGCTGGTCTTCGGCGACGCGCTGCCGGCCACGGCTGCGGCGCAGATCAACGGCACGATGTGTCGCGCGCTCGACTTCTGCGACGCGATGGCGCCGGGCCCGCACTTCGGCAGCGCCGTCTTCCCGGCGGCGCTGGCGGCCGCGGAGCTGGCGGCCGGCGAAGCCGGTGTCAGCGGCGGCCGCGGCGGCCCGAGCGGCGCCGAGTTCCTGGCGGCGGTGGCCGTCGGCTGCGAGGTCGGGGCGCGCTTCAACCTCACCGAGTCGCAGTACGACGGCTTCGACCCCACTGGCGTGGCCGCGGTCTTCGCCGCCACGGCCACGGCGGCGCGGCTGCTGCGCCTGACGGAGCGGCAGGTGCAGCACGCGCTCGGCCTCGCGTTCAACCGCTGCGGCGGCAGCTTCCAGAGCAACGTCGACGGCAGCCTCGGCGTGCGCCTCGTGCAGGGCTGGGTCGCGGCGGCCGGCGTCGAGTGCGCCGAGCTGGCGCGCGCCGGCCTGACCGGGCCGACGCACTTCATCGGCGGCGTCTACGGCTATGCCCACCTCTTCGGCCGCGGGCGGCTCGACCCGGCTTCCGTGACGGCGGGGCTGGGCGAGCAATGGCGGCTCGAGGCGATGATGTTCAAGCCCTACCCGAGCTGCGGCGCGACGCAGGGGCTCACGGCGCTCGTGCTGCAGGCGGCGCGCGAGCTCGACATCGAGTCGGGCGGAGCCGACGGCGCCGGCTTGGCGGGCTCGGCTGGCGCCGCGGGCTCGAAGGCGGCGGCCCTCGTCGAATCGGTGACGGTGCGCCTGAACCCCTACTGCCATCGACTCGTGGGCCAACCCTTCGGCCGCGGCGCCAACCCGCGCGTCGACGCGCAGTTCAGCGCCCAGTACTGCGCCGCCAACGCGCTGGGGCGCGGCAGCTCGAAGCTGGCGCACTTCACGCCCGAGGCCGTGGCCGATGCGGCGGTGCAGGCGCTCATCGGCCGCGTGCAGGTGATCGCCGACCCGGCGCTCGATGCGCGCGGCCACACCGCGGTGGACGTGGCGGTGGTGCTGCGCGACGGTCGCCGGCGCGAGCTCTCGCTCGACATCGCGCCGGGCTTCCCTGGCAACCCGCTGAGCGAGGCCGAGCATCAGCGGCGCTTCGACGACTGCATGGCCTATGCGCCGTGGCCGCTGCGAGGCGACGAGGCGCGGGCGGTGCGCGAGGGCATCGATCGGCTGGCGCAAGTCGATGACGCGCTGGCGCTGTGGCGGCCGCTGTTTGCCTGCATGCCTCGCGAGCGGGACTAGCAGCTCGGGGATCGGGTGGTGAGGGTCGCGAGGTGTCGAAGACGCCGGGCACGGCCCCACCGAGCGCCTTCCCCTGTGCGCGTGCAAGGTCGTCTTGGTCCGGCACGGCCTTGGCGTCCCACTCGTGGCGCGATCCCGCAGTGGCCTACGGATGACGTGCGTCGCAGCGCGGACCGGCTTCACCCACGATTTGCCGACACGTCGCGAAGACGATGCCGCACAACTGCATCCGACGCACGCGCGCGAAACGCCGAAGCCCTATCGAGCACCCACCTGTGAAGCCAACACCGGAAACAGCTTCGTCAGCCCATCCGCCAGCAGTTCCACCGCCATCGCCGCCAGGATGAGCCCCATCAGCCGCGTCATCACGTTGATGCCCGTGCGGCCGATGACCTTGGCGATGCGACCCGAGGCCGAGAGGACGGCAAAGGTGATGAGCCCGATGGCCACGCCGTAGCCGACGAACACCGCCAGCTCCCACAGCTGCCGCGACTTCTCGGCGTAGATCACCATCGTCGAGATCGTCGCCGGCCCCGTGAGCAGCGGGATGGCCAGCGGCACCACGGCGATACTCGCGCCTGCATCCACCTTCTCCTGCCCTTCCTCCACGTCACCCGGTTTGCTCTCCGCCGGCTTGGCGTTGAGCATGGCCAGCGAGCTGATCAAGAGCAGCGTGCCGCCGCCCACCTGGAACGAGGCGAGCGAGATGCCGAAGAACTCGATGATCTTGAGGCCCGCCAGCGCCGACAGCGCGATGACGAGGAACACCGTCGTCGAGGTGACGCGGATCGTGCGTGCCCGCTGTTCGGTGCTGAAGCCCTGCGTGAAGTGGATGAAGAACGGCACCACGCCGATCGGGTTGACGATCGCCAGCAGCGCGATGAGCGGCTTGAGCAGGTCCACGCGTCGGGGCGCCGGGCCGGTGGGCTGAGGGATTCGTGCGCCGGCGCTACAGCACCAGCAGCGCGCGGAAGTCGTTGACGTTCGTGAACGTCGGACCGGGCACGACCAGGTCGCCGAGCGCGGCGAAGAACGAATAGGCGTCGTTGCGGTCGAGGAACTCGGCCGGCTTCAGCCCCTGCGCCGCGGCGCGCGCCAGCGTGTTGGGCCCGACGAGGGCGCCAGCGTTGGCCTCGATGCCGTCGATGCCGTCGGTGTCGGCGGCGAGCACGTGCACGCCGGGTTCGCGCTGCAGCGCGATGGCGCAGCCGAGCAGGAACTCGCCGGCGCGGCCGCCGCGCCCCGGGCGCGCGTCCGGCGCCGTGCGCGGCCGCACCGTCACCGTCGTCTCGCCGCCGGAGAGCAGCACGCAGGGCTTCGCGAACGGCGTGCCGCGCCGCGCGACCGCGCGGGCCAGCGCCGCATGCACCTTGCCCACCTCGCGGCTCTCGCCTTCGATCTGGTCACTGAGCACGTGCGCGTCGATGCCGGCGGCGCGGGCCAGCTCGGCTGCGGCCTCCAGGCTCTGCTGCGGCGTTGCCGTCATGTGCACCTCGTGGCCCGCGAAGACGGCGGCGCCCGGCTTCGGCGTCTCGAAGGCGCCGCTCTCCAGGCCGGCCAGCGCCGCGGGCGGCAGGGCGATCCCGTAGCGGCGGCAGATCGCCAGCGCGTCGGCGCAGGTCGTGGGGTCGGGCACCGTGGGGCCGCTGCCGATGACCGCCGGCTCGTCGCCCGGCACGTCGCTGATCAGCAGCGTGACGAGCCGCGCCGGCGCACAGGCCGCGGCGAGCCGGCCGCCCTTGATCGCCGAGAGGTGCTTGCGCACGCAGTTCATCTCGTCGATGGCGGCGCCGCTGGCCAGCAGCGCCTTGTTCACCGCCTGCTTGTCCTCGAGCGTCAAGCCGTCGGCCGGCAGCGACAGCAGGGCCGAGGCGCCGCCCGAGACGAGCGCGACGACGAGGTCGTCGGCGGTGAGCCCGCGCACGAGCGCCGCGATGCGCGCGGCGGCGGCGCGGCCGGCCGCATCGGGCACCGGGTGCGAGGCTTCGACCACCTCGATGCGCCCGGGCTTCGCGCGGTAGGCCGGCGGCACGTGGTCGTAGCGCGTGATGACGAGGCCCGAGAGCGGTGCCGAAGCGGGCCACATCGCATCGAAGGCCGCGGCCATCGCGCCGCCCGCCTTGCCGGCGCCGACCACCACCGTGCGCCCGCGTGCCGGTGGCGCAGGCAGCCAGGCGGCGAGGTTGTGGGCCGGCAGCGCGCGCTGCACCGCCCGGTCGTACAGCGCGCGCAGGAAGCGGCGCGGGTGAACGCGTGCGTCGGGGAGTGCGGCGGCGGTCATGTTCGGCATGCGGGCGGAACGCCAGGTGGGGACGAGGGCCGTCGCGATCGGCATGCGGGGCCGCCTCGTGCCGCTCACTGGTCCGGCGCCACCGGGTGCTTGGCCATCAGCTCCAGCGCCTTCACCAGCGCCGAGTGGTCGAGCTGGTCCCAGCCCTGCGCCTGCGCGGCCTGCATCAGCTGCGCCGCGCCGGCCGTCTGCGGCAGCGCCACGCCCAGGCTCTTCGCGCCTTGCAGCGCGAGGTTGAGGTCCTTCTGGTGCAGCTTGATGCGGAAGCCCGGATTGAAGGTGCGCTTGATCATGCGCTCGCCGTGCACCTCGAGGATTCGGCTCGCGGCGAAGCCGCCCATCAGCGCCTGCCGCACCTTCGCAGGGTCGGCGCCGGCCTTGCTGGCGAAGACCAGCGCCTCGCCGACGGCGGCGATGTTCAGCGCCACGATGATCTGGTTGGCCACCTTGGTGACCTGGCCGTCGCCCACGCCGCCGACGTGCGTGATGTTCTTGCCCATCAGCGCGAAGAGCGGCTTGATGCGCTCGAAGGTGGCCTCGTCCTTGGCGCCGACCATGATGGTCAGCGACGCCGCCTTGGCGCCCACCTCGCCGCCGGAGACCGGTGCGTCGAGGTAGTCGCAGCCGAGCGCCGCGATGCGCTCGGCGAACTCCTTTGTCGAGATCGGCGAGATGCTGCTCATGTCGACGACGGTCTTGCCCTTCGTCAACCCTCCGGCCACGCCACCAGCGCCGAAGAGCACCTTCTCGACGTCGGCCGTGTCCGGCACCATCAGGAAGACGACGTCGGCGGCGCGCGCCACCTCCTCGGCGCTGGCGCAGGCCTTGGCGCCGGCATCGAGCAGCGCCTGCGGCACCTTGCTGCGCGTGGTGACGAAGAGGTCGTGGCCTGCGGCGCGCAGGTGGCCGGCCATGGGCGTGCCCATGATGCCGAGGCCGATGAATCCGAGCTTCATGGTCTGCGTGGTCTCAGTTCAGGTGGCGTAGGAACGAAGCCAGCCGAGGCCGGCTTCGGTGGTGGTGGCGGGCTTGTACTCGGCGCCGAGCCAGCCCTGGTAGCCGATGCGGTCGATGTGCGCGAAGAGGAAGCCGAAGTGGATCTCGCCCGTGCCCGGCTCGTTCCGGCCCGGGTTGTCGGCGAACTGGATGTGGCCGATCTTTGCCAGGTGCTGCTGCATCGTGGCCGCGAGCTCGCCCTCGTAGCGCTGGGCGTGGTAGATGTCGTACTGGACGAGCACGTTGTCCATCTTCAGCTCGTCGACGACGCCGAGTGCCTTGCCCGTGCGGTTGAGCCAGAAGCCGGGCACGTCGTAGTTGTTGATGGGCTCCATCAGCACGCGCAGGCCGGCCTTCCTGCACTGCTCGGCGGCGTAGGCCACGTTGTCGACGAAGGTGCGGTGCGTGGTGGCCTCGTCGACGCCGGCGCCGGGCTTGCCGGCCAGGCAGTTGAGCTGCGGCACGCCGAGCGTCGTCGCGTATTCGATGGCCTTGCCCACGCCGGCGCGGAACTCCGCCTGCCGCGCCGGGTTGCAGGCGATGCCACGGTCGCCCGCGGCCCAGTCGCCGCCGGGGAAGTTGTGCAGCACCATCACGAGGCCGTTGGCGTCGAGCCGCTTGCGGATCTCGGCGGCCGGGGCTTCGTAGGGAAACTGGATCTCGACGGCCTTGAAGCCGGCGCGGGCCGCGCGCTCGAAGCGGTCGAGCATCGGCACCTCGGTGAACAGCATCGACAGGTTGGCGGCAAAGCGCGGCATCTCGGCAGTCTCCTTCTGTTTGTATCCGGGTCGGCCGGCGGGGCAGGGTGGTCGTGCCGGCCTGTGGGTGGGGGGGTGTTCTGGCTACACGTCGTTACAGGATGACGCCAGAGGAAATGTGCTCGCCGCACATTTGGCGTAATGTCGGTGCATTCGAGAACCGCCATGCACATCCGCCAACTTCGAGACGCCCGGGCCGCAGCCCATCCTTTCGTCTGCGCCCCCGCCCCGGCAAGCCGCGCGTTCGGGGTGGCGGGCGGCCTTCTCGCCGAAGACCCCCGATCCATGCACGACATCGAAGCCAACGAGTGCGCGGCCTACCGCAGCCTCTTCGAAGTGGGGGCGGCCCTGTTCGGCCGCGCGAGCTTCGAGGTGCGCGACGTCGATGGCGCGACGGCGTTCCTGTCGCCGCTGATGCGCCGCCCCGGCGTGTTCAACCGCGTGCTCGGACTGGGGCTCTCCCGGCCCATGACGACCGGCCTGCTGCGTTCGCTGCGCGAGGAATACCAGCGCGTCGGCTGCGTGCCTTCGTTCGAGCTGCTGCCCGCCTGCCTCGACGCCGAGACGAGCGCCGCCCTGCGCGCGCAGCAGATCCGTCGCGTCGCCACCTCGGTGCAGCTGGTTCGCACGCTCGACGGCGGGCCGGTGGAGCCGGTCACCTCCGGCGCCTCCGAGCCGGTGCGGCCGCAGGTGCGTGCGGTGAGCGGCGCCGGCTGCCGCATCGTTGCTGCCCTCTGCACCGAGGTGTTCGAACTGCCCGCACCGGTGCTCGCGCTGCTCGAGGCGCTGCAGGACCAGCCCGGGTGGACGCACTGGGTGGCCCTGTTGGACGGGCAGCCCTGCGGCGCGGCGCTGACCTACACGCTCGGCGACCGCTGCTGGTTCGGTTGGGCGTGCACGCTGCCGGCCTGGCGCGGCCGCGGCGTCAAGGGCGCGCTCGACGATGCGCGCATCGCCGCGGCCGACGACGAAGGCTGCAGCTGGATCTCCACCGACACCGGCACCGGCACGCCCTCGACGCCGGATCGCTCGCTGCAGAGCCTGCTGCATCGCGGCTTCACCGCCGCCCACTTGCGCGCCTCGTACCTGCCCGCTGCGCCGGCGGGCACGGAGGTGAAGCGGGAGGCGTGACGGGCGCACGGGCAGGCCTCAGGCCGTCGGCAGCTTGTAGCCCTTGAACTGCTCGCGCAGCTTGTTCTTCTGCATCTTGCCGGTGGCCCCGAGCGGGATCGCGTCGACGAAGGCCACGTCGTCCGGCGTCCACCACTTGGCGATCTTGCCCTCGTAGAACTTGAGCAGGTCCTCGCGCGTCAGCTCGGCGCCGGGCTTCTTCACCACCACCAGCAGCGGCCGCTCGTCCCACTTCGGATGCGGCGCGGCGATGCAGGCGGCCATCGCGACGGCCGGGTGCGCCATCGCGATGTTCTCGAGGTCGATCGAGCCGATCCATTCGCCGCCGCTCTTGATGACGTCCTTGCTGCGGTCGGTGATCTGCATGTAGCCGTCGGCGTCGATCTTCGCCACGTCGCCGGTGGGGAACCAGCCCTGGCCGTCGGTGTATCGCAGCGGGTTGCCTCCCTCGCCCTTGAAGTACTGGTCGAGGATCCACGGGCCGCGCACGAGCAGGTCGCCCGAGGTCTCGCTGCCGAAGGGTAGTTCGGCACCGTTCTCGTCGACCACCTTCATGTCGACGCCGAAGATGGCGCGGCCCTGCTTGGCCATCACCGCATAGCGCTCTTCCTGCGACTGGCTGGCGTGCTTGCCCTTGAACGAGGCCACGGTGCCCAGCGGGCTCATCTCCGTCATGCCCCAGGCGTGCAGCACGTGCACGCCGTACTTCTCGTTGAAGGTGCGGATCATCGCCGGCGGGCAGGCCGAGCCGCCGATGACGGTGCGCTTCATCGTCGAGAAGCGCAGGTTGTTCGACTCCACGTGCGCGAGCAGGCCCTGCCACACCGTGGGTACGCCGGCGCTGAGCGTGACGCCTTCGCTCTCGAACAACTCGTACAGGCTCTTGCCGTCGAGCCCGGCGCCCGGGAACACCAGCTTCGCGCCGACCATGCAGCCGACGTACGGCAGGCTCCAGGCATTGACGTGGAACATCGGCACCACGGGCAGGATGGAGTCGGCGCCGGAGCAGTTCAGCGCGTCGGGCATGGCGGCCGCGTAGGCATGCAGCACCGTGCTGCGGTGGCTGTAGAGCACGCCCTTCGGGTTGCCGGTGGTGCCGCTGGTGTAGCACAGCGAGCTGGCGGTGTTCTCGTCGAAGCTCGGCCACACGTACCGGTCGTCCTCGGCGGCCACGAGGTCCTCGTAGACGAGCAGGTTCGGGATCTTCGCGGCGTCCGCAGGCAGGTGGGCGCGGTCCGTCATCGCCACCCAGTGCTTCACCGTCTTCGTGCGCGGAGCCACCGCGGCCACGAGCGGCAGGAACGTGAGGTCGAAGAAGAGCACCGAGTCTTCCGCGTGGTCGGCGATGTAGACGACCTGGTCGGGGTGCAGGCGCGGGTTCAGCGTGTGTAGCACGGCGCCCGAGCCGCTGACGGCGTAGTACAGCTCCATGTGCCGGTAGCCGTTCCAGGCGAGCGTCGCGACGCGGTCGCTCGTCTTCACGCCCAGCCGCGCCAGCGCCTTGGCCATGCGGCGCGCGCGCGAGGCCAGCTCGCGGTAGGTGGTGCGGTGGATGTCGCCTTCCACGCGTCGCGAGACGATCTCGCGGTCGCCGTGGTGGCGCTCGGCGTGCACGAGCAGGTTCGAGATCAGCAGCGGCAGCTGCATCATCTGGCCGTTCATGGGTCTCCTTCGGGGGGGCGTTCGAGGCGTTCGAGGCGTTCGGTTCGGTGCGGGGTGCCCGGGCGGGCCGGCGCGCCGGTCTGGCCGCCGGCGCCCCGGCAAACGCCGGGTCGCCCCGATGCTACTCAGCGCGGCCCCCGCGGCAAGGCGAGCCGGCCCGCCCCACCGGCCGCGCGCCCATCCGGTCAGTGCGCCTCGGCGACCTTGGCCGCCTCGACGGCGCCGACCGTGTCGCCTCGGGCGCCGTTGAAGAAGAGGTTGAGACCCACCGCAGCCACCGCGGTGAGCAGGATGCCGCTCTCGAGCAGAGGATGCAGCCCGTGCGCCATGTGCTGCGTCCAGCGCGGCGCGACCAGCGGGATGAGCCCGAAGCCGATCGACAGCGCGACGATGTAGAGGTTGTTGCGGTTGCCCTTGTAGTCGACCGTGCTGAGGATGCGGATGCCGGTCGCGGCCACCATGCCGAACATCACCAGCCCCGCGCCGCCGAGCACGAACTGCGGGATCGCCTCCACGAACGCCGCCATCTTGGGCAGCAGGCCGAGCACGATCATGATCACCCCGCCGGCCACGCACACCCAGCGGCTGCGCACCCCGGTCACGCCGACGAGGCCGACGTTCTGGCTGAAGCTCGTGTACGGGAAGGTGTTGAAGATGCCGCCGATCAGCGTGCCGACGCCGTCGGTGCGCAGACCCGCGGCGAGCTCGGCCTGCCCGATCTTCCGGCCGGTGATGTCCGACAGCGCGAGGAACATGCCGGTGCTCTCGATCATCACGACGATCATCACGAGCGTCATCGTCAGGATCATCACGAGGTCGAAGGTCGGCATGCCGAAGGCGAACGGCGTGACGACGTCGAACCAGCCGGCCTTGGCCACCTTGTCGAAGCTCATCTTGCCGAGTGCCGCGGCGACGACGCAGCCGGCGACGATGCCCAGCAGCACCGAGATGTTGGCGACGAAGCCGCGCGAGTACTTCACCAGCAGCAGGATGAACACGAGCACGGCCGCGGCGATGGCCATGTTGTCGAGCGCCCCGTAGCCCGGGTTGTTGACCATCGGGATCGGGCCGAGCTGCACCGGCGCAGAGGCCGCGGCCGCCGCGGCCTTCGCCTTGTCGACCATCTCCACGAGCTTGGGCACGTCGGTGCGCTGGGCGAGGAACGCCGGCCCGCCCATCGCCCAGCCCACGCCCACGCGCATGAGGCTGATGCCGATGATCGCGATGATCGTGCCCGTCACCACGGGCGGGAAGAAGCGCAGCAGCTTGCTCACCACCGGCGCGATGACGATGCTGATGACGCCCGCGCCGATGATCGCGCCGAAGATCGCGCGCGCGCCGTCGACGCCGGGCATCGCGTTGGCGAAGGCCACCATCGGCCCGACCGCCGCGAAGGTGACGCCCATCATCACCGGCAGGCGGATGCCGAAGTACCGCGTGACGCCCAGGCTCTGGATCAGCGTGACGAGGCCGCAGCAGAAGAGGTCGGCGCTGATGAGCAGGGCCACCTGCTCGGGCGTCAGCTTCAGCGCGCGGCCGACGATGAGCGGCACGGCCACGGCACCCGCGTACATGACGAGCACGTGCTGGAGGCCCAGCGCGGCCAGGCGGCCGGTGGGCAGGCGTTCGTCGACGGGATGGACGGCAGCGGACATGGCGTTGGGCTCCTCGGTCCTGCACAGGGGCTGGGTCGTCGACTCATGCAGCGGGCGCAGGGCCGCCGGTTCGACTGTTCGCACGACTGTATACACAAGCGTGCGCAGCCATGGCCTGGAAAACCCGCGGAGTCTTCAGGGGGAGGCTGGGGCGGGCCGAGGGAGCCGGGTGGGCCATGGCGCTCCATGTCCCCCGGACCTGGCCTGAACGGCCGGTCCTCCTCCTTTGCTTGCGCGCCATGGCCCACCCGACTCCCCCGGCCAGCACCGCTCGCTGTCCGCGGCTCGAGGCATGCCGCGGCCGTGCCGGATCGCGCCGGCAGGGTGTGCCGCGTAGCGGAAGTCGGGGAGAAGGACCGGCCGTCCAGGCCAGGTCCGGGGGACATGGAGCGGAGCAGCACACCCTGCCGGCGCGATCTCGCGCCGAAGGTGGCGTGCGACGATTACCGGGGCCTCAGGACCCGCGGTACGTGCTGTAGCTGTACGGGCTCACCAGCAGCGGCACGTGGTAGTGCCCGGCGACATCCGCGATGCCGAAGTCGAGCTGCACCACGTCGATGAACGGCGGCTCGGGCAGCACCACGCCGCGGCCGCGAAAGTAGGCCGCGACCTCGAACACCAGCCGCCAGCGGCCGACCGCCATCGTGGAGGCGTCGAGCAGCGGACCGCCGTCGTTGCGGCCGTCGGCGTTCAGGCGCAGCGACTTCACCGTCTCGGCGCGGCCGTCGTCTAGCACGCGTTGCAGCGTCACCTGCATGCCCGCGGCGGGGCAGCCGTTCGCGGTGTCCAGCACGTGCGTGCTCAGGCGTCCCATGCATCACTCCTGTTCATGGCGGTCTCGTCGCCGGTTCGGCTGGCCGGCTCGCTGCCGAGGCAGCCGCGGCCGACCCGCATCGTATGCGCTGCCGCGGCGGTCCTGGCCTCAGTCCAGCAGCGCCACCGCGGTGGGCACGTCGGCGCGCCCCGTGGCGAGCTCCTCGAACTCGACGACGTTGTCGATCTCGGTGCCCATCGCGATGTTGGTCACGCGCTCCAGCAGCACCTCGATGACCACCGGCACCCGCAGCTCCGCCATCCAGGCCTCGGCCTGGCGGATGGCCGGCGCGATCTCCTCCTGCCGGTGCACGCGGATCGCCTTGCAGCCCAGGCCCTCGACCACCTTGACGTGGTCGACGCCATAGCCGCGCGCCGCCTCGCCCTCGGGCGTGTTGACGTTGTCGAAGCCGAGCTGCACGCAGTAGTCCATGCTGAAGCCGCGCTGGCTCTGGCGGATGAGACCGAGGTAGCTGTTGTTGACGACGATGTGCAGGTAGGGCAGCTTGAACTGCGCGCCGACGGCCAGCTCCTCGAGCATGAACTGGAAGTCGTAGTCGCCGGAAAGTGCCACCAGCTTCCTCTGCGGGTCGGCGGCGCGCACGCCCAGCGCCGCCGGCACCGTCCAGCCGAGCGGGCCGGCCTGGCCGCAGTTGATCCAGCGCCGCGGGCCGTAGACGTGCAGGAACTGCGCCGCCGCGATCTGCGAGAGGCCGATCGTCGACACGTAGGTGACGTCCTTGCCGAAGGCGTTGTTCATGCACTGGTACACGCGCTGCGGCTTCATCGGCACGTCGTCGAAGTTCGTCTTGCGCAGGTAGTGGAGGTCGGCCTTGCGGCCCTGGCACTCGCGCGCCCACGCAGCGCGGTCGCGCAGGCGGCCGGCCGCCTTCCACTCGCGCGCCACCTCGACGAAGAGGGCCAGCGCCGCCTTCGCGTCGCTGACGATGCCGTAGTCGGGTGCGAAGACGCGGCCGATCTGCGTCGGCTCGATGTCGACGTGCACGAACTTGCGGCCCTTGCAGTAGACCTCGGGGCTGCCGGTGTGGCGGTTGGCCCAGCGGTTGCCGATGCCGAGCACGAAGTCGCTCGCCAGCAGGTTGGCATTGCCGTAGCGGTGGCTCGTCTGCAGGCCGCACATGCCGGCCATCAGCGGGTGGTCGTCGGGGATCGCGCCCCAGCCCATCAGCGTGGGGATCACCGGCAGGCCGGCGACCTCGGCGAACTCGACGAGCAGGTCGGAGGCGTCGGCGTTGATGATGCCGCCGCCGGCCACGACGAGCGGCTTCGCCGCCTCGTTGAGCATGGCCAGCGCCTTCTCCACCTGCTTGCGCGTCGCCGCGGGCTTGTAGACGGGCAGCGGCTCGTAGGTGTCGATGTCGAACTCGATCTCGGCCATCTGCACGTCGAAGGGCAGGTCGATCAGCACCGGCCCCGGCCGGCCGCTGCGCATCAGGTGGAACGCCTGCTGGAAGGCGCGCGGCACCTGCGCCGGCTCGAGCACCGTGGTGGCCCACTTGGTGACGGGCTTGGCGATGGAGGCGATGTCCACCGCCTGGAAATCTTCCTTGTGCAGCCGAGCGCGCGGCGCCTGGCCGGTGATGCACAGGATCGGGATCGAATCGGCCTGCGCCGAGTACAGGCCCGTGATCATGTCGGTGCCCGCCGGCCCGCTGGTGCCGATGCACACGCCGATGTTGCCGGCCCTGGCGCGCGTGTAGCCCTCGGCCATGTGCGACGCACCCTCGACATGGCGGGCCAGCACGTGCGCGATCGTCTGCCGCTCGCGCAGTTGCGCGTAGAGCGGGTTGATCGCCGCGCCGGGCACGCCGAAGGCCTGCGTCACGCCCTCCTTCTCCATCACCAGCACGGCGGCCATCGCGGCCTTCATCTTCGCCATCGTCGAGCTCCAGAGGGGGGTGGGATTCGGATGCGGCGGATGATCGGCAGGGCAGGCCGGCACGAGAACAGCGGCGCCGGGATATGAGTTATTCCAGGATGGAATGGCGGGCCGCGCCGGCGTAGAGTGGCCCGATGGACAGCCTCGCCGGCATGCAGGTCTTCATCCGCGTCGTCGAGACCGGCAGCTTCAGCCGCGCCGCCGCGGCGCTGGGCACGACGCAGCCCACCGCCACCAAGGCGGTGGCCGCGGCGGAGAAGCGGCTGGGCGCCCGGCTGCTGCACCGGACGACGCGCGGCGTCGCGCCGACCGAGGTGGGCTCGCTGTACTACGAGCGCTGCAAGCTCATCGTGCGCGAAGTGGAGGCGGCCGAGAACCTGGCCACGCTGCGCCAGGGAGGCCTCGGCGGCACGCTGCGCATCAGCACCAGCGTCGCCTTCGGCCGGCGGATCATGGTGCCGCTGGTGCTGCGCTACATGCGCGAGCATCCGCACCTGGCGGTCGACCTGAGCTTCGACGACCGCTACGTCAACCTTGTCGAGCAGGGGGTGGACGTGGCGCTGCGCATGGGCCGGCTTGCCGACTCGTCGCTCGGTGCGCGGTACCTCGGCACCAACCCGTGGGTCATGGCGGCGGCCGAGTCCTACCTGGCCGGGAAGGGGCGCCCGAAGCGCCCGCGCGATCTCGCGCGCCACACGTGCCTCATCTACAGCAGCGTGCAGGGCGACGACCGCTGGATGCTCACCGGCGCCGACGGCAAGGAGCAGGCCGTGCCGGTGCGCGGCCCGTTGCGCAGCAACAACCTGAGCGCCATCCTCGCCGCGGCGCGCGCCGGCATGGGCCTGGCGATCCTGCCCCGCTACGTGGCGCGGGAGTCGCTGGCCGAGGGCGCCGTGCAGGAAGTGATGGCCGACCACCGCCTGCCCGCGCAGGACCTGCACGCGGTCTTCCCTTCGCCCAAGCTGGTGCCGCACAAGGTGACCCACTTCATCGATTGGGCGAAGAGGCAATTGCACGGCGACTGGTGGAGCCGGGCGCCATGAACCTTGCCCGCCGCACCTGGCTGGCGCGACTGGCCGGCCTCGCGTTCGGCGCGCCGGCGTTGGCGGCGGTGCTCGCCGCCTGCGCCACGGCGCCGGGCGGGTCACGGGACCGGATCGTCGACGTGCGAACGGGCCGGGACCTGCAGCCCGACGAGCTGGCGCATCGCATGCGGCAGGCGGATGTCGTCCTGCTCGGCGAACTGCACGACAACCCGCACCACCATGCGCGGCGCGCCGCGCTGCTGGCCGCGCTGGCGGGCCCGCGGATGGTGGTCGCGGAGCACCTGCCGCGCGGGGCATCGCCTCGGCTGCCGGGCTCGCCCGCAGGCGACGCGTTGCGCCGGGCGCTGGAAACCGCCGGGTTCGACGCGCGCGCCTGGGGCTGGCCGTTGCACGAGCCGCTCTTCGCGGCCGTGGCGAGGGCCGGGCACCGTCTTCAGGGCGGCAACATCGACCGCGCGACGGCGCGCCGCATCGCGCGCGAGGGACGCAGTGCCGTGCCCGCGGAGCTGCGGTCCCTGCTCGAGGCGGCCCCGCTCGACGCAGCGGCGCGTGCCGGACTCGAGAGCGAGCTGCTGCGCGGCCACTGCGGGCACCTCGGCCCCGAACGCATGCCGGGCATGGTGGAGGCCCAGCGAGCCCGCGACGCCGCGATGGCGGTGACGATCCTCGCTGCGATCGATGCCCCGCGAGACGCCTCCGCCGGCGCCTCGGACGGCCCGGTGCTGCTGCTGGCCGGCAACGGCCACGTGCGGCTCGACCATGGCGTTCCGCAGCTGCTGCGGAGCGTGCGCGCCGGGCTGCGGCTGCTGTCCATCGGATTCCTCGAGCCCGGCACCGGCGAGACTCCGGGCCTGCCCTACGACGTCGCCTGGATCACGCCCGCGGCCGAGCGCGAAGATCCGTGCAAGGCGTTCGCCGCGCCGCGCCCGGCCCAGCCGCGGCCGAACTGAAGCGGGCCGGCGTGCCCGGGCCTGTCGCGCGCCGCGCGGGCCGCGCGAGCGGCCGGCTTCGGCTGCGTCGTCCTCGGTCGGGCGCGCTGACTGCCTCGCGTGCCCGGGTGCGCCCCGCCGCCCGCGCTGCCGGCCCGGCTGGCTGGAGCGCCGGCGCGCGTTCAACCCGCCGGCTTGGCCGGCGCCTTCTCGCTCCACAGCGTCCCACCCGTGGCCCAGTTCGAGCGTGCCACGTCGTAGAACAGCACGTCGACACCGTCGGGCGAGCCCCCGAGCACCTTCACGCAGGCGGCGGTGAGTTCGCGCGCCAGCGCGGCCTTCTGCTCGGCCGTGCGGCCCTCGAAGAGTTCGACGCGAAGGGTGGGCATGACAGGTCTCCTCGGTGTGCGGTGGCAGGGTCAGTCACGATAGCCCGGGCTCAGGCGGTCCAGCCGGCGCAGCAGCGCCGGCCACTCGACGTCGCCGTCCCGCTCGGCGCCGTCGCCGACCCACTGGCGGTGCGTCAGCGCGGCGACGTCGTCGCCCGGCACGAGGACGCGGCCTCCCGTGGCGGCTGCCGCCGCCATCGCACGCAGCTGCGCCTCGGCCGCGCGCTCGAGCAGGTGCATCAGCATGTAGGCCTCGGCCACCGTGCGGCCGACGGTCAGCGTGCCGTGGTTGTGCAGCACGAGCCCGTCGAGCGCGCCGAGATTCGCCACCAGCCGCCGCTGCTCGGCCGGCCCCAGCGCCAGGCCCTCGTAGGCGTGGTACCCGAGCCGGCCGAAGAGGCGCATGGCCCACTGCGAGGTCGGCTGCAGGCCGCCGGGCAGCATCGACAGCGCCACGCCCCACGGCGCGTGCAGGTGGATGACGCACTCCACCTCGGGCCGCGCGGCGTGCACCGCGCCGTGGATCGTGAAGCCGGTGGGGTTGACCGGCCGCGCACTGCCGTCGACGACGCGGCCCTGCACGTCCACCTTCACGAGGCCGCTGGCGGTGATCTCGTCGAAGCCGAGGCCGAACTCGTTGATGAGATAGACGCCCGGTTCGCCGGGGACGCTGGCCGACAGGTGCGTGTACACGGTGTCGTCCAAGCCGTTCAGTGCCGCCAGCCGGTAGGCCGCCGCGAGGTCGCGGCGCACCTCGGCCTCGGTGCGCGGCGGGCGGTTCGCCGGGGCGCTCACGCCGTCAGGCTCCGTCGACGAGCTGCCGCGCCAGCGCGTTGTGGCGCGCCACGTGGCGCGGCAGGTCCAGCGTCGTGAGCTCGCCGTCGCGCACGAGCACGCGGCCCTGCACGACGTTGAACGACACGCGCGGCACGTGGCAGAAGAAGAGGGCGGCCAGCGGGTCGTGCCCGGCACCGGCCAGGCCGATCTCGTCGAGCGGCACGCCGACGAGGTCGGCCGCCATGCCGGGCGCGAGCGCGCCGATGTCGTCGCGGCCGAGCACGCGCGCACCGCCGTGCGTGCCGATCTCCAGCACCTCGCGCGCCGTCAGCGCCGAGGGGCCCTTGACCGGCCCGTGCGCGACACGTTGCAGCAGCAGCGCCAGCCGCGCCTCGCCCAGCAGGTGGCCGCTGTCGTTGCTGGCCGAGCCGTCGACGGCGATCGACACCGGCACCCCGGCGTCGCGCATCGCGCGGATCGGCGCGATGCCGGAGGCCAGCCGCATGTTCGAGCCCGGGCAGTGCGCCACGCCCGTGCCGGTGCGCGCGAAGAGCGCGATGCCGGCCTCGTCGAGCTTCACGCAGTGCGCATGCCAGACGTCGGGGCCGACCCAGCCGAGCTGCTCGGCGTATTCGGCCGGCGTGCAGCCGAACTTCTCGCGCGTGTAGGCGATGTCGTTGTCGTTCTCGGCCAGGTGCGTGTGCAGCGAGACGCCCGGCACGTCCGCGCGTCCGAAGGCGCGGGCCAGCGCGGCGGCGTCCTTCATCAGGCCCGTGCTCACCGAGAACGGGCTGCACGGCGCCACGACGACGCGGCGCATCGCGAAGCGGGCCGGGTCGTGCCAGCGCTCGACGAGACGCCGCGTGTCGGCCAGGATCTCCGGCTCGCTCTCGACCACGCTGTCCGGCGGCAGGCCGCCCGCGGAGCGGCCGACGCTCATCGCGCCGCGCGCGCCGTGGAAGCGCATGCCGAGCGCTTCGGCGGCCTCGAAGCAGTCGTCCAGCCGCGCGCCGTTCGGGTAGAGGTAGAGGTGGTCGCTCGTCGTCGTGCAGCCCGAGAGCAGCAGCTCGGCCATCGCGGTGAGCGTGGAGACGCGCACCATCTCCGGCGTCAGCCGCGCCCACACGGGGTAGAGCGCGGTGAGCCAGTCGAAGAGCTCGCAGTCCTGCGCCGGGCGCAGCACGCGCGTCAGCGTCTGGTAGAAGTGGTGATGCGTGTTGACGAGGCCGGGGATGACGACGTGGTCGCGCGCGTCGATCACCTCGTCGGCCTGCCGGCAGGCCGCAGGCAGCTCGGCCGTGGCGCCGACGTGTTCGATGACGCCATCGCGCGCGAAGAGAGCACCGTCGGCGATCTCGCGCCGCGCATCGTCCATCGTGACGAGCAGCCGCGCGTCGCGAACCAGCAGCGTGCCCATGACGGCTACCGACCCAGGCCAGCGGCCGCTGCGGATCCGGCTCGGCCGGTCCGCTGGCGGCGCCCCCAGGGCAGGATCCGGGGGGAGGCGCCGAAGGCGCTTCGGGGGGGTGTCACTTGACGGGTGCGCCAGCCTCGAACCAGCGCTTGATGAGGTCCCGCTCGCCGTCGGTGATCTGCGTCGCGTTGTTCAGCGGCATCAGCTTCAGCACGGCCACCTGCTGGTAGACCTGCTGCGCGTGCAGCTTCAGCAGCTCCGGCGTGTGCAGCGCCACGTTCTTCTGCTGCACGGCGGCGTTGTGGCACATCGCGCAGCGCTGGTCGACGATGGCGCGCACCTCGGCATAACCGGCGGGCTGGGCGGCCAGCGCGCGTGCGGCGGCCTGTTGCTCGGCGCTCGGCGGCTTCGGCGCCATCCAGATCGCCATGCCCACCAGCACCACGGTGCCCACGATGGCATGCTCCCAGGGCGCGCGCTTGCCCAGCACGTGTGCCTTGTGCCGCGCCACGAAGCTGTGGCGGATGAGCGCGCCGGCCAGCATCAGCAGCACCAGCACGAGCCAGTTGTTCGGCCCCTGGTACAGCCAACCGTAGTGGTTGGACAGCATCGCGATGATCACCGGCAGCGTGAAGTACGTGTTGTGCACGCTGCGCTGCTTGCCGCGCTGGCCGTGGATGGGGTCGGGGCTCTGGCCGGCGCGCAGCTGTGCGATCACCTTCTTCTGCCCCGGGATGATCCAGAAGAAGACGTTGGCGCTCATCGCCGTCGCGATCATCGCGCCCACCAGCAGGAAGGCGGCGCGCCCGGCGAAGAGCTGGCAGGCCAGCCAGGAGGCGAAGACGATGAACGCGAAGACGCCGGCACCGACGATCAGGTCGCCGCCTTTCTTCTGCCCGAAGGCGCGGCAGATGAGGTCGTAGACGACCCAGAAGGCGACGAGGAAGCCGAGCGCCGCGGCCACCGCCGCGCCGGCCGACCAGTCGTGCACGCTCTTGTCGACGAGGAAGCTGCCGGCATTGAACAGGTACAGCACCGTGAAGAGCGCGAAGCCGGTGAGCCACGTGCTGTAGCTTTCCCAGTAGCTCCAGTGCAGGTTCTCCGGCAGCGGCCGCCAGCGTGGCGCCACCATGTACTTGTTCGAGTGGTAGAAGCCGCCGCCGTGCACGGCCCACATCTCGCCGTCCACGCCCTTGGCCTTGAGCTCCTCGCTCTCGGGCTTGCTGAGGCTGTTGTCGAGCAGCACGAAGTAGAACGACGAGCCGATCCACGCCACCGCGGTGATGACGTGCACCCAGCGCAGCAGCAGGTTGGCCCAGTCGAGCAGGTAGGCTTCCATCAACGGGTCTCCGTGCCCCGTGCCCCGTTGCCGGCACGCCAGCCCAGCGACCGCCGCGGATCCGGCCTTGCCGGTCCGCTGGCGGTGCCCCCTGGGGGGAGGCGCCGGAGGCGCTTCGGGGGGGGCAAGTTCATGGCTTGATGTCGGCGGCCTTGATGGCCGGTGCCCAGTCGGCCACCTGCTTGGCGACGAAGGCGGTGAACTCCGGGCTCGTCATGCGCCCGGGCGTGATGCCGAGCTCCTCGAAGCGCTTGACGATGGCCGGGTCGGCCACGATCGCGGCCAGCGCCTTGCCGAGCTTGTCGGTCACTTCGGCCGGCAGGCCGGCCGGGCCCGAGACGCCGAAGTAGTTCTCGGCCACGAGCTGCGGGTAGCCGAGCTCCACCACCGTCGGCACGTCGGGCAGCAGCGGCGAGCGGGTGCGCGTCGTCACCGCGAGTGCGCGGATCTGGCCGCTCTTGACCATCGGCACGAAGGCCGTGATGACGTCGATGCCCACCGGGATCTGGCCGGAGATCAGGTCGGTGGTCATCGGCGCGCCGCCGCGGTAGGGCACGTGCGTCATCTGGATCTTCATCGCGCCCTTGGCCATCTCGCCGACGATGTGGCCGATGGACCCCGGGCCGCCGGAGCCGAAGTTGTAGCCCGGCGCCGCGGCGGCGGCGGGCAGGTCCTTCAGCGTGGCGGGGCCGCTCTTCGGGTTGGCCATCAGCAGGACCGGCGCCACGCCGAGCATCGCCACGTGCGTGAACTGCTTGACCGGGTCGTAGGGCAGCTTGGGCACCGTGTACGGCCCGATGGAGGTCGGCGTGCTGTTCGACAGCATCAGCGTGTAGCCGTCGGGGGCGGCGCGCGCCACCTCGGCGCCGCCGAGCGTGCCGCCGGCACCGGGCTTGTTGTCGACGACGACCGGCTGGCCGAGCGCCTTGGCCAGCGGCTCGGAGATCGTGCGCGCGACGATGTCGCTCGCGCCGCCGGCGGCGAAGGTGACGACGATGCGCACCGGCTTGTCCGGCCAGGCCTGCGCGGCCGGCGCGACGACCAGGGCGGCCAGGGCTATGCCTGCCAGCGCGAGCGAGGCGAAGGAGCCGTGGCGTGTGAGGCGGCGGGACGTGAGGCGTGGGTTCATCGGCGTGTGCTCCTGGCCGGAAGGGCCTTCGGTGGGTTCCTGCCCAGGATTGACTGTATACAGAAATGTGCGCAGCGATGGCCGGGGATACCCGAAAGCCGGCGCGGCCGCCCCGGGGTGGTGCCGTGGCGCGACCTTCCGGTGGCCTTCGGCGCCGTTCCGGGGCGGGCCGCCCCGCCTTGTGCGCCCGCGACAGATTGTATACAGTGGGCCTCGCTCCATCGCACGATCCATGCCGCGCAAGCCTGCCAACCCGCCTTTACGCCTGGTCGACACCGGCCGCGCCGGGGCGGGCGGCTCGGGCGCCGGTGCCGCCGCGCACCCGGCCAGCACCACCGACCAGATCGTCGACAGCATCACCACCGCCATCATCGAGCGCCGCCTGATGCCCGGCACGCGCCTCGTCGAGCAGCAGATCGCCGACGTCTTCGCCGTCTCGCGCACGGTGGTGCGGCAGGCGCTGAACCAGCTGAGCCGCGACCGCCTCGTCACGCTGGAGCCGGCGCGTGGAGCGATCGTCGCGATGCCCAGCGTCGAGGAGGCGCGCCAGGTCTTCGAGGTGCGCCGCATGGTCGAGGGCGGCATGGTGCGCCAGCTCGCCGCGCAGATCACCGACGCGCAGGTGGCCGAGCTGCGCGCCCACCTGCGCGAGGAGCGCGGCGCCGTCTCGCGCGTCGACGTCTCCGGCCGCACGCGCCTGCTGGCCGACTTCCACGTCATCCTGGCGCGCATGCTCGGCAACGAGGTGCTCGCCGAGCTCGTCGCCGACCTGCTCAGCCGCTCGCAGCTGATCGCGCTGATGTACCAGTCGGCGCACTCGGCCGAGCACTCGCAGGGCGAGCACGTGCAGATCGTCGAAGCGCTGGAGAAGCGCGACGCGCGCGCCGCCGTGCGGCTGATGGAGCAGCACCTCGCCAGCGTCGAGCGCAACCTGCGCCTGGATCCGCGTACCCCCGACCTGGCCGCCGTGCTGCGGCCGCGAGGCTGAACCCCGATGGCCCCCGCCATGAGCCCCTCCTCCCGCTACCCGCGCGACCTGCGCGGCCATGGCCGCCAGCCGCCGCACCCGCGCTGGCCGGGCAACGCGCGCGTGGCCGTGCAGTTCGTGCTCAACTACGAAGAAGGGGGCGAGAACAGCGTGCTGCACGGCGACGCCGGCAGCGAGCAGTTCCTCTCGGAGATGTTCAGCCCGGCCGCCTACCCGGCGCGGCACCTCAGCATGGAGGGCATCTACGAGTACGGCAGCCGTGTCGGCGTCTGGCGCATCCTGCGCGAGTTCGAGCGGCGCGGCCTGCCGCTCACCGTCTTCGGCGTCGGCATGGCGCTGGAGCGCTGCCCCGAGGTGACGGCCGCCTTCGTCGAGCTGGGCCACGAGATCGCCTGCCACGGCTGGCGCTGGATCCACTACCAGAACGTCGACGAGGCCACCGAGCGCGAGCACATGCGCATCGGCATGGAGATCATCGAGAAGATGGCGGGCCCGCGTGGCGGGGACAGCGTGCACGGCCTCGGCTGGTACACCGGCCGCGACAGCCCCAACACGCGCCGTCTCGTCGTCGAGCACGGCGGTTTCGAGTACGACAGCGACTACTACGGCGACGACCTGCCGTTCTGGCTGCAGGTGCGCAAGGGCGACGGCAGCCTCGCGCCGCACCTCGTGGTGCCCTACACGCTCGACTGCAACGACATGCGCTTCGCGCTGCCGCAGGGCTACAGCCACGGCGACCCGTTCTTCCAGTACCTGCGCGACGCCTTCGACGTGATGTACGCGGAGGGCGAGCGCGACCCGGCCGAAGGCGGGCCAGGCACGGCCTGCGGTCGGGGCGGCCCGGCGATGATGAGCATCGGCATGCACTGCCGCCTGCTCGGCCGCCCGGGCCGCATGAAGGCGCTGCAGCAGTTCCTCGACCACGTGCAGCGTCACGACCGCGTCTGGGTCACGAGGCGCATCGACATCGCCCGCCACTGGCGCGCCACGCACCCGTTCGACCCCGCGACCGCGTTCGTCTGGGAATGACCCGCGCCTGAACCTCCAGCGAGACCTGCCTTGACCCTCACCCTCTCGCGGCTCAACGCCGCCACCCAGGCCGAGTTCACCGCGCTGATGGATGGCGTCTACGAGCACTCGCCGTGGATTGCCGAGGCGGCGTGGTCGATGAGGCCGTTCGCCACGCTCGCCGCCCTCGAGTGGGCGATGGTGCAGGTGCTGGCCGAGGCCGGCCGCGAGAAGCAGCTCGCCCTCATCCGCGCCCACCCCGAGCTCGCCGGCAAGGCGATGGTCAGCAAGACCCTCACCGCCGAAAGCACGAACGAGCAGGGCAGGGCCGGCCTCACCGAGTGCACGCCCGAGGAGTTCGCGAAGATCCAGAAGCTCAACGCCGACTACAACGCGAAGTTCGGCTGGCCGTTCATCCTCGCGGTGCGCGGCGCACGCGGCACGGGGCTCGACCGGCATCAGATCATCGCCACGTTCGAGCGGCGTCTGGCCGGTCACCCGGACTTCGAGTTCGGCGAGTGCCTGCGCAACATCCACCGCATCGCGCAGATCCGCCTGAACGACAAGTTCGGCGAGTCGCCCGACGAGGGCAACCTCGTGTGGGACTGGGCCGAGCGCCTGGCCCGCCACAGCGACCCCGGCTTCGCCGAGCAGGGCCAGCTGACGGTGACCTACCTCACCGAGGCGCACCGCGCCTGCGCCGCCGACCTCGCGCAGTGGATGCGCGAGGAGTGCGGCTTCGACGCGGTGCACACCGACGCGGTCGGCAACGTGGTCGGCGTCTACGAGGGCAGCGACGCGAAGGCGCCGCGGCTGCTGACCGGCAGCCACTACGACACCGTGCGCAACGGCGGCAGGTACGACGGGCGCCTCGGCATCTTCGTGCCGATGGCCGTGGTGCGTGCGTTGAAGCGCGCCGGCCGGCGCCTGAAGCACGGCCTGGAGGTCGTTGCCTTCGCCGAGGAGGAAGGGCAGCGCTACAAGGCGACGTTCCTGGGCTCCGGCGCGCTCACCGGCCACTTCGACCCCGCCTGGCTCGACCAGCAGGACGCCGACGGCGTGAGCATGCGCGCCGCGATGCAGGCGGCCGGCCTTCCGGCGCACATGGACGCCATCCGGGCGCTGAAGCGCGACCCGGCGCGTTACCTCGGTTTCGTCGAGGTGCACATCGAGCAGGGCCCGGTGCTCAACGAGATGAACCTGCCGCTCGGCGTGGTCACCTCCATCAACGGCAGCGTGCGCTACCTCGTCGAGATCACCGGGCAGGCGAGCCACGCCGGCACCACGCCGATGAACCGCCGGCGCGACGCGGCGGCCGCCGCCGCGCAGCTGCTGCTGTACCTGGAGGCGCGCGCCTCGTCGGTGCCCGACCTCGTCGGCACGGTCGGCATGCTGCAGGTGCCTTCGGGCTCGATCAACGTCGTGCCCGGCGCCTGCCGCTTCAGCCTGGACATCCGCGCCACGACCGATGCGGTGCGCGACTCGTGCGAGCGCGACGTGCTGGCCGAGCTCGGGCGCATCTGCAAGCGGCGCGGGCTGCAATACACGGCCGAGATGACGCTGCGCGCGCCGGCCGCGCCCAGCGCGCCGGCCTGGCAGCAGCGCTGGGAGGCGGCCGTGCAGCAGCAGGGGCTGCCCGTCTTCCGCATGCCCAGCGGTGCCGGCCACGACGCGATGAAGCTGCACGAGGTGATGCCGCAGGCGATGCTCTTCGTGCGCGGCCAGAACTCGGGCATCAGCCACAACCCGCTGGAGAGCACCGCCAACGACGACATCGAACTCGCCGTGCGTGCCTTCCGCCACCTGTACGAACACCTCTGAACCGCCCGGGAACCCGAACGATGTCTTCCACGCCGGCCGACGCGAAGGCCGCTTCGCCCTCTGCGGCCTCTGCGGCCTCCGCCGAACGCCATGCCCGCCTCGACGAGGCGGTGGACCGCCGCTTCGACGAGGAGGTGCGCTTCCTGCAGGCGCTGGTGCGCGTGCCCACCGACACGCCGCCCGGCAACAACGCGCCACACGCCGACAAGGCCGCCGAGCTGCTGGGCGCGCTCGGCCTCGTGGTCGAGAAGCACCCGGTGCCGGCCGCGGCCGTGCAGGCGCAGGGCATGCAGTCGATCACCAACCTGATCGTGCGGCAGCGCTTCGGCGCCGGCGGGCCGGTGGTCGCGCTCAATGCACACGGGGACGTCGTGCCGCCCGGCGAGGGCTGGACGCACGACCCCTACGGTGCCGAGATCGTCGAAGGCCGCCTCTACGGCCGCGCCTCGGCGGTGAGCAAGAGCGACTTCGCGACCTACACCTTCGCGCTGGAGGCGTTGCGCGGGTTGCAGTCGCAGGGCGTGCCGCTCAAGGGCGCCGTGGAGCTGCACTTCACCTACGACGAGGAGTTCGGCGGCGAGCTCGGCCCGGGCTGGCTGCTGGCCCGGAAGCTGACGAAGCCCGACTACCTGATCGCCGCCGGCTTCAGCTACCAGGTCGTCACCGCGCACAACGGATGCCTGCAGATGGAGGTGACGTTGCACGGCCTCGCCTCGCACGCCGCTTATCCGCACACGGGCGTCGATGCATTGCAGGCGGCGACGAAGCTGCTGGCCGCGCTCTACGCGCACAACGACGCGCTGCGCACGCGCCGTTCGGCGGTCGAGGGCATCACGCACCCGTACCTGAACGTCGGCCGCATCGAAGGCGGCACCAACACCAACGTCGTGCCGGGCAAGGTCGTGCTGAAGCTCGACCGCCGCATGATCCCCGAGGAGGACGCCGCGGCGGTGGAGGCCGAGGTGCGTGCGCTGATCGAGCAGACGGTGGCCGCATGCCCCGGCATCCGGCTGGAGATCAGGCGCCTGCTGCTGGCGCATTCGCTGAAGCCGCAGCAGGGCAACGCGCCGCTGGTGGCGGCCATCCAGCGGCACGGGCAGGCGGTGTTCGGCGAGCCGATTCCCGTCAGCGGAACGCCGCTCTATACCGACGTGCGCCTCTATGGCGCCGCAGGCGTGCCGGCCGTCATCTACGGCGCGGGGCCGCGCACGGTGCTCGAGAGCAACGCCAAGCGAGCCGACGAGCACCTCGTGCTCGAGGACCTGCGGCGCGCAACGAAGGTGGTGGCGCGCGCGCTGCTGGACCTGCTCAACCCGGCCTGACCGGCGCCGCGGCGCTCGCTGGAGCGGCTGGCGCCGCCCGGCGGGGGGCCCAGTTCGTCGCGTGGACCGCGGCCGCGGTGGCCAGGCCGTAGGCCACCATGCCGGCGCCGACGAGCGCGAAGTAGCTCCAGGCGGGGGCGCCGGTGCGCACGAGCACGAAGCCGAGCGCGGCCACGACCGC
>Ga0073934_10001801_pt1 | contig 48703 bp, 48 predicted proteins | sample LarsenN4metaG_FD_76834 | JGI IMG/M metagenome (GOLD analysis project Ga0073934, IMG submission 76834) | Hot spring sediment bacterial and archeal communities from British Columbia, Canada, to study Microbial Dark Matter (Phase II) - Larsen... ...
AGGCCGTCGTTGTCGGTATCGGCAAGCAGCGGTGATGTCCCGATCGTGAGGACTTCCATGCCATCGGACAGCCCATCGCCATCGGTGTCGGCGTTGTTCGGGTTGCTGCCGATGACGATCTCCTGGAGATCGTTGAGGCCATCGCCGTCGCTGTCGGCGTTCTTCGGGTTGGTGAAGAACGTGTTGACCTCGGGGCCGTCGTTGATGCCGTCGCCGTCCGTGTCGGGGTTGAGTGGGTTGGTCGCGTAGGTATTGACTTCGACGCCGTCGCTCAGGCCATCTGCGTCGGTGTCGGCGATGGTTGGGTTCGTGCCCGTGGTGTTGACTTCGACGCCGTCGCTGAGCCCGTCGCCATCGGTGTCCGGGTTCAGCGGGTTGGTGAAGGTGACAAGCACCTCCGTGCCGTCGCTGAGGCCGTCGCCGTCAGTGTCCGGGTTGTACGGATTCGTGCCGAGGAAGGCCTCCTGCTGGTCGTTGAGGCCATCGCCATCGCTGTCGGGGATGGTCGCCGGCGTGGGCGTCAGGGTTGGCGTCGGTGTGTTCGTCGGGGTCGCGGTGTTCGTGGGCGTGGGCGTGGGCGTATTCGTCGGTGCGGCGACGGTGACGCTTGCCGAGTTGCAGGTCGCCGCGACAAAGTTCACGGGCGCGCAGCTGCCGATCTCGGCGTAGCCGTCGGCTGTGGCGTGCGTGAAGTGGAGTTCAAGCGTGATGGTGCCGCCTGCGCCGGCGGTGAACGGGAAGTTGGCCACGGGCGTCGAGGTGCCATCTGGAAGCGTCAGCGTGCCGACGAGGAAGCAGGAGATCGTCCCCTCTGTTGCGGGCGCCGGATGCCCTTCCGGGTTGCCGTTTGCCGTCGGTGCCGGTGGGGTGCAGGAGAAGCCGGACGTCGCGAGCCCCGTCGTGTTCGGTACGCCCGGTGAGGCGACGCTGCCGTCCGTGTTGAAGAAGTACGTGTCGAACGAGTCGAGGCCGACCGCGGCGCCGCTGTTGTTGGTGATCACCCATTGCGCCGTGAATGGCGAGCCGGGAGGGTAGGTGCAGCTTGCCTGGATGCCGACGGTGCCCGCGTCGCAGTCGATCGAGAACGTGAAGGCGGGTGGCGTGCCCGCGAGCACCGGCGCCGTGCCGCCGCCCGAGCGAAGGGCGATGAGGCCGGCAAGGGCGACGCTGGCGATCAGGGTGCAGAGCGTAAACGGCAGTGCCCGAGCGAGCGACGTCCGTGTCATCGGGGACCTCCGGAGGACTAGGCGGGGATGCCTTGACGGCTAGTGTACGCCGAGACCCAAGCCTGTCAAGACCCGCGGATCGCCGAGATACCACAGTGTGCGGGTCGGGCGCCGAGAGTATGAGAAGGGGGTCGGTGGTCGGAGGAGTGGTGCCGGGCCGGGCCGGGGGTGTTCGCGCTGGGCGAACGGTACGCCCCCGACGGGTGGCGGGTCGAAGGCGCGGAGTGCAGGCCCCGGCCCGGCCCGGCGTGGCGCCCGAAGGCGCCTACTCGCTCAGATCGGCGCTGGGGTCCGTGCGCGGCCGGAGACCACGGGGGTCAGGGTCAGGGGTTGGGGAATCATGGCCCCGGCCGCCAGCGCCGTTGAGTAAGTCACCGTCGTGACGGGACGCGCGACGAGCGGGCAGGCAGCGCCGTCCATCCTGTGCGTCTCCGTCCGATTTGGGGCCGGGGGTATGAAAAATCCCTCATCCGCAGCGAATGAGGGCTGCAGACTCCGACCCGCGCAGGTGCCTTCGGCGGCCCGGCGGCCATATCCCTCGCGTGGGACTGTAGGCCCGTGGCTTTGCGTCGCCGTCTTTCGACGGGTTTGCCTTTGTCGGAGCGTTTTCAGTTGTCCACCTAAGCAATCGGCCCATCGCCCGGGATCTGTTGGCCCCGCGACTTCGATCATGGAAATTTGTTTCCGGCGTCGTCCGGGGCGGCGAGATCGGCGCGTCACCGGTTCGAAACACGGCGTCGCGTGGCGGCGACGTACGATCAAACCGGAGGGATGTCGGTTCTCCGGGGCCCTGGAGGAGGTGGGAGAGACATGAAGCGGTGGCTGCTCGGCGCGGTCGTAGCGCTCGGTGTCATCCTGTTCGGCGCGGGTGCCGTCATGGCGCAGTCGTCGGGTAACGGCGGCTCGCCGACGTTCCTCGACCGCGTCGCCCAAAAGCTTGGGATCGAGACGGGACAGTTGCGCGAGGCAATCAAGAGCGCCCGCAACGACGAGATCGACGCACGCGTCCAGAGCGGCGAGCTGACGCAGCAGCAGGCCGACCGCCTGAAGGAGAAGCTTGACCACCTTCCGGACGACTTCGGGTTCGGCTTCGGACGCGCGGGCCACGGCGGCCCGAAGCTCGGGTTGGGCGCGGGTATGGCACCGCAGAAGCTCGCCGACTTCCTCGGCATCTCGGTTGACCAGCTCGCCATGGAGCTGCGGGCGGACAACGCCACTCTGGCCAGCGTTGCGGCCGCACACGGCAAGAGCCGCGACGAGCTGAAGCAGTTCATCACGGATACAGCGATTGCGGCCATCGACCAGGCGGTCGCGGACGGCCGGCTGACGCAGCAGCGCGCCGACGCGCTCGAGCAGCGGCTGCAGGACCACCTCGACCAGCTCGTCGATGCGCGGCCTGGCAAGTTCTTCCGCGGGCAGTTCCGCTTCAAGCACCGGGACAACCACGGGCGCGACGCGAGCCCGACCCCCGGGGCGGGGACGTGGGGGCCGACACCACCGCTCCTCGGGTCCTAACCGACGGTACGACGGCGAGGCGCGCGTGCCCCGCCGTCTTTTTCTACACTGGAGACGTAACAAAGATGAATGAGCCCCGTCCCAACGCCACGGCCGAGAACCCCCCGCACATCCTCGTCGCCGACGACGACCGGCACATCGCCGAGCTTGTGCGCATGTACCTGCGCAAAGCGGGTTACGACGTGACGATCGCGAACGACGGCGAGGAAACGCAGAGGCTGCTCCGCGAGCAGCCGTTCGACCTGGCGGTGTTGGACATCATGATGCCGGGCCCGGACGGCCTGCAGATCATCCGTCAGCTGCGGCGGCGCAGCGAGCTACCAGTGATCTTCCTCTCGGCGCGCTCCTCCGACATCGACAAGGTAGCGGGCCTGCAACTCGGCGCCGACGACTACGTCACGAAGCCATTCAACCCGGCCGAACTGGTTGCGCGCGTGCAGTCGGTGCTCCGGCGCAGCAAGAACACCGGGGAGCCCGCCGCTGACCATATCAAGCTCGGCGAGCTGGAAATGGATATTCAGAACCGGCGCGCGACCATCCGCGGCCAGGTGGTGACGCTGACGCCGAAGGAATTCGATTTGCTGGCAACCTTCGCGCGCTTCGTGAACGTGACGCTCGACCGTGAGAAGCTGCTCGACCTGGTGTGGGGCACGGCGTTCTACAGCCTGCGCACCGTCGACGTGCACATCGTGCGGCTGCGGAACAAGCTCGAGGGCTCAGGCCTGAAGATCGAGACCGTCTGGGGGAGCGGGTACCGGCTCGTGGAGGCTGTCCCGGCGTGAGCGCACGCGCGCGCGCGTTCATCTTCAGCTTCCAGACGAAGCTTGTCCTTGCGCTCACGGCGGTGATCCTGCTGGCGATCCTCCTTGCCGGCACGATCTTCGTGATCCGCTCGCGAAACGAGCGCAGGCAGCACGCGCTCGACCGCGTCGCCGCGCTGGCGCCGTCGATCTACCAGCAGACGCTGTTCGCCTTCATCCTTCGCGATCAGTCCGACATTCCGGTCACGCAGCAGCTCGACAACCTGGCGAACGAGCAGGAGGTGCGGATCCTGATCGTCTCCAACGACGGCGCTGTGCTGTACGACACGTCGCACCGCGCGACCGGCGCGGCGACGGATGTGCCGTTGCCGACGCTGCAGGACAGGCAGCGTGGCTTCGTGGCGTGGGAGCCGGCGGAGACGTTCCCGGAGCGAGGGCTGACCCTCGTCGCGGCGTCGGCGTCGATCAACCCGCGCATTCCGTTCCGCGTCGTGCTCGCCGTGGAGACAGATACGATCGCAGGCGCCTGGCTCGACGTGTTGCCATCGCTGCTGATCGCGGCGCTAATCGCCGTGCCGCTCGCGTCGCTCGCCGGCGTGGTGCTGGCGCGGCAGGTCGCCTACCCGGTACGGAAGCTGACGGCGGCGTCGGAGGCGATGGTGTGCGGCGACTACTCACAGCGCGTCGAGCTGCGCCGCGAGGACGAGATCGGCCGCCTGGCGCGGTCGTTCGACGCGATGGCGGAGCGCGTGAGCCTGCGCGACACGCAGATGCGCGCGCTGCTCGCCAACGTCTCGCACGACCTGAAGACGCCGATGACCTCGATCACCGGCTATGCCCAGGCGCTGAGCGACGGCACGGCGGACGACGCGGACGTCCGCCAGATCGGCGCCGTCATTGCCGACGAGGCGGCGCACGTCAACTCGCTGCTCGCGGACCTGCTCTACCTGGGCGAGATCGACGCCGGCCAGGTGGTGACGAACCGCGAAGATGTGCCGCTCGATGCGGTCCTCGGGCGCTGCCTGCGCCGCATCGAGCCGATGGCCCGCGCCCGCGAGGCGCGCGTCGTCGTCGACGTGGACGGGGATGTGCTGCTGCGGGACGTGGACGCGGAGAAGCTCGAGCGGGCGTTCACGAATGTCCTCGACAATGCAGCGAAGTTTGTCGCCCCCGGCGGGGAGATCGTCGTCGAAGGCCGATATGAGAACGGGTCCGCGCCGCCGCGGGTCGTCTGCCGTGTGGAGAACAGCGGCTCCTCGATCCCCGAAGAAGAGCTGCCGCGCGTGTTCGACCGGTTCTTCCGCGGCGACCGGGCGCGCCGTACGGCGAGCGGCAGCGGGCTCGGACTCGCGATCGCGCGGGAGCTGGTGGAGCTGAACGGCGGCACGATCGCGGCGCGGAACTCCGAACGCGGGGTGGCGGTCGAGATCACGCTGCCCGCGCTTCCTGCCTAGCGCACTGGCTCAGACGGATCGGTGTTTTCGGCCACCGGTGATCGCCGGGCCGGGCGGCGCCGTATGGCTGTTGGTGGGTACTTGCCTGGACCGGGAGTGTTGTCGTATCGTAAATGCAAAGTGTTGCAACTGACGAGGTTCGCGTGAGCTGCGAAGCCCAGACCGTCGACGCCCTGCGCGGCTCCGGCCACAAGATGACGCCCCAGCGGATGATGATCCTGACGTCGTTGCGTCACGCCGATGGCCACCTCTCAGCGGCGGACATCTATGAGCGCGTCAAGCGGGCGTACCCGTACGTCGACATCTCCACCGTCTACCGGACGCTGGCCGTCTTGAAGGAGATGCGGCTCATCTCTGAGACGCACATGGGCACAGGCGACGCGACGTTCGAGTGGGTGGGAGAGGAGCGACACCACCACCTGATCTGTCGGCGCTGCAACCAGGTGACGTCGCTGGACCACCGCTACCTCGAGCAGCTCGGCGAGCGCCTGGAGCGCGACCTGGGCTTCCGGGCGGACATTGACCACTTCGCGATCTTTGGCCTGTGCGCGGGCTGCCGGGGCGCGCTCGCGGCCGATTAGTCGTCTAGGAGGGCCACGATGCAGCTCGGCATCCTCGCGTTCGGCATCCTCGCCCTTGGCGTCGGCGGCACCATCGGCGTGCTCGGCGCGGCGCTCGCGCTCGGCATCCGCCACGGCATCGACTGGGACCACATCGCCGCGATCACGGACATCACGAGCACGGCGGCATCGATCGACGACGAGGAAGCGTGGCTCGTGCGCGAACCGGCGGTGATGCTAACCGATGAGTCGCACCACGAGCGGGCGACGGTTGCCACGCTAGCGCGCGCGGCCGTTGCCGTTGCGGCGCCGGCGCCGCATACGCACTCGCTCGGCGAGATCGCGCACCGGCACAACGGCCGCTGGTCGCCGACGGGGCCTACGGTGAGCGCCTTCGTGCGCAAACAACGGCCGGCGCTGTTCCTGGGGACGATGTACGCGCTCGGCCACGGGACGATGGTGGTCGTGCTGGGGCTGCTGGCGCTGCTGGCGAACGAGTTCCTGCCGGACTGGATCGACCCGATCATGGAGCGGATCGTCGGCGCAACGCTGATTTTCCTGGCGATCTACCTGTTTTATTCGGTGATCCAGTTCTTCCGCGCGGGCGAGGAGTTCCGCCTGCGCAGCCGCTGGATGCTCGTGTTCGCTGGCGTGCGCAACATGTGGGGGGCGCTGCGCGCGCGGGTGTTCCACCGCGAGCACGAGCACGTGCACGAGGCGCAGCAGTACGGGGTGAAGACGGCGTACGCCGTCGGCGTCATCCACGGTATCGGCGCGGAGACGGGGACGCAGGTGCTCGTCATCGCCACGGCCGTCGGCGCGGGGAGCAAGGCGATGGGCTCGGCAGCGCTCGGCGCCTTCGTGCTCGGGCTGCTAATCTCGAACTCGATCGTGACGGTGATCAGCACCGCCGGGTTCGTGTCCTCGCGCCGGCGCCAGAGCATCTATGTGTTCGCGGGGCTGCTGGCGGCGGTCTTCAGCCTCTTCGTCGGTGCGTTCTTCCTGTTCCGGGAGGGCGGGATGCTGCCGGACCTCGACCAGTACTTCCGCTGGATCGGCGGCCCGGCCTAGCGCCTGCCCGGCCACGGCAGGCCGTGATACCGTATCGGCGTGCCGACTGAACCGCTGTACGAGCACACGGTCGAACTTCCCGCCGGATACTCGTTCACTGCGCGCCTGCAGGCGCGCAGCATCCCTGGCACGCTGATCCGGCTGCTGCCGTGGGCGGTGTTCGCCATGCTGCCGTCGGGCGGCAAGCGCTCGCGGCTGGCCTTGCGGGTCGCGCGCAAGCTGTCGCCGCTCGTCAAGCTGAAGCATTAGCCGACTGCGCCTCGTCGAACGCGAACACGCACTTCACGGCGCCGCTGCGGCCATGGTCGCGCATGGCGAGGAACGCGTCGCGGTAGCGGGCGAGCGGGAAGCGGTGCGTGACGAGGGCCGAGAGGTCGAGGCCGCGGGCGACGAGCCGAAAGTACGCCTCGAACGCGTGCAGCCGCTCACCCTCGAAGGGCTCGATGCCGAACGCATTCGAGCCGACGACATCGACCTCTTTGAAGTACAGCGGCGTCCACTCGAATCGCCGCGGTGCCTCGACGCCGCTGATGACGAGCGCGGCGCGCGGCGCGGCCAGACGCAGCGCCGTCTCAACGGTCGGCGGGGAGCCAACGGTGTCGTAGATCATGCCGGGGCCGCGCATCAGCCAGGGTTTCCCGCTCCACGGCCGGAGTGGCACCGCGTCGGCGAGCGCGGCGACGCGTCCGATGAGTTCGCCCGGATCGGCGGGCAGCACCTCGCTGGCGCCGAGGTTCCGCGCGAGGCGTTGCTGGTGCGGATAGCGCGCGACCGCCCAGACCACGACGTCGGGATGGAGGATACGGAGGATGGCGATGGTGATGAGGCCGAGCGTGCCGCAGCCGTAGACCAGCGCCGCTTCGCCATGGCGCGGCGGGTGGCGGAGCACGGCGTGGAGCTGGACGGAGAAGGGGTCGGCGAGCACCGCCTGATCGTCGGAGATGCCGTCCGGCACGGGGAACAGCTGGGACTCGTGGGCGGCGAAGCGCTCGGCGAAGGCGCCGTTGGCGCCGGCGCAGTTGCCCAGGTGGATCGATGGCGGGAGCGTGCCCGCGGTGAAGCGCTCGCAGAGCATATAGTCGCCGTGCTCGCAGGCGGCGCAGACGGGTGACAGCGCGCGCGGCGCGCATGAGATCCAGGGATTGAGGACGACGCGCTGGCCCGGTGAGAGGCGCTGCACGGCCGGGCCGACACGCTCCACGATGCCGAGCGCCTCGTGGCCGAGCACGTGCGGGAATGATACGAGCGCGGTGAGGGGGTTATCGCGGTCGCCGCGGAGGAAGGCCTGCTTGGCGTCGGAGCCACAGATGCCGGCAAGGCGCGTGCGCACGATGGCCCAGTCATCGCCATGTAGCGTCGGCTCCGGTACGTCCTCGAGCCGCAGGGACGACCACGGACCGAAGTAGCCGGCAGGGCTGATGGCGCCCGCGAGCTTCGATGCGGCGAGCCGGGGGAGGCTGTACCGGAAGAGGAGGGCGCGCACGAGCGGAGGATATGCGAAGTGCGGGCGTCGTCGCTGCTGCAATAACGGCAACGCGGCGCGGTTGCGACTGGGAGCGTCCGATTGGCGCGCGCTAGACCTGCGCGAGGTCGACGATCTTCCAGGCGCCGTCGATTTCTTTCCAGCGGGTCATCATCGTACCGCCGCCAGAGTCCGCGTCGACGACGAGGTGGTAGACGTACTCGCCGCCTTCCTCCGACTGCTTCTCGGCGCGGATGTCCTTGATATTGACGGGCGGGGCGCCGCCGCCCAGCGACATCGCCTTGCCGAGCGCCTCGGGTGTGAGCGTGGCCATCAGCGTCGCGATGTCCATGGAGCGGATGGCGGCGATGTACTTGTCGACCGCCTCGTTGATGTCCGCCATGGTCGGCCTCCTACGACGGCTTCTCGAGCCGGACGATGCGCCACGCGCCGTCGACCTGGCGCACCCATTCGCGCATCGAGGTAACCTTGTCGCTGTCGCCGGTGTAGGTGACATCGAAGACGTAGTCATCGCCGTCGCGCCCGCGGGGGACGACGGTGTTGCCCGTGGGCGGATTTGGGCCGTCGGCCATCAACGGCATGACCTGGGACATCGCCTCAGGCGTGAGGTCGCCGAGGATCTCGGCGATGCGGCCGCTCGAGGCCTTGTCGGCGTGGCTGCGCATGAACTCTTCGGCGGTCATCTCGCCCATGGTTACTGCTCCATCTGCAGGGCGGCGATTTTCCACTGGCCGCCAACATCGCGCCAGGTGGCGTGTGCGGTGAACTCCTGGTCGCCACTGAACTTGATGGTGAACTTGTGGTCGTCGCCTTCGACCTCATGGCTCTCGATGTTGAAGCCGGTGAGCGTGGGCATGGCGCCCATGCCGCCGCCGGCGTTCTGCATAACCTGGGCCATGGCCTCGGGGGTGAGGTCATTCATGACGCGCATGAGGTCGCCGGTGAGGACGGCCTGGCAGTTCTGCTTGACGGCTTCTTCGACCGGGATGTCGGGCATCGTGACGTCCTTTCAACCGCCCGGGCCGGGTGTGGGGCGGCGGTGCGGATCATATGGTCGCGCGGGGGGAGCGTCAACGGTTGCCGGCCGGCGCTCGGCTCGGGTTTGCGGCCCGTTGATGGGACGGCCGCGGGGCGATTGACACGGCCTGGACGCGACAGCACAATGAACATCGTTCAGTGAGACGGGACGGATGGCCAGCATGAGCAGCGCGAGCGCGGTTGCGCGCGAGCGGGGCCCCCGCCGCAGCGAGGTGGCGAAGGCTGCCCGGCGGGATGAGATCCTGGCGGCGGCCCGCGCGGTCTTCGCGGAGCGGGGGTTCCGCGGCACGACGATTGCGGACATCGCCGAGCGGGCGGGCGTCGCCCTCGGCACGGTCTACCTCTACTTCGACTCGAAGGAAGAGGTGTTCGCCGCGCTGAACGACCAGCTGATGGCGCTCATCTCGGAGGCGCTTGCTGAGGCGCCCGAGCAGCGGTCGTTGGAGGAGGCGGTGCAGCTGCGCGTGGCGAACGTCTTCCGCGCCTGCGACGAGAACCGCGACCTCGTACGGCTGGCGGTGCTGAACATCGACCCGGAGAGTCCGACGCGCGGCAAGCTGCGGGCGGCCGACGCCGAGCGCGAGCGGCCGATGGTCGCGGGCCTGCGCCGGCTGATGGACGCTGGGCTGGTGCGCGCCGCCGATCCGGCGGTGATGATCCACCTTATCCGGGGCCTGGTGAGTTCGGCGGTGTATACGGCGTACGTGCTACGGGACGGCCGCGACGCGGCGCGGTACCGCGACGAGTGCGCGAGGATGATCGCGGCGTACATGGCGCCGCAGACAGAACCCGACCAAGCGGCAGGGCGGTGACGGGCGCCCGGAGGGGCGGAGAGGAGCGCGAGCATGGCATCGATGGACAGGTACGCGGAGGTGGAGCGTGCGAGCGAGCGCGCGCGCCGGGATGTGCGGCTCGACTGGCTGGCCGAAGCGTCGACATGGTTCACCGGGGCGGTTGTCGGGATGGCGGTCGTGTTCATCGGGCTCGCGGTGGACGCATACCGGCACAACAACAGTGCGTCGGAAGAGACGCTGCTGAGCCTCGGCAACCCGGGGCACCTGATGGCGGCGATCGGGCTGGTGCTTGGCTCGGCTTCGGCGCTGCTGGGTCTGACGGTCTCGGCGCTGCGCGGGACATCGACGGCGGAGCACGCGATCCGGCGCATGGTGCCGGTGACGGCGGCCTGGGTGGCGCTGACGACGATCGCCGTGGGCTCGATTACGTATATCGGCGCATCCGGCGCGACGATCGGCCACAGTCACGGTTCGACGGCGAGCGTGACGGCGGACACGCATAGTCACGCCGACACGACTGGTGGCGATGCCGGCGTTGCCGCCGCGCTCAAGGACGAGGGCATCACGACGACCGGCGGCGATGGCGGCGGGAACCAGGACCCGTCGCAGGTGCCGGGCGCGCTGACGCAGGGGACGAACGGCCAGCCCGGCGGGCACCACGACCACGGCAAGCAGCCGACGTTCACGCAGCTCGAGACGTTGAGCCAGGACGAGCTGATGCCGCTCTTCCCGCCGGGCACGATGACGGCGGCCGACTTCCCGAAGTTCAAGCAGCAGGTGGAGGCGGTGCGGCAGGTCGCCCTGAAGTACCCGACGCCGGAGCAGGCGAAGGCGGCGGGCTACGTGAACACCACCAGCGACGTGCCCTACATGGGGCAGCACTACCTCAACTTCGACTATGTGCGGAAGGGCATCTTCGATCCGGAGCACCCGCAGGGTCTGCTCTACAGCAAGATCGACGGCGGCGAGGAGAAACTCGTCGGTGTCTGGTTCCTCATCCTGCCGGGAGCCGGCGGCAACGGCGTGACGCGAGACGCCGAGCCGGCGGGGTTTGCCGGGAACCTCGACCTCTGGCACGCGCATGTGGGCCTTTGCCTCGTCGGGCTGACGGGCGCGAGCGAGGGCGAGACGAAGGAGAGCTGCCAGGCGAAGGGCGGTAACTTCACCGCGGACCTGCGCTGGATGATGCACGTGTGGGTGTACCCGGAGACGACGGAGAATCCGCAGGGAGTGTTCGCCTACCTGAACGAGGACCTGTTCAAGAAGCAGCAGGCCGCACGCCAGCAGGCGTCGAACCCGACGGGCGTGACACAGTAGCTACTGCGCCGAAGTGCACATGGCAGGAGAGGGCCCGCGTCGGCCCTCTCTTCGTTGCGACGATGTCCGCGGCGTGCGGCTGCCCGCGGGCGACCGGCTGCTTCCGCAGCCGCCTGAAGGACTGTTCTGCAGACCTTTCCGTACGGGTCGTTGCCCGGTCATTCGCGAGGCGCCGAGAGCGCGGTCACCACTCGCGCAGGCCCGGCTGCGGGTCGAGGTCGAGGCCGGCGCGCAGGTCATCAAAGCGGTAGTGCGCGCAGGCGGCGATCATCGCGCCGTTGTCGGTGCAGAGCGCGGGCGGCGGGGCGAAGACCGCCACGGGCGAGCGGCGAACGAGTGTCTCGCGCAGCGGTGTATTTGCGGCGACGCCGCCCGAGAGCAGCACGGAGCGTGCGCCCTCGCGCACGGCGGCCTGCACCGTCTTTTTCGTGAGCACGTCGACGACCGATTCCTGGAACGCGGCGGCGACCTCGGGCACGGGCGGGGCCGGGCGCTGCTCGTCGCGGACGAGGTGCAGCACGGAGGTCTTGAGGCCGCTGAAGGAGAAGTCGTCGCTGCCGCGTAGCCAGGCGCGCGGGAGCCGCATCGGCGGCTTGGCGATACCGCGGGCGGCGCGCTCGATCGCCGGGCCGCCGGGAAAGCCGAGGCCGAGCAGGCGGCCGACTTTGTCGAAGGCCTCGCCGGCGGCGTCGTCGCGCGTCCTGCCGAGGCGGCGGTAGCGGCCATGGTCGGTCATGAGCACGAGGTCTGTGTGGCCGCCGGAGACGACGAGGCCGAGGGCCGGCAGCTCGGGCAGGCGGTAGTCGCGGCCGGCGATTTCGATCCAGTTGGCGTAGAGATGCGCTTCAAGGTGGTTGACGCCGAGCAGCGGTAGGTCGTGCGCCCAGGCGAGCGCCTTCGCTGTGTTGACGCCGACGAGGAGCGCACCCGCGAGCCCAGGCCCCTTCGTGACGGCGACGGCGGCGAGGTCGGCCCACGTCGCGCTGGCTTCGGCAAGCGCGGTGTCAACCACCTGCAGGATCACCTCGAGGTGGTGGCGGGAGGCGACCTCGGGGACGACGCCGCCGTACTGCGCATGCAGGTGGAACTGCGATGCGATGATGTTCGAGCGCAGGACGCGGCCGGAGTCGACGACGGCCGCGGCGGTCTCGTCACACGAGGTTTCGATGCCGAGGATCAGACGTTCGGTGGGCGGCGCCATTGCTCCTCTAATACGCGCGGCAGGTCTCGCGCTCCGTGCACGATGAGCGGGACTGTCACCTGCGTGTCGCCCGCGCGGTAGATGATGCGAAAGCCGTCGTGAACGAGCTGCCGGACGTCACCGCGTGGCTGTGCACGAATGCTGGTTCCATCTGCGGAAAGTCGCCGAGCCGCGCAGCCGCCTCTCGCAGCGAGCGGATGATCTTGCGGGCGCGATCTGGCGACTGTTGCTCAATGAAGTCGTCAATCTCTTCGAGCGACTCGGCGGCGGTTACCGTCCAGACGACTCGTCGAGCCACCGGGCGAGCCGCTTTCGGACTTCCTCGTCAGACAACAGACGTCCTTCGCGCTCGTCGGCCAGTGAGTGCTCTAGCCGTCTGCACTTACCTCCTCGCCGTCGCCATGCGCGTATTGTAGCCGTCACACCGCGACGGGCAGGTCGATCGTATGGCGCGCCAACTCGGCCGCGATGCGTTGCGCCGACGCATCGTCCGGCTCGCAGAGCGGCAGGCGATAGGCGCCGACCTCGAAGCCGATGCGGTTGAGGGCGTACTTCACGGGGATCGGGTTCGTCAGGCAGAAGAGCGCGTCGATGAGCGGCAGGAGCCGGCGGTGGATGCGCGCCGCTTCCTCGGTGCGTGCCTCTACGAGATCACGGATCATCGTCGCGATCTGGCGGCCGACGAGGTGCGAGGCGACGCTGATGACGCCGTATCCGCCGAGCGCGAGGATGGCGAACGTGTCTTCGTCATTGCCGGACCAGATGCGATAGCCGGGGCCCGCCTCCTCGATGACGCGCGCGACCTGTTTGAGGTCGCCGCTCGCCTCCTTGACGCCGGCGATGTTCGGCAGACGCGAGATGCGCACCTGGGTCTCGACACCGATGTTGACGCCGGTGCGGCCCGGGATGTTGTAGGGAATGCACGGTACGTCGACCGCCTCGGCGATCGCGGCGAAGTGGCGGAAGATGCCTTCCTGCGTGGGTTTGTTGTAGTACGGCGTCGTGAGGAGGAGTGCGTCCGCGCCCGCGCGGACGGCCTCGCGGCTGAACTGGACGCTATCGGCGGTGCAGTTGTCGCCGGAGCCGGCGACCATCGGCGCGCGGCCGGCGATCGCCTCCTTCACCTCGGCCCAGAGCCGGAACTTCTCGTCGAACGAGAGCGTCGGTGCCTCGCCCGTCGTGCCGGTGACGACGATGCCGTCTGAGCCGGAGTCGAGCAGGGCGACGGCGAGCCGCCGCGCCTGCGCGTAATCGACCGCGCCGTCGCGCGTGAAGGGCGTGACCATCGCCGTGAGGAGCCGGCCCAGTTCCATGCGTGCCTCGCTTGCCGGAGATGTCCGTATGATACGTCACCGTCTGATGGCCGTGTACATCAGACGCGCGCGCTGAGGGCGGCCATTCGTTCGACCGTCTCCGTGTACTCCCGCACCATGTCGTAGATGACGTCGCGCGCCGGGCGGATGCTCTGCAGCATGCCGGCGACCTGGCCGACTGGCGTGCCAACGAGCTGCGCACCGCCCGAGTTGGGGTCGGCCTCGGCCGCACGGTGGATGCGCGAATACGCCTCGGCCGTCGCCATGAACTGCAGCGGCATCGGAAGTGTGCCAGGCGAGTCGGGGCCGTCCCAGGCGTCGGTCCAGGCGGTGCGGAGCTGGCGGGCGGGCTTGCCGGTCATGGCCCGGGAGCGGACCGTGTCGCGCGATGTAGCGCGCAGCAGCTTCTCGATGACCACGGGCTGGACGTCGCTCTCCTTCACGGTGAGCCAGACGCTGCCAGTCCAGGCACCGTCGGCGCCGAGGGCGAGCGCGGCCGCGACCTGGCGGCCGGTGGCGATGCCGCCGGCGGCGAGCACGGGCACCGGCGCGACGGCGTCGACGACCTGTGGCACGAGCACCATCGTGGCGATCTCGCCCGTGTGGCCGCCGGCCTCGGTACCGGAGGCGACGATGATGTCCACGCCTGCGGCGACCTGCTTCTGCGCCTGCTCCGGCGTGCCAACGAGTGCGGCCACCGGGACGCCCTGCTTGTGCGCGCGCTCGACGATGTCGGCGGGTGGCGGCCCGAGCGCGTTGACGAGGAGGCGGATGGGGTGGCGGAGGGCGACGTCGACGTGCGATTGGCCGCCCGATGGCGTCCAACCGAGCAGCGACTCGGTCGGCGACACACCCTCGGGCAGCGGTGGCACGCCGTACTTCTGCAACGTCTGTTCGATGAACTCGCGATGGCGCTGCGGCACCATGGCTTCGAGTTGCTCCTTCGTCGCCGTCGCGGCGCCCTCGGCGAGCGAAGCTGGCATGACGACGTCGACGCCGTAGGGCTTGCCCTCGACGTGCTCATCGATCCAGTGCAGCTCGCGTTCAAGCTGGTCGGCGGAGAAGGCGAGGGCGCCGAGCACGCCGAAGCCGCCGGCGCGGGAGACGGCCGCGACGACGTCGCGGCAGTGCGAGAAGGCGAAGATGGGGAACTCGACCCCGAACATGTCGCAGAGGCGCGTGCGCATGGGTCCTCCGTTGCGCGAATCGCTCGCGGTTAACGCTGGTTGCCGCGTTCTCGCCTGACCTCTTCGGGGTGGACGAGCAGCACCGGCGCGACGCTCGAGCGCACGACGCGTTCGGCGACGCTGCCGAAGAGGGCCTGGGCGACGCCGCTCAGGCCATGCGTTGCCATGACGATGACGTCCGGCGAGTGACGGCGGGCGGCGCGGATGATGGCATCGGCGGGATCGTCGCTGACGTCGGCGACGACGTCGCAGGGGGTGCCGGGCAGTTTGCTCGCGAGGTCGAGCAGGTACTCTCGCCGCTCGGCGATGCAGCGCTCGACGGCCTGCTCCTTCGTCTCCACCGCCGGGGGTTCGGGTTGCGGTATGACGACGCCCGGTGCTGTCGCGGCGGGGACGCCGATGACTGGCGGCCTGGGCTCGCCGTCGCGGACTCCGTGCGGCGGCTCGGCGGAGGAGAACAGCACGAACTCGGCGCCGGGAAGCTGGGCAAGCCGCGAGAGCAGGGGGAGGATCGCCTCCGAGAACGCGGACCCGTCGAACGTCGCCATGACTTTCATCGGAAACCTCCGAAACGCGCGGACGCAACCATAGAGTAGATCGCGCCGGTCCGTCCGGGTACGGCGCCCCGAAGATTGACAACGGGCGGCGAGGTTCCCGGGGATGACCGACGTTTCCCCCGTCATCGCAAGAAATCTCAACCCGGATGGGCTTTCGCGCCCTATCCGGCTGTGCGTACGATCGCCATACCCCGCTTGAGCGTGGCGCGGCGTTGCCGCGTCGCGCACTGTGCCGAGAGACGCGCGAGAATGGCGTGCCGACGTCTGTTCGTTTTGATCGTGCTCGCGCTCGGTGTGGCGTGCGGCGTGCTGGCCGGCACCCCCACGCCGCAGAGCGTGATCGCGGCGAACGGGACGTGGACGGGACAGTACTTCAACGACTACAACAGCACGGGGCCGCAAGGGTCGCCGGTGCTCACGCGCGATGACGGCGCGACCCTGGACTTCACGTGGGCGGGGTCGCCCGGGACGGGTGTGACCGCGGACTACTGGGCGGCGCGCTGGACGCGGACCGACAGCTACGCTGCGGGGACGTACAGCTTCGATGCGGTGTCTGACGACGGCATGCGCCTGTTCGTCGACGGCACGAAGATTATCGATGCCTGGTACAACCAGGCGGCGACGCCGCACAGCGCGACATACACGCTTACTGCCGGCACGCACACGGTCGTCATGGAGTTCTTTGACAGCACCGGCGGTGCCCGCGCGCAACTCTCGATCACCGGCGGCGGCACGCCACCGCCACCACCGCCGCCTCCAACGGGGAACTGGGCGGCGCAGTACTGGAGCAACAGGAACCTCTCGGGGTCACCGGCGCTCACGCGCAATGATGCGGACATCAATTTCGACTGGGGCACCGGTTCGCCAGGCCCGGGGATCCCCTCGGACGGCTTCAGCGCGCGCTGGACGCAGACGATTTCGTTCGACGCGGGGACCTATCGTTTCTCGACGACCAGCGATGACGGCTCGCGCGTGTACCTCGATGGCACGCTGATCCTCAATAACTGGTTCGACCAGGCGCCCTCGACCTACTTCAATGACCTTACGGTTACCGCTGGGAACCACCAGATCGTGGTTGAGTACTACGAGAACGCCGGCGGCGCCGTCATGCAGTTCTCGTTCACCGCGCGCCCGGACCTCGGTGGCTTCCTCACTGAGACGGTCGTCTCCGGCCTCGACACGCCGACCGTGTTCACGTTCGCGCCGGACGGACGGATCTTCATCGGGTTGAAGGACGGCACGATCCGCATTTTCAAGAACGGATCGCTGCTGGCCACGCCGTTCTACGTCGTCTCGCCGGTCAACAACAACCATGACCGGGGCTTGCTCGGGCTGACGCTCGACCCGAACTTCAACACGAACGGCTACGTGTACATCGGCTACACGTATGAGACGAACGCCTCCAATCCGAGCGGCGTCAAGACGGCGCAGGTGATCCGCATCACGGCGAACTTCGTCGGGGGGAAGCCGGGCGATACGGCGAATACGGCGAGCAAGGTGGTCCTGCTCGGAAGCGTCGTCGGGACGGCCTCGCAGCCCTCGTGCGACCAGCAGCCCGCCGGCGCGGACTGCATCCCGTCCGACTACGACAGTCATTCGATCGGAAATCTGAAGTTCGGCCCCGACGGGATGCTGTACGTCGAGACGGGCGATGGCGCGAGCTATGCCACCGTTGATTCGAGGGCGCTCCGCTCGCAGAACCTCGACAGCCTCGCCGGCAAGTTCCTGCGGGTGAACCCGGCGAACGGCCAGGGCCTGCCGGACAACCCATTCTGGAACGGCAACGCGAATGCCAACCGCTCGAAGGTCTGGGCGTACGGCACGCGCAACGATTTCCGGTTCAATTTCAAGCCGGGCACGAACATCATCTTCAGCGGCGACGTCGGTTGGAGCACCTGGGAAGAGGTCAACGTCGTCACGCGCGGCGCGAACCTCGGGTGGCCGTGTTACGAGGGTGTGCCGGTCCAGTCAGGTTATCAACCCTACAGCGTGTGCCAGAGCCTGGCATCGTCGTCCGTCGCCATGCCTCTATATGCCTACCAGCACCCACCGAACGCTGCCGTCGTCGGCGGCAACTTCACCGGCACGAACAGCTATCCGCCGGCGTTCCAGAACACGTATTGGTGGGGCGACTACGCGCGCGACCAGATCAACTACCTGAAGGTCGACGCCAACAACAACCTCATCCCGGGCAGCGGCGACACGTTCACGCAGAGCGCGGCCGGTCCCGTGGCCATCGAGATCGGCCCTGAGGGCGATGTCTACTACCTGTCCATCAACGCCGGCGAGATCCGCCACATCAAGTACGTCGCCGGCAACCGGCCGCCCGTCGCCCAGGCGTCGGCGACGCCGACGTTTGGGCTGGCGCCGCTGGCCGTGGCGTTCACGGGGTCCGCGTCGTCGGACCCGGACAGCGGGCAGACGCTGACCTATGACTGGGACTTCGGCGACGGCTCGGCGCACTCCACGCAGGCGAATCCGTCTCATACGTACAGTGCCGATGGCGATTACACGGTGACGCTCACGGTGACGGATTCCGGGAGTCCGCCGGCTTCGGCGAGCGCGACCGTCGCGATCCACGTGGGCAACCGCGCGCCGACGGCGACGATCTCCGCGCCCGCGGATAACGCGAAGTACGACATCGGCGACACGATCAACTTCTCGGGTAGCGCGACGGATCCGGAGGACGGCGTCGAGCCCGCCTCACGTCTCGCCTGGAGCGTCGTGATGACGCACTGCCAGGATGGCACCTACACGAGCTGTCACACGCATCCGGTGACGACGCTGTCCGGCCAGGCTTCCGGTAGCTTCCCGATCACCGACCACGGCGACTTCGTGTTCTACGAGGTCTTCCTCACCGCGACGGACGCGCAGGGCCTGACGAACACAACGAAGGTGAAGCTGACGGCGAACACCGTCGACCTGCAGTTCACGTCGAACCGCACCGGCATTGCGCTGACGATTGACGGTACACAGCAGACGGCGCCGTTCACCCGGACCGTGCCGCGAAACTCGCAGCACACGCTCTACGCACCGTCGCCGCAGGTCGACGGCGGCGGGGCGGACGTGCAGTTCAGCAGCTGGTCGGACGCGGGCGCACAGCAGCATGTCGTGACGGCCAGCGCGAGCGCGAGCTACACGGCGAGCTACGTGCTCGTGCCCACGCCGACGCCGACGCCGACGAATACGCCGACGGCGACGAATACGCCGACCAACACGCCGACGGCGACGCCGACGCGCACTCCGACTAACACGCCGACACCGACGAACACGCCCACAAGCACGCCGACGCCGCTGCCGACGAATACCCCAGGCGGCCCGACGGACACGCCGACGCATACGCCGACGGCGACCAACACGCCGACGGCGACGCCGACGACCACGCCGATCCCCACGGCGACGAATACACCGATTCCGACAGCGACCTCAACGCCGACGCCCACGCCGACGCCGACCAACACGCCGACCGCCACCCCGGTGCCTTCGATCTTGCCGCGGGCGGACTACCGAATGGAGTCGGCGACGTGGAACGGCACGGCCGGCGAGGTCGTGGACTCGAGTGGCAACGGCTTCAGCGGGCGTGCGGTGAACGGCGCCTACACCGTCAACACGTCACCCGCGGTGCCGGGGAACCCCGGAACCTGTCGGTATGCGTACTTCGATGGTGTCAACGATTATCTCGACTTGGGCTCGCCGAACTTCGGGTTCAGCAACCAGATCACCGTGATGGCATGGGTGCGATGGACGATCGACCCATCGACGGGCAAGCCATGGGCGAACATCGTGTCGAACAACTCAAGCACACAGGGCGATATCGGTCAGTTCTGGCTGCAGCACACGAAGTACAACGATGGCTTCGAGTTCGCGGTGCGTGCCAGCACGCGCGCCTGGGCGACCTCGAGCGTCGTGCCCGTTGCCAACCGGTGGTACCACGTCGCCGGTGTCTACGACGGGACGACGCAGCAGATCCGGATTTACGTCAACGGTGTGCTCAGCGGGTCGGCCTCTGTCGACGGCAACATCACGGCGTACAACAGCGCGTACAAGCTGAACATCGGCCGCTGGGCGCAGAACAGCAGCAGCTACCGCGTCTTCACCGGCAACATCGATGAGGTGCGGGTTTACCGGCAGGCGCTGAGCGAGACGGACATCAACGCCGCCATGAACGCGACGCACGCCTGCCTCGCCCCGTAGGGCCGCGGGCGCCCTCCGCCAGCTTTAGAGGCGCTTCTCGTACCAGGCCACGTCCCAGTAGCGGCCGAATTTCCGCCCGACGGCGTGCATGATGCCGCTGCGCACGAAGCCGAAGCGCTCGTGGAGGGCGATCGACGCAGGGTTCGGCAGCGTGATCCCCGCGACGGCCAGATGCACGTCCTCGCCGGTCAGCGCCGCGAACAGCGCATCGTAGAGGGCCTTGCCGATGCGCCCGCCCGTCGCTCCGGGGGCGCAGTAGATCGTCGTCTCGACGGTCGTGTCGTACGCGGCCTTATCGCGGAAGCGGTGGCTGCCGGCATAGCCGACGACGAGGCCGTCGCGTTCCGCGACGAGCAGGCGGTGCGGGCCGGTCTCGCGGAACTGCTCGAGCCAGGGGCGGCGCTGGCCGACGGTCCATGGCTCGAGGTCAAACGTGATGGCCGTGGTTCGGACGTAGTGGTTGTAGATCTCGACGAGCCGCGGCAGGTCTTTGGCGCGCGCCGGGCGGAGGGCGTCCGGACGGCGCTCAGTCCGGCCTTCCTCCAGGCGTCCGGGGGCGTAGAGGATCTGCTCGATCTGCTCGCGGTGCTCGTCGTCGTGGTGAGCGATGTTCTCGAGGATGCTGAGGGCGCTGTACTCCTCATGTCCGAACCGGACCAGCCGGTAGAGGCTATCGTCGGCGATACCGGCGACCGCGTGTACGACTCTCGCGCGCGTCGCGCGCAGCGCGGCGACCGCGCTCGCTCCGTCGACAATCGGCGCGGTGTCGATGCCGGGCGCCTCGGCGCCGCGCATGTGTGCCAGGAGCCTCACGTAGATCGCCTCGGCCTCGGCCAGGTGTTGCAGCACCCGGCCGAGCGTCCAGCCGCCCGGCCGCGACCGGGCGAGCGTCGCCGCGTCAAGCGAGGCGATCGTCTCGATCAGTCGAGCGCGGGCGGCTTCAGCTTCGGCGAGCGCCAGGGCGAGGTCGGTGGCGGCGGCCATCACATTGCCCGCAGGAGACGAATGCGCTCCTCGACCGGCGGATGGGTCGAGAAGAGATTGTTCAGGAACGACTGGTGCGCCTTGAGGGGGTTGGTGATGTAGAGGTGGGCCGTCGCCTTGTTCGCCACTTCGAGCGGCTCAGGGTCGGCGCTGATCTTCTCGAGGGCGTCCGCCAGGGCGTCCGGGTTGCGGCAGAGCAGGGCTCCGGAGGCATCGGCGAGATACTCGCGCTGGCGCGAGATGGCGAGCTGGATGAGTTGGGCCGCGATCGGGGCGAGGATTGCCAGGGCAATGGCGACGAGGAAGAGGACCGCCTGGGCACTGCCGCCGCGATCCTTGTTGCTGGAGCGGCTGCCGGCGCCGAACCAGGTCCAGCGCATGAAGAAGTCGGCCAGCAGGGCAACGAGACCGACGAGCACGACCGTGATCGTCATCACGCGGATGTCGAAATTGCCGATGTGCGACAGCTCGTGCGCGATCACGGCTTCAAGCTCGGCGCGGTCGAGCTTCTGCAGCAGGCCACGCGTCGCGCAGACGGCGGCGTGCTGGGGATCGCGGCCGGTCGCGAAGGCGTTCGGGGCAGTGTCCTCGATGACGTACACCTTCGGCATCGGCAGGCCGGCGCCGATACAGAGGTTCTCGACGGCCCGGTAGAGCTCGGGCTCGTCGTCGCGCGTCACCTCATGCGCGCCGCTCACGGCGAGCGTGATCGAGGAACTGGCGTAGTAGCTGAACAGCGCGTAGACGGCGAGGATCGCGAAGACGAACGGCGCTGCCTGCCATGGGAAGCCGAGCGCGAGCGCGACGACCGTTGCGAAGGCGCCGATGAGGCCGACGAAGAGCACCATCATGAGCCACGTCTGTCGCTTGTTCGCGGCGATGCGGTCGTAGATGAGGACGGACGGCTGTCCGCCGCCGTCGGCGCGCGTGTGCATGCGGGGCGCGTCGGTCATCGCGTGCTAGGCGCTCGTGCCAGGGGGCGTCGCCGGCGGGTTCGTGGGCGGCGCGGGGCTGGCGGCAGGCGCGGTGGTGGCGAAGCTGACGTGCACGTCCTCGCGCGCCTCCGCCTCTGCTTCGAAGAACTCCTCCGGCTTGAAGCCGAACATGTTCGCGAAGATGACGCTCGGGAACGTCTGCGTCTTCGTGTTGTAGCTGAGGACGTTCGTGTTGTAGAACTGGCGCGCGTAAGCGATCTTGTCCTCCGTGTCGGCGAGTTCCTCCTGCAAGCGGAGGAAGTTTTCGTTCGCCTTCAGGTTCGGGTAGTTCTCGGCGACGGCGAAGAGCGAGCGCAGCGTCTGCGTGAGCATGTTGTTCGCCTCGGCCGCCTGCGCCGGAGTGCCGGCCTGTTGCAGCATGGCGCGGGCGCGGGTGACGTTCTCGAGCACCTCGCGCTCGTGCGCGGCGTAGCCCTTCACCGTCTCGACGAGGTTCGGGATGAGCGAGGCGCGGCGCTTGAGCTGGACGTCGATGCCGGACCAGGCCTCGCGTACGCGCAGCCGCCCTTGGACGAGGCCGTTGTACATCCCGACGAGGATGAAGCCGATGACGGCGACGACTGCGATGATGACGATGGCGGTGATCAGGATGGCCATCCGGTGCCTCCTTGGCGTTGATGCCTGATCGCATTCTAACCCCGGCGCCTCCTGTCCAGCGGTGGCAGTCCGCGCGTGAGATCGGGAACCTGCAAGAATCGGACCGCGCAACCGTCTCGCCATTGGCGTCGCTCCATCGCTCTGCAAGAATCGAGGCGGACCGAACATACGCGGAGGGAGGGCGATCCGATGCGATCCTGGGTGCTGCTGGCCACTGTGGCGCTCGTCGCCGGTGGCGCCACCGCATGTGGCGGCAACGATACGAAGCAGGCGACGCCGTCCGCCGGGCCGAGCACGGCTTCCGCGACGGCGACCTCGGGTGCCGGGGCCGTGCGGCTCTCGGTCGCGGAGCCGCAGGGCGCGCTGACGGTGCCGCAGATCGTCGAGAAGCTGGCGCCTTCGATCGTGCGTGTGCAGACGGAGACGGCGACGCTCGACATCTTCGGCCGCGTGCAGCCGAGCCAGGGGGTCGGCACGGGCGTCATCATCGACACCGACGGACATATCGTCACCAACAACCACGTCGTGACAACTGGCAACCGCGACACGCCGGCCGACCGGATCACCGTGACGCTGAGCGACCAGCGCACGGCCGAGGCGACGATCGTCGGGCGCGACCAGCCGACCGACCTTGCAGTGCTGAAGATCGACCTCGACAACCTCACGCCGGCGGTACTGGGTGACCCCGACGCGATCCAGGTGGGGCAGGACGTCGTCGCGATCGGGTATGCGCTCGCGCTCGCCGGCCCGCCAACGGTGACGCGCGGCGTCGTCAGTGCCAAGGACCGCAGCATCGACGAGCCGCCGTACACGATCAACGACGCGCTGCAGACCGATGCGGGCATCAACCCCGGCAACTCGGGCGGGCCGCTCGTGAACGCGGTGGGCGAGGTGATCGGCATCAACACAGCGGTGATCTCGTCCGCGCAGAACATCGGCCTTGCGATTTCGGTCGGGCTTGTCAAGCCGACGGTCGATGAATTGATCCGCAGCGGACGCATCGAACGTGCGTATCTCGGTGTGGCGACGACGCAAGTGACGCCGGCGATCGCGCGCAACTTCAACCTGCCGGTCGACCGTGGCATCGCCGTGACGGGCGTGGGCCAGGGGACGCCGGCAGATGACGCGGGCATTCGCGTCGGCGACGTGATCGTGGCGATCGACGGTCAGGACGTCGCCAACAATGGCGACTTTCTCGCCATCCTGGCGAAGCACCGCGCGGGAGACCGTGTGAGGGTCGACCTGTATCGCGGCAGCCAGCGGCGGAGCCTCGACGTGACGTTACAGGCGCGGCCCTCGTCGTAGCGGCTCGCGCTCGCCAGCCGAATCGCCGACAATCCCGGCGCGAACCGGGTAACAACAACGAGGGGTGTCATGGAACTCAAGGGATGTGCGGGGATCGTCACGGGCGGCGCGCGGGGCATCGGCCGCGGCATCGCCTATGCGCTGGCGCGTGAGGGCGTGCACATCGCGGTCGCGGACCTACCGGCGACGGCGGCGGACCGCGAAGAGACGCTCGCCGGGGTGCGCGCGCTTGGGGCGAAGGCGATCGGGGTCGACGTCGATGTGCGCGACTTCCCGCAGGCGCAGGCGATGGTGCAGCGCACGCTCGAGGCCTTCGGGCAGGTGGACATTCTGGTGAACAACGCCGGGGTTATCAAGATCGGGCCGGTCGCGGCGTTCGCCGAGGAGGACTGGGACCTGATCCTCGACGTGAACCTCAAGGGCACGTTCCTCTGCTCGAAGGCGGTCTCGCCGCACATGATGCAGCGGCGCGCGGGCCGGATCGTCAACGTCTCTTCGATCGCGGGCAAGCGAGGCAGCGCGATGACGTCGGCGTACTGCGCGTCGAAGTTCGGCGTGATCGGCTTCACGCAGGCGCACGCGCACGAGATGGCGCCGTTCGGGGTGACGGTGAACTGCATCTGCCCCGGCGAGGTCAACACGTACATGTGGCGCGAGGTGCTCTCGCCGGCGATCGGCGCGGCGACGGGCGCGACGCCGGACGCGGCGTTCGATGCCTTCATCAAGCAGCAGGTGCCGCTTGGCCGCCCGCAGACGGCGGAGGACATGGGGGAGGCGGTCGTCTACCTCTGCCGCGCCGACAACGTGACCGGGACGGCGATGAACGTCAGTGGCGGCACGGTGATGCACTGACCGGCGCGCCGCCGTTGCCGGCCGGGCGCCTCGCCGCGTCTCCGCGAGTAGGCGCCGCTTACGAACACCGGTGAGCTGGGATGCCGCGGTGGCGACTGCGGTATTCGCGGCGGATAAACGTCGGAGCGTAGCGCAGGTACTCGCGCTGGCGCTCCGGCGGAAGCGCGAAGAAGCTGCCGACGACAGTGCCGGTGCAGGCGGGCGCCCCGCACGCGCAGGGCCACGAGTTGCTGTCGAACTCGTTGAGGCGGTAGTCGATGGTGATCTCGTCTCCGGCACGGATCGGCCTGCGAGCGAAGACCTTCACGCCACTTCGTAGCGCGTTCGGGTCGCACGAGTGGTTGAGGTAGCAGCCCGGCGGCAGCAGGACGGCGAAGCGGTCCCAGTCCAGCTCGCACAGGTGCATCCGATCCTCCTCGGTCAGTCGAGCGATGCCCGCGCGGTCGACGACCTTCCCGTGCCTTCTGCGGAAGATGAATTCGCCGACCGCGAAGTCACGACGCGCGAAGACGCCGAGGCCCTTGGCGCCCGCATTACGTGCTTCGACGTCGCGGATCACAACAGCGTCCGGCGCGGCGCCGGCAGCGTGTGGCGCTCATACTCTTCGTCTGCGGGGAGGTCGGGCAGCTGGGCGGCGGCGACGGCGAGGGCATCGGCGCGTTCGTTCTCGACGTTGCCGGCGTGGCCGCGCACCCACTCGAACGTTACGCGGTGGCCGGAAGCGAGGTCGAGCAGGCGGCCCCAGAGGTCGGGGTTGACGGCGCGATCCTTCTTGTTGCGCCGCCAGCCGTTGGCCCGCCAGCGTTCGGCCCACCCTTCGCGCATCGCCTGCACGATGTACTGCGAGTCGCTGTACACGGTCACCTCGCACGGCTCCTTGAGCGCTTCGAGCGCGCGGATGACGGCGAGCAGCTCCATGCGGTTGTTCGTCGTCAGGCGGTAGCCACCGGATAGCTCGCGGCGCGCGCCGTTGTAGAGCAGGACGGCGCCGTAGCCGCCGGGGCCGGGGTTGCCGAGGCAGGCGCCGTCCGTGTAGATGACGACGTGCTTCATGCGCGCGTCACTTCGCCGGGCAGCCAGCCGCCCGCCTTCACGATCGCGCGCTGCAGCGCAGCGACGTCGACGTCGCCGACGCGGGTACTGGCGCGCAGCGCGTGCGTCGCCGCGATGCCCGCGGCCTCCCCGGTGGCGAAGCACGGCGGGATCTCCTTCGTTGCGTGATGTGTGCGGTGGTCGACGCTGATGCAGCGACCGGCGGCGAGCAGATTCGTGGTGCGCTGCGGCACGAGGCTGCGGTAGGGGATGTGGTAGAGCGCGCCATACTTCGTCCAGTGCCCGGTGGTCGCGACCGTGTCAGCGAAGACGCGGTCCATGTCGTCGCGTCCGAGCACGTAGGCGCCCTGCAGGCGGCGCGATTCCGTGATGCCGAGCGTGAGCGCTACGTCGGTGAGATAGGCGTCCTCGAAGCCCGGCACCTGCGCACGCAGGCGGTCGACCTCGTCCATCACCATGCGACGGCACTCGAGCTCGGCGAACGTGAGGTCGTCGGGGTGGGTGGCATCGATGCGACGCGAGATGCGCTCGGCGGCGCCCCACGGCATGAGCACCTGGCCGGGGTGCACCGTGCGGAAGAAGAAGCCGGAGCGCCCATCCTGCGCGGCGTCGATGTCGCGGACGCCCGACATCCGGAACCAGAGCCAGGGATGGACGCGCTCGAGCTCGAACGGCTCACCGGCCAGCGCGAAGACGTCGCCGTCGCCGGTGGCATCGATCACGCACGCCGCGCGGACGGCCTGATAGCCGGCCTTCGAGGTGCAGATGACGTGGGTGATGCGCAGCTCGCCGTCGGCCGCCGCTTCCACGACGAGGTCGCTGGCCCAGCGATGGTACAGCAGGCGGATGCCGGCCTCCTGCACCCAGGCGTTGGCGACGTGCTTGTACTCCTCCGGGTCGTAGGCGACGGAGTAGCGGACGCGGTGAGGGCCGGAGCCCCAGACGAGGCCCCAGCGGCGCGCCCGCTCGACGGCTGCGTCGTCGTACGACCCCCACTCGTCGCGCGGCGGGTAGTAGCAGGCGTGACGTGCCTGGAGGCGCTCGACGAGCTCCTGGCAGAGGCCGGCGACGACCTGGCGGCCGTTGCCATCGTCGAGCGTGAGCAGCAGGACGATGAGGCCGCCGGAGGCGAGCCCGCCGAGGTAGCCGTAGCGCTCGATGAGGATGACGTCGGCTCCCTGGCGGCGGGCGGCGATCGCCGCTGCCATGCCGGCAGCGCCGCCGCCGACGACGACGACGTCGCACTCGGCGATGACGGGCACCCGGTGTTCGGGGAGCGCGACGGTGTCGGGCATGGGGGCATGCTACTACGCGTGCGGCGCGCCGCCTGGGTGCACCCGCGCCGGAGCGTACGAGTGCGGGCGAGGTTGGCCTGTCCTACGCCGGCGGGGCGGCGGGCGTCTTGCGGGGATCGGTGGGCGTGCCGCTGCGGGTGTTGTCGGGCGCCGGGCCGAAGGGGCGCGACTGGCGGATCTCCGATGCCCGCTGGCTGGGAAGGATGACGAGGAACTCGGTGCCGAACTCCTCTGAGCTGATCGCGCGCACCGTGCCGCCGTGCGCCTCGACGATCTCCTTCACGATCGAGAGGCCGAGGCCGCTGCTGCCGCCCTTGCGGGTGCGGGCGCGGTCGACCTGGAAGAAGCGCTCGAACACGCGGGGCAGGTCGTCCTCTGGGATGACGGAGCCGGTGTTGTGGACGCCGATGCTGACGGCGCCGTCCTTCAGGGTCTTGCCGGTGATGGTGATCATGCCGTTGGGCGGCGTGTGGCGGACGGCGTTCTGCAGCAGGTTCGAGAAGACCTGCTCGAGCCGCCGCTCGTCGGCCCACACGTCGGGCACGCGCTCGACGTGGATGCCGGTTCGTATGCCGGCCTCGCGGATCGACCACTGGAAGCGTTCGAGCGTGCCCTCGAGCAGCGCCCGGAGGTCGACCTTCTTGGGCTGCATGCGCATCTGCCCGGACTCGATCTGCGAGAGGAGCATGAGATCCTCGACGAGGTCGCGCATGCGTTCGGCCTCATTGTGGATGGTCTGGCTGTATTCCTTGACGTCGTCCGGGTCGGTGACGACACCGTCGACGATCGCCTGCGAGAAGCCGTGGATCGAGGTGAGCGGCGTCTTCAGCTCGTGCGAGACGTTACCGAGGAGGTCCTTCATCATGCGCTGCGAGGCGCTGACCTCCCGCGCCATCTGGTTAAACGCCTCAGCGAGGCGACCGACTTCGTCCTGCCCGCGGATCGGGATGTGGACGTCGTAGTTGCCGCGCGCCATCTGCTTCGAGGCCTGGGTGATGCGGGCGAGCGGGCCCGAGATTGAGCGCGAGATGAAGAACGACACGAGGAAGGAGACGGTAAGCGAGATCGCGCCGGCGAGCGCGAGGCGCGGCACGAGGTCGAGCCAGGCGGACGCGAGCTCCGACCGCGGGATGGCAATCACGGCCTGGTACACGGGGGTTGCGAATCCCGATGCCTCCTCTTGTGCCACGGAGGGCGCGCCGAAGAGGGTCAGCTCCTCGCCGTATCGGTTGTAGTCGACGTAGCGGTACTGGAAGCCATCGATTTTGCCCGCGGCGACCTTGTTGTTCTCGAAGACGAGGATCGAGCGGCCGACGAGCCTGTCCGCGCTGTCGAAGACGACCACCTCGTCCTGGTCCAGCAGGATGATGCGGATGTTGGCTTCCTGTGCCCGACGCGTCAGGTCGGCCTCGATGTCGGCGAGCGACTTTCGGTTTCGCACGGCATCCGCGACGTTGTTGTTCAGGGGCTCGGGCAGGCGGCCGTAGCGCTCGCGCGCGGACTGCTGCTGCTCGTCGCGCATCAGAAACAGCGCGCCGGCGCCGGCGAGGAAGACCGCGAGTCCGACGACGAGCGCGAACGAGATGATCAGCCGGGCCCTAAGGCTGCCCAGCATCGCCTTCCACCACCAGCTTGTAGCCGACGCCCCACACCGTCTGGATCTTCACTTTCGACTTGCCGAGCTTGTCGCGAAGCCAGGCGACGTGGACGTCGATCGTCCGGGAGTCACCGTAATAATCGGTGCCCCAGACCATGCGGAGCAGCCGCTCGCGGTCGAGCACCGTGCCCTTGTGCTGGGCGAAGGCGGTGAGCAGGTCGAACTCCTTCGCCCGGAGCGTGAGTTGCTGGCCGTCGAGGGTCACCTCGCGGCTAGCCGCATCGATGCGGAGGCCGTCGACCTCAATGACCTCAGGCGCCTCGCGCTCGCCCTGAGAGCGGCGGAGGACAGCCTTGACGCGGGCGACGAGCTCGCGCGGGTTGAACGGCTTCGCCATGTAGTCATCCGCGCCGATCTCGAGGCCGACGATGCGGTCGACGTCGTCCCCACGCGCCGTGAGGATGATGACCGGGACGTTGGAGGTCTTGCGGATCTCCTTGCAGACGGTGAGGCCGTCCATCTCCGGCATCATGATGTCGAGGACGATGAGGTCTGGCTTGAGCGTGCGGGCCTTATCGAGGGCCTGCTTGCCGTCGTGGGCGGTTTCGACGCGGAAGCCTTCGTTATTCAGGTACAGCCGGGCGAGCTGGACGATGTTCTTTTCGTCGTCAACGACGAGGATGGTCCCGGGCATGGGCGTGCGCTCGATTCTGCTGACCTGCCGCCGGGGCCATTATATGAAGAAGGCAAGCGGGCGGACCGCTTGCTCACTCCCTGCCTCAAGATAGTCACACCCTACGCCTGAATTAGACGTGCAAGCGGTCCGCCCGCGGTTGGCACGGTATCAGCCCGGATGTGAACGCCCTCTTAGGGAAGTGTTAAGCGGTGGTAAACCGGGCGACAGGCAACAGCTCCGCAACAGCGGCGCTTCAGCTGCCCCCACGCTCCTCTTCTTCGATGATCTCGGCGGCCTCGTGCGGGTCAGGTGTGTCCGGAATGTCATCGGCGAGGGCGGCACGGACCACCTCGACCAGTGCGTCCGGATCGTTGGCGTCGTGGACGCAAAGGTCGGCCTCGACCGGCAGATCCGACTCGCTGTGCTTGCCATCGTGGATGACGACGATGCGCGCACCCTGTGCCCGCTCGCGGATGTGCAGAGTGAGGCCGGCCAGCTCCTTCGCCGGGGCGGTGGAGTTCACGATGACGACGCGGGGCCTGCCGCCGAGCGCCCAGGCCGCGTCCTCGAGGGCATCTACGCGGACGTTGGGGATGCCGCTGTCCGAAAGGAACCATGCGAGCAGCCGTACCCGCGGGGTACCGTAGTCGAAGACGAGGACAGAGGACACCTGGCACAGCCTAGCGGATAGGGCTTCGGCGGGAGTGTCGTCGTTGCACTATTCCTGCCGGCCGGGAGTGTCGGCGGCGTGACAGATACTGACGCCGCCGGGAACGGCCCGTTCGGGGTTGTAACGATCGGGCCTCTCGTGCGTTGGGATCGACGGCCTGCCGCGATGGGCGGTGGTGGCCCGGGCGCCGCGTGGTGGGTGCTGCCACCCCCACAGAATCCGAGCGGCGCGCCGAAGCTGACGATAGAGGGATACGATGGACTCCGCCGCTACCACCCGCCCGGTCGAGATCGACCAGCAAACCACCGCCCGCTGGCTCATGCGGAAGCTCGCGCATGCGCGCGCGGACCTGGCGCGCCAGCCCTCGGCGGAAGCGGTGGAGCGCATCCGCGTTCGGCTGCGTGAAGAGCTCGCGGCGGAGCACGCCCGCCGCACGCTCGCGGCGTAGCGGCCTACGCCCGACCAACCGGCTCGACAGCCGCCGAGTCCGCGGCGATCCGCGCTTCAACAGCCCGCCGCACCGCCGGATACACCCAGCGCTGTACCGCCATCGCGAGCGCGAGGCCGGCGAGGCAGACGACGCACCCCACGACCGCATCGAAGATGAAGTGGTTCGCCGTGAAGACGATGGCGGCGAGCTGCAGCCACGGCAGCGCAATGCCGAAGCCGCGGACGAGCGGGTTCCGGACGGTGATCACCATCGCGCCGCCGATGATCATCGCCCAGCCGAAGTGCAGGCTGGGCACTGCGGCGTACGGGTTCACGAACGCCTTCAGCGACTGCGCCTGGTAGCTCAGGTCGTTGTACTTCTCGATCGTGCCGACGAACTCGCCGGTGGGCAGCAGCCGCGGCGGCATGACCGGGAACAGGTTGTAGATGACGAGCGCGATGGCACCCGAGAGCAGGAGGGCGTCACGGGCGACGGTGTACTCGTGGCGATGTGTGAAGTACAACCAGAGGCCGAAGGCGACGATGAGCGGGAAGTCGAGCCAGAAGTAGATGAAGTTGAACACGGAGACCAACGGCTGGTGGGGCAGCACCCATCCCTGCATGCGTGGCTCCCAGAAGATGCCGAGCGCTCGCTCCAGGTCGATGATCCGCTGCGCGTTGCGAAACGCCTCATCGTGCCGGTCGACGACGGCGCCGCGGACGAGGAAGTAGAGCAGGAAGGCGGCCGCGACGAGGGCGATCTCGAACACGTCGCGGTAGATGCGCCGGCGTTCGATGGCGTCGATCGCGCGGCGCAGGCGGAGGCCGGTGGGTACACGGGCCGTCGTGGCGCTCACGCGTTCAGGCTAGGGGCGATCGGCGGCCGCTTCAACGGACGAGCCGGCTTGCAGGCATACGGGGCGTCCGTTCTTGCTCTGCGGGATCGCACCCACCGCGCGGCCGCAGACCCGGCTTGACAGCGTTGCGGTTTTGTAATAACTTCGTTCATGAACGACGACCGACCGGTCAGGACGTAGCAGATGTACAAGAGAACGAGCGGACTGGCGCTTTTCATCATCCTGCCACTTTTTCTGGCGGCTGCTGCCGTTGTCGTGCTAAGGGCTGCCGCCGAACCCTCCGGCGATCCTGAAGCAGGCCTTTCCGACAGCGCGCGCCGGGCCATCCACGCAAGGGGCGAGGCAACAGCAGTCGCACAGAGGTCGCAGATAGTGCGCGACTTTCTAGCTTCTGGTGAGTCGGTGGCATCGTTGGATCGCGTCGGCTCGCTCGTCGACACTCTAGAGTCGCCGCTGTCTCCGAAGGAAGCGTATGATCGCGCGAACGTCGTAGTTCGCGGTGTTGTGAAGGAGCAGCGGCTTGAGGTAGATCCTGCCGCACCAGGCGCCGCACGAGTCGTTTCAACGATCGAGGTCGCGGAGCAGATAAAGGGCAGGGATCGGACGCCAACTGTTGTGATGGTGGGGCAGCCGGGTTCGATTTCGCTTGATGCGTCAGGGGAGTTCGTGCTCGTTACGTACGATTTCAACCCACCTGTCCGCCTCGGTGCGGAGGTGATCGCCTTTCTGAGATTGCGGGCGGGGCGTTATGAGACATTGCCGTTTACGGACATAAGCATCACTTCTGACGGGCTGTTGGAACCGGGCGACACAAGCAAAGAGTTCGATCACCTGCGCGGTCGCGCTGTAAATGATCTGCTTGCTGAAGTTCGATAAGCGCACCACTCCAGGAACGCTTTCGAGGGGAGGCGCCATGCGTCAGGCTCGGTTGTTGCACCCCGCCGTGGTGCGAGTAGTCTTGTCGCCCTCGGTAGCCTTCTCGGTATCGTCAGCGGTTTGGTTCTGACATCGTCGGCTGAGGCTGGGCACACGATCAGCGGTGGCACATGTCACCGCGCAAACGGTACGCCGCTTCTTTGTCGGACGGCCTATACGGCTCGAAATCCTGTCGCTGGCGCGGTGGGTGCGCCGCTGCTCATCCGCAACATAGTGGAGTGGCAGGCTGGCACGGCCGAGTACAACCTTTGGGACTTCCCAGCGTTCAACGCCGAAGGCAACTGGACCGCGGCGACTGGCCCGCAAGATATAAGCCGGGCCGGGCGAGCTAATGACAGCTGGAATTACATGACCGGCGTCTACGACCCGGACGGCGTTCTTCAGAACCCCAACGTCGCCGGTGTCACATACTTGTGCAACGATTCATACGTTCCGGTTTGCTCATATGACGCGCGCCCGATCGACATCCAATGGTCGAAGATTCACTTGCAGCCCCAGACGAATCCGGGCACCCCGATGGCGACACGTACCACATTAGTGGCACACGAGCTCGGTCACGCGCTTGGACTTGGTCACCATATCGACCCGAATGCCCTCATGCATCTGCCCCTGAGCGATAACGCCAACCTGCAAGGCCCACAGCTGATCGATTTCGGATCGACCACGGACTGTCGCGGGACGACGAGCGTGCCAAGCAGCTCTTGGGGAATTCGATGCATTTATGGTTGGTACGAGTCGGTCGATCTCCAAGCGATCGACTATTCGCCTTTGAAGCCCGGCAGCATAGGCGGTACAACGAACGTGAACGAAGGTACTACTACGGCGTTCACGCTTACCGTTAGGAACAATGGCACGGTGCCGTCGTCCTCCGGCGTGATGCAAATCCGAATTGGCGGCGTCACTCCTGCGGGAAGCACATGCACCGTCGCATCGGTGCCGCCGTACGGAGGGACGGCATCGTGCGTAACTGGCGGGGTTGCGTGGAGCTTTGGCGGTGGCAGTGTGGCGGTCTTGGCAGATTACACTAGCGTGATTTCGGAGACTAACGAAGCCAATAATCAATTCGGGTGGGGTTCGATTGGCGTCAAGCCGAACAACCCGACGAATGTTCGAGTGTGTTCCACGCCGTGTGATCTGTATGGGTTTAGAAACAATTCGTCGATCGACACAGGTTTTGGGGTGATCGTTCAGAAGCGCACGACGTGTTCCAGCGGAACATGGATCCAAGTTGGGTCGAACATACTATTACCAGCGAAGGGCCTGACGGATGACGTTTACTTCTATGATTTCGTCGGTCCCGGTTGCTTTCGTGTGCGGGTTCAGACGCTAGGCCCGATCGTGCATTCAGACTTGATCACTAGCTCTGGCGTATATTTCCCGAACTGAGGAAATGTTAGCGCAGGTCTTTGTAAGGTTGCCGCGCTTCGCGTGGCGGTTGAGTATGCCGACATAACGGCTCGCGGTTGGGAGCGGCCTCGCCTACACTGGGCGCCGATGGAGCTGTTCGACGCGATCATCCTCTGGATCCACCTTGTGGCGGCGGTGCTGTTCGTCGGCCCGCAGGTGTTCCTCGCGGCCGTGGCGATCCCGTCGCTGCAGACGCTGGAGGACGTGCCGGCGCGGCGCGCGCTGTCGCGGCGCATCACGCGCGGCTTCGGGATGCTCGGCGGTGGCGCGCTCGCCGTGCTGATCCTCACCGGCTTCTACAACTATGCGCAGGCGAGCGACGACGGATTGCTCGATTTGAAGCGCTACTTCTGGGTCCTCAACATCAAGCTGCTCCTGGTGGTCGTCGTGGTCATCCTGACGGCACTACACGCGATGGTGTTCGGCCGACGTCTCCAGCAGCTCCAGGAGTCAAACGCCTCCGAGGCCGAGATTGCCCGCGTGCGCCAGCAATCGATGATCGCGTCGGTCGCGAACCTCGTAGCGTCGCTGGCGATCCTGCTGTGCGCGGCGCTGCTCACCTCGGAATGGTCTCACATGGGCGGCCTTCGTTGACATAGTTGACCGATTCGCTCTACTATTGACGTAGTAGCGAACCGGCGCTGGTCCGCGCGCCGTATTACCACTCACGCAGTCAGCATTTGGAGGATCCCGCCATGGCTTCTGATGTCCTCGTCTCCACGCAGTGGGTCGCCGACCACCTGAACGACCCGAAGGTGAAGCTCGTCGAGGTCGACGTCGACACGGCGGCGTACGACGAGGGGCACATCGCCGGCGCGGTGGGCTTCAACTGGACGAGCCAGCTCCAGGATCAGGTCCGGCGCGACATCATCTCAAAAGAGGGGCTTGAGGAGCTGCTGAGCAACGCCGGCATCAGCAACGACGACACGATCGTGCTCTACGGCGACAACAACAACTGGTTCGCCGCGTACGCTTTCTGGCTCCTCGAGATGTACGGGCACAAGGACGTCAAGTTAATGGACGGCGGCCGGAAGAAGTGGCTCGACGAAGGCCGCCCGACGACGAAGGACGTACCGTCGCCGCAGAAGACGTCATACAAGGCGAAAGAGCCGAACAAGGACCTGCGCGCGCGACGCGACGACGTGCTCAAGGCCCTCGGCCAGCCGAAGGTCGCGCTCGTCGACGTGCGCTCGCCGGCGGAGTACAACGGCGAGATCATGGCGCCGCCTGGCCTGCCGGAGACGGCGCAGCGCATGGGCCACATCCCGGGCGCGCAGAACGTGCCGTGGGCACAGGCGGTGCGGGAGGACGGCACGTTCAAGTCGCCGGAGGAGCTCGAGCAGCTGTACGGAGCGAAGGGGATCACCAAGGACAAGGACGTCATCGCGTATTGCCGGATCGGCGAGCGCTCCTCGCACACGTGGTTCGCGCTGAAGCACCTGCTCGGCTACAAGAACGTCAAGAACTACGACGGCTCTTGGACCGAGTACGGCTCGCTGATCGACGTGCCGATCGAAAAGTAGCGCGTGCGCCGATGCTCGTCGCGCGTCGTTGGACGGTAGGGACGTGAGCGATTACCTCACGCTGGTGTACCGGCGCGTGCTCTCATCCGGCGACCCGGCGCTCGTGCAACTGGCGTTCGCTGCGGAGGTGCTAGACCGCTACCGCGGCGCAGCCGGCTATAGCATCATCCGGACGGACAGCGCGGGGCGCGTGCGCAAGCAAGGCGGCTGGTCACTCGACTTCGGCATCGCCGACGGGGACCGGCTGCTCCACGCCTCCTGGCAGGCGCTCAGCACCGCGCTGCCCGAGTCGGAGCGCGACCACTGGGCGATGCATGCCGCTCCGCTGCGGGCCGTGAGCGACATGTTCCTGCGCATGCAGCTGCATCCGTCCTCGTGTCACGACGACGGCGAGGTGCGGCCGTGGTGACGGCCACATGGTGACATACCGGTGATCCGCCGGGTCTAGGCGCTCTCCATGAAGGCGCGCTCAGCCGTCGCGCGCATCACATCGCCATCGATGAAGCCTTCTTCAAGCAGGCGCATGGAGCGGTCGCACCAGTCGATGTAGGCGCGGCGGTAGGCGTTGGCCATCTCGAGCGTGAGCGTCCAGAAGAGGCCGTGGCGCGGCGAGCGCTCGCGGATGCCGTGCTGGATCTTCTCGCGGAGGACCGTCTCGGAGAAGGCGATCACTTTCTGATGCTCTTCTTTCTGGCGGCGGAGGATGACCAGCAAGTCTTCGACCGGGACCTCCGTCCCGAAGAACACCTTGATCAGGAACGGGTCGCGCAGGTCGGCCGGCGGCTGCGGCGCGCGCACCCAGCGGGCGAACTCCTCGCGGCCCGCGTCGGTGATGGCGTACACCTTGCGGTCAGGGCGGCCGTCCTGCGGCTGGACCTCCTTCGTCACCCAGCCGGATTCCTCAAGCGACTTGAGCGTCGGGTAGATCTGGCTGAGCTCGGCGTTCCAGAAGTGCTGGACGGTGGAATCGAAGAACTGCTTGACCTCGTAGCCGGTCATTGGCTTGCAGGTGAGAACGCCGAGCAACGCATGCTTGAGCGACATCAGCAACCTCTCAGGTGATCGGGGCGCGCAGCCGGGGTCAGGCGGCGTCGTTCAAGCCGGCCCAGTCGGCGCGCTGGCTCAGCGCGGCGTCCGCGGCATCCGTACGCCTCACGATGCGGACGGCCGGTTGCGTCATCCAGGCGTCGACCGTGACGCCGGCGGCCTGTGCCGCGTCGAGGGCGCGCCGAAACTCGCGGCGCTTCTGCTCGAGGTAGGCAGGCGAAAGGCGGCGGCGCTCGGCGGCGCGCAGCTCCGCGAGCTTGCGACGCCAGCGGCCGCTGCGACGCTGGTGCTCGCGCTCCGCCTCGATTGTCTGGAGCAGCTCCGGTGCCGCGTAGCTCATCAAGTCCATCATCTCAACGCCTCCATCGGGGATGTTCTCTCCCCATATATCGACACTTATATATAACTCTTTACATAGCGGGGCCACAACCTGCTTCTTCTTGACAGCGATCACCTCCCCGTGAGAGCATCGCATCGTCTGTCAGTGATGGAGGGCCGGATGACGACCGCTGCCGCCCAGCCGGTCCAGATGACCGCCAACCATATTTCGGAGGCGGCCGGGGCGCTGGCCCGCGCCTTCTACGACGACCCGCTGATGACGTGGATCCTCCCTCGGGAACAGCGGCGGGCGCGGCCACTCACGTGGTTCATGACGGCGGCGTCGAAGTACGCCTCGAAGTTCGGGGAGCCATTTACCACGGCGGAGCGCGTCGACGGCGCGGCACTCTGGTTGCCGCCGGGTGACGAGAAGGTGACGACGGGCCGGATGGTGCGGACGGGGATGCTGGCCGCGCCGCTGCGAATGGGGTTCGGGCCGTTCATGCGGTTCATGAAGGCGATGGATGTCTTCGAGAAGCTGCACGAGCGGGACGCGCCGGAGCGGCACTGGTACCTGATGGTGCTTGGGGTGGACCCGCCGCGGCAGGGGCAGGGCGTGGGCGGGAGCCTCATCGCGCCGATCTTGGCGCGCGCGGATGCCGAGGGCCTCCCCTGCTACCTGGAGACGCTCAAGACGCGCAACCTCGGCTTCTATCGCAAGCACGGCTTCGAGGTCGTCGTCGAAGACGACCTGCCGAGCGGCCCGCACTTCTGGACGATGAAGCGCGCGCCGCGGGCCTGACGGCCAGGTCGCCGCCAGGCCCGACCCGGACGAATCGGGGGTGCGTCGCCGCCGGAGCGCGGGCACTGCTGCGCGGTCGCACGAACCTCGGCGTCGGCCATTGCCCGCGCTCATTCCAATTTGGCTCCCATCAATGCCACATATGCTCGAAGTTGACGGATGGCCCGATTCCCCGTGCCTCGCGGCGCCGTTAGACCTGGAGTCGGGACTAACCAGGTGGCAACGTTGGCTGCCGGACGAAAACTCAAGCAGGGCCGCCATCCGGATCCGCTCGATCCCGCGACCCCGCCGCCAGACCCGGTGCGCTGGACGGCGCGCGAACGCGACGCGTTCGAGAGCGAGGAAATGGCTGTGTTCCGGCGCTCGCTGCTCCTGCCGGGGAGCGACGACATTCGCGCTTCGATCATCGACGACCTGGCGACGCACTTTCAGGTCTCGCCCGACGAGGTGGTGCCGCGATGCCTCGAGTGGGAAAGCTGGGCGGCAGACGAATGGGAGGCGGCCCCGCGCGAGACGACGGACCAGATCCTTGACTTCCACCGGCGGACCGTTGCGACGGCGTTCGACGTGGCCTGGTACGCCTACCTGCAGGCCGAGCGCTACCTGTATCCAGTGAGCGTCGCGCTTGCGCGGACGCTGCGCCCGCACCGGCCGGGCGCGTCCCACCTGGACTTCGGGGCGGGCTGCGGCGCGACGGCGGCCTTCTTCGCCCAGCTCGGGTACGAGACGACCCTTGCCGACGTGTCGACGTCGCTGCTCGAATTCGCGCGCTTTCGGCTCGCGCGCCGGAACATCCCCGCGCGCTTCGTCGACCTCAATACGGCGACGATCGGTGAAGAACGCTACGACGTGATCACGGCGATCGACGTCCTGATGCTGGTGCCGGACCTGGCGAAGACGGCGGACGAGTTGCACCGGGCGCTGCGACCGGGCGGCGTCCTGTTTACGAACTTCGACACGCGGCCGATGACGCGCGAGAACGCCTGGCACCTGTACGAGGACGACCTGCCGCTCCGCTACACCCTCCACCGCGCTGGGTTCGAGCCGGAGGAGAAGCTCGACGGCATGATCACGCGCTACCGGCGCGTGCCGCGCAGCGGGCCGATCTACGTCGCACGGGGCCTGCGCGACCGGGTGCTGCTGCGCCCGGCCGTCCGCCAAGCGGTGCGCGGGGCACGGCGGCTCGCGCGGAGCATCACGCATCTACCGCAGGTCCGTGCGAGCGGGCATGCCGGCTGAAGCGACGTCGCCTATGGCCGCGAGAGGATGATGCTCGCGTTGTGGCCGAGTCCGAAAGCGTTGACGAGCGCTCGCGCCCCCTGCAGGCGCCGCGGGGCGCCGCACACGACGTCGAGGTCGCCGCACTCTGGGTCTTGGCGCTCAAGGTTGAGCGTCGGCGGGAGCAGGCCTGACTGCAGCGCATAGAGCGCGGCGACGAGTGCCAGCGGGCCGGAGGCGCCAAGCGTGTGGCCGAGCGCGCCCTTGACCGCCGTGACGTAGAGCCGGTCGGTGTTCGGGCCCCAGACGCGCCGAATCGCTTTGCCCTCGACGGCGTCGATGGCGCCGCCGCCCGCCGTCCCGAAGATGACATCGATCTCCGACTGCAGCGTGACATCCCAGGCGAGGAGCGCCTTCTGCATGGCGCGGCCGGCGTCGTATTCGTTCGCGCGTGGCTCGGCGACGGCGGCGCGGTTGAACGTGGCGCCGTAGCCGTCGAGATAAGCCAGGATTGTCGCGCCGCGCCGGACGGCGACATCCTCGTCCTCGAGCACGACGACGGCGGCGCCCTCCGTGAGGGCGAAGCCGTCCCGGGCGGCGTCGTAGGGGCGGACGGCGTGCTGAGGCGCTGCGTTGTTGTGCGTGAGCATGCCGAGCGCATCGAACTGGGCGATCACCTCATGGGAAAGAGGCGCATCGGCGCCGCCGGCGACGGCGATCGAGCAGTCCTCGCGCCGGATCCACTCCGCGGCCTCGCCTATCGCCATCAGGCCCGAGGGGGCGCCGCACGCCGCGTGCAGAACGGGGCCTGCGGCGCCGACGGTGCGTGCCACGTCGGCGGCCGTCGTGCGGTTGAAGCGCTGCGGCAGCTCGCTGCCGATGGCGACGCCGATTTGCGAGACCGTCTCGGCGTTGATCGGGATCTCCGCCTGCACGAGCGCCTGGATGGCGGCGTCGGCGGCTAGCAGCGACGGCCGGTCCATCGCCGCGGCGGCGTCCGGGTCGATGTCGTCGCGCGCCGCATAGTCACCGATCTCGCCGCCGATGCGGCACGTCAGTCCTGCGGCCGCAAACGCCTCGATGGTCCGGATGCAGCTCCGGCCGCTGAGGAGCGCGTCCCACAGCGCCTGCGCGACGCGGCCGAACGGTGTGACGGCGCCGATGCCGGTGATGCAGACGCGTTTGGGCTCTGGCATGGGTGGAAGGTAGCGGTCTGCCTACGCGCGCGCCACCGCGGGGGCGCGGCAGGTCAGGCGCTGCGGGCGGTGGCCATCAGCTCGGGCAGGTGCTCGTGCTGGTAGTGGTAGGCCTGGGACATGAGCAGATAGAGGCCGCAGGGGACGGTGCCGGCGAGGGGCGGCCAGTAGTAGTCGGCGGTGGCAGGCAGCAGGTCAGCGGGCAGGCGTTCGGCGGCGGCGATCAGTCGGGCGAAGACGGCATCGGATTCGGTGAGGAGTTCGGCCCACGGCCGTTCGCGGGCGCCGGCCATCGAGGCGGCGTTGAAGGCGTCGACGGAGCCGTAGCGGCTGATTCCCTCGGGGTAGCCGGCGAGCGACATGATCTGCGGCTCGCGGGCGCCGGCGGCGATCTCGTCGAGCGCGGATGTGATCCAGCGCTCCCAGGCAATCAGGTGGCCGACGACCTCCTTCACCGAGCGGCCGTCGTCGGTACGCGGTGCCGACGCCTGCTCACCGCCGAGGTCCTGGACCTCACGCATGAGGGCGAAGCGCGAGCTGCGCAACACCTCGATGAGGCGCCGCTTCTGGTCCTCCGGCTGGAGCTGCAACGCGAGGCGGAGTTCATCGATGAGGGACAACGGGCCCGTGGGCGCGCGCGCCTCATCGAGCCGGGGCTGCGGGGGCTCCACAGCGAAGGGCGCGGGCACGGCGCGCACTTCGATCGTGGCGCGGTCATCGAGCGCGGCGCCGCGGGTGGCAAGTGGTTTGCGGCTGTAGACGACGATGCTCTTCGGCAGCACGCGGTTGCCGATGTCGTCGAGCGCGGTGACGATGCGGGAGCGGCGGGAGCGCTGCGAATCGAGGAGGTTGCGGAAGGCGCGCGTGACGGGCCCCTGCTTGCCCCAGTCGCTCCAGAAGGCGATGTGCGAGAGCCAGTACAGCGTCTCGAGCGAGTGCCGGTAGCGGATTGCATACGGCTGCAGGCCGGCATCGCGCAGGAGGCGGACGATCTCGCCGCGCCTGTAGATGCGGACATGCCCGCCGGCGTGAGTGCGGTAGTTGCGCGAGAGCATCCAGAAGAGCCGCTCGGAGTATTCGTCGGGGACACTGACGGCGAGGATGCCGCCGGGCTTGAGGACGCGGACGAGCTCGCGTGCGAGGACGCTGTCGTCGTCGACGTGCTCCAGTGTTTCCGTGCAGATGACGCGGTCGAACGATGCGCTCTTGAAGGGGAGGCGTTCGCCGGCGGTCTGCAGCCAATGGACGCGGGCGCGGACTTCGCCGCGGCGCCGCATAATCTCGAGCAGGTAACGGGCGGCGCGGAGGTCGTGGCGCGAGAGGTCGGCGCCGATGATGTCGGCCGGGCGCTTGGCCATCTCGAGGACGTGACGGCCGGTCCCGCAGCCGAGGTCAATGACGCGGTCGGTCGCGTTGATGTCGAGAAGGGCGGGGTCGATCGACTGGAAGCGGTCGAGCGAGGACACCATAGCGGGCGCATGGTAGCGGATGTGTCGGCCGCCGCCGCACTTGTCATAACATATACGCGGCGAGAGCTAAATACAGATGTCGGTCTGCCGACCCTCAACGTAGCCGGAGCGTGATCCGGCCGACGTAGGAGTCTGCGTGCTCGATCGGCTGCACGAACTCGCCCGTCTGGCCATGAAGGCGGGAGCCGACACGGCTGATGTGGTGTCGGCCTGCTCCACGGTCGCCGACGTACTCGCCGCAAGTGATGCGTACGTGATCCGTTCGGGGGACCCGCACTTTGTGCGGCTCGGTTGTCCTTGCTCGCCGACGGACTACGAAATCAAACAGAAGGGCTACTGGCTGATCTGGCGGGAGGCGGCGGCGTGGCCGGATGTGCCGGGCGGCCTGTTCGATGTCGAGGACCGCATCATGTTGCAGGTGGCGGCGGCGCTGGGCGCAGGCCGCCCGGCGACGCACCTCGCGGTGATGCTGCCCAGCGACGAGAGCAATTCGGAGCTCCTCGTTGTCCGAGGCCCGTGGCCCAACGGGCTCACGGAGGACCAGGCGCGCTTCGTCGAGGTGGCGCGACCGATGCTCGCGCAGCTCGTCAGCAACGTGCTCGACGCGCAACGTCAGCGCAGGCAGCGTGCGCAACTGGAGTCGCTGACGAACGTCGCGCGGGCGTTCAGCGAGGCGCGCGAGGACGAGCGCGTGCTCGACAACGTCGCGACGGCGCTCGCGAAGGCGAGCGGATTCGACTGGGTGACGCTGAACGTCTACGACGACGAGTGCCGACGCACGGTTGAGAGCGCACTGAACTTCGCGCGTCACTCGGAGACGGACACGGCGCAGATGTTCCGCGACGGGCGTTGGCTGCGCGGGCCGGAGCAGCAGACGCCGGCTGCGGGCGAGCTCCTTGGCGTGCAACTGGCGCGGCAGGGTGGGCCGGCGTTGTTCCCGGATGCGCTCGACGCGTCCCTCGATGATGCGCCGAACAACGCGCCACTACGCCCGTACATGCCGCTACTGCGGAAGTACTACGAGCGCGCGCACGTGCTGTCCGTCTCGATGTTTCCCATCGTGTTCCAGGACCGTGTGATCGGCGACCTCAGTTTCTCGGCGTCGACGCGTCATACATTCGAGTCGGACGAGGTGCAGTTCCTGCAGGCGCTCGTGTCGCAGGCGGCGACGACGATCAAGGGCACGCGGCTGGTGCGCGACCTCGAGCGTTCGCGGGACGAACTGCGGCAGAGCGAGGAGCGCTTCCGGGCGCTCGTCCAGAACGCCTCCGACCTGGTGACGGTCATCGGCGCCGACACGACGGTGACGTACCAGAGCCCGTCGATCGAGCGCGTGCTCGGCCACAAGCCCGAGCATATCGTCGGGACGCGGCTGGCCGATCTCATCCATGTTGACGACGTCGCGCGGACGCTGGCGGCGCTGAACCAAGCGATGGGCTCGAAGCAGGGGCAGGTGACGGCGGAGGCGCGTGTGCGCCACCGGGACGGTTCGTGGCGGCACGTCGAGTTCATCGGCACGGACCAGTTCGACAACCCGGCGATCGGCGGCTTCGTGCTGAACATCCGCGACGTGACGGAGCGCAAGCTGCTCGAGCAGCAGCTGCGCCACCAGGCGCTGCACGACCCCCTGACGCGCCTCGCGAACCGGACGCGCTTCTCCGACCGGCTCGAGCACGCGCTGTTGCGGAACGCGCGCACGGGCCACGCCGTGGCGGTGCTGTTCATGGACCTCGACAACTTCAAGGGCGTGAACGATAGCCTGGGCCACTCGGCCGGCGACGCGCTGCTCACGCAGGTGGCGGAGCGCGTGCAGGCGTGCATCCGGCCGGTGGATACAGTGGCCCGCCTCGGGGGCGACGAGTTCGCGATCCTGCTCGAGGACGTGCGCGGCATCGACGATGCCACTACGGTGACCGATCGCATTTTCGAGGCGCTGGACGCGCCGTTCCAGCTCGAGGGCAAGGAGCTGGTGGTACGTGCGAGCGTTGGCATCGCGGTGAGCAACGGGTCGGCAAGCGATGCTGAGTCATTGCTGCGGAACGCTGATGTGGCGATGTACGTCGCGAAGTCGGCGGGGAAGGGCTGCTACCGGGTGTTCGAGCCGAGCATGCAGGTCTCGATGATGGAGCGGCTGGAGCTGCTGGCGGACCTGCAGCGGGCGATCGAGCGTGACGAGTTCATCCTGCAGTATCAGCCGATGGTTCTGTTGCAGACCGGCGAGCTGTTCGGTGTGGAGGCGCTCGTGCGTTGGCGCCATCCTCGGCGTGGAATGATGCCGCCGAGCGAGTTCATCCCGCTCGCGGAGGAGTCTGGCGCGATCCTGCCGCTCGGCCGTTGGGTGCTCTCGGAGGCGTGCCGGCAGGCGCGCCAATGGCAGGAGCGGTTCCCGGCGCAGGCCACCTGGACGATGAGCGTGAACGTGTCGGTGAAGCAGCTGCAGGATGCGACATTCGTCGACGACGTCGCCCGCGTCCTGGCCGAGACGGCGATCACGCCGCAGCGGCTGATCCTCGAGATCACGGAAAGCGTGATGATGCACGACATCGGCTCGATGATGCGACGGCTGCACGCGCTGAAGGAGCTGGGTGTGAAGCTCGCCATCGACGACTTCGGCACTGGCTACTCGTCGCTGAGCTACCTGCGCGAGTTCCCGTTCGACATGCTGAAAATCGACAAGTCGTTCATCGACGATGTCGGCCAGATGCGCCACCGCAAGGAGCTGACGAAGGCGATCATCGAGCTCGGGAAGACGCTTGACCTCGAGCTCGTCGCCGAGGGCATCGAGCACAGCGAGCAGCTCACGCGGCTGCAGTCACTGGAGTGCGAGCTCGGCCAGGGCTTCCTCTTCGCGCAGCCGATGGATGCCGTCGGCGTGGATGCGCTGCTCGAGTCGCTGACCCCGAAGGCCGACGCCGCCTAACCGGTGAGGCCACCGACGACCGAGACGGCCGCCGCGCGACGGCGGGCGTTGGAGGATCCCCGTGCGGCAAGCTGGCCGCAGGCGGCGGCGATCTCGACGCCTTTCTCGACGCGCACGGTGCACGGCACGCCGCGGGCAGCGAGCTCGCGCTGGAAGGCGAGCGTGCGCGCTCGCGCGGGACGCTGGATCGTGGCGCCGGGTGTCGGGTTCACGGGGATGAGGTTGACGTGGCACAGCATGCCGCGGAGGGCGCTGGCGAGCTGGCGCGCCTGCGACGGCTCGTCGTTGATTCCGGCCATCAGGCAGTACTCGAACGTCACCCTGCGGCGCGTGCGCTCGGTGTATGTGCGACAGGCATCGAGGATCTCGCCGAGGGGATAGCGGTGTGCCGTCGTGATCAGGCGCTCGCGCAGCCCCTGGTCCGGCGCGTGGAGGGAGACGGCGAGGCCGACGGGCAGGCGTTCGTTGGCGAGCCGGTGGATGCCCGGCACGTGGCCGACGGTCGAGATCGTGATATGGCGGGCGCCGATCCCAAGGCCGTTGTGGAGACGCTCGACGGCGCCCCAGACGGCGGCGTAGTTGGCCATCGGCTCGCCCATTCCCATGAAGACGACATTTGTGAGGGGACGGCCACCGGCGTCACGCTGCTGTCGCGCGAAGCCGACCACCTGCGCGATGATCTCGCCGGACGTGAGGTTGCGCTCGAAGCCAGCCTGGCCGGTCGCGCAGAAGACGCATCCCATTGCGCATCCGGCCTGGCTGGAGACGCAGACGGTCGCGCGGCCGCGGGCGTCGGAGCGCGGGTCGTACAGCATGAGCACTGTCTCGATGCGCACGCCGTCGTGGAGGCGAAGCAGGTGTTTGCGCGTAAGGCCGTCCTCGCTTGCCGCCGTCCCGACAACCGGTGCGTCCGGGAAGGGCATTGTCTCGGCGAGCCGGGCGCGGAGCGCACGCGGCAGGTTCCCCATCTCCTCGTAGGAGGCGGCGAGCCGATCGTAGGCCCAGTGCCAGACCTGGCGAGCACGGTAGGCCGGCGCGCCGAGCGCGACGACACGCGCCTCGAGCTCCGGCAACGAGAGGTCGTAGAGGGAAGGCACGATCGCAGTCTAACGGAGGCTCTGACCGCCGCCTTCCGTCAGGGCGAGGAAGTCGAGGACGGCGCGGTTGAAGGCGTCTGGCTGCTCGAAGTAGACGGAGTGACCGGCATCGGGGATGACGGCGAAGCGCGAGCCGGGGACGGCGCGGTGGCACGCCTCGATGATCGCCGGCGGCGTCACGGTGTCGTGCTCGCCGACCAGGAAGAGGATCGGGATCCCGGATGCGGCCAGGCGGTCGGCCGAGGTGCCGCGGTACCCGGGCACGGGTGCCAGGAAGTCGCGCGGCCGCGGCGGGTTGAGGCGGCGGATCTCGTGGTAGAGGAAGTGCCGTGCGGCGGCGCGTTCGCGAAGCTGTGGCGAGACGGCGCGCTTCGCGAGGGGGAGGCGGCCGACCTCGGTCTCGCGGTGCTCCGCCTGCATCTGGCGGATGTCGTCGTCGACGGCGCCGCCCGTCGTGCCTGCGAAGACGACGGCCTTGCAGCGGCCGGGGTTCAACAGGGAGAAGCCGACGGCGGTGCGGCCGCCCATTGACTGGGCGACGATGCGTACGTCATCAATGCCGAGGTCGTCGAGGAGTGCGCGGAGGTCCTCATGGAAGGCGCGGCGGCCGCGGCGCGCCTCTCCCTCGCCGTCGCGGGAGAGGCCGAACGCGCGGTGGTCGAAGGTGATGACGCGATAGTGCTCGGCGAAGACGGGCACCTGCTGCCACCAGCTGAGGTGGTTGCCGCCGGCGCCGTGGGCGAGTACGAGGGCGGGACCGGCGCCATGGCTCTCGTAGTACAGGTCGATGCCGTTGACGGATGCGAAGGGCACGCCGGCAGTGTTAGCGAGGCGGCCGCAAGAGAAAAGAAATCGCGAGGGCGGGGCCCTCGCGATCATTGACGGTCTCCGGCTCTGTCATCGCCCGGGCCAGGACGCAGATTCTGGTGCCTTACGTTTGTGTGCGTCCTGGCCCGGCGTTCGGCCCACGTGCAGGAGGTAGCTCGTGGTCGTATGCCCTACACCCGCAGTCTAGGCCGGCGGTGTTAAGCGGGTGCTAAATGCCCCGTAACAATGCATCAGCGGGTACGAACTTGACGCTCGGGCGGCGACAGGCCCGATCACCGTCGGCCCCGCCATCCATGCGACTCGCGAGAGGTCGACCAGCTCGTTCACGCCGCGTCGGCGGGGGTGACGCTGCCGCCGCTTGTGGCGCCGGTGGTCTCGTCGGTCATCTCGTAGCGTTCGCTGATCTCGACCGTCGGATGCAGCATCGCGTAGACGGGGCAGTAGCGGGCCATCGAGAGGGCGATGGCCCGCTTGACCGCCTGCTCGCGGACGCCGCGACCGCGGACGCGATGGGTGATGGTGGCGGTGCGGTAGACGCGCGGGTGCTCCTCGGCGCGGGTCGCGGCGACGGTCACCTGGTAGGCGGTGATCTCCTGCCGCATCTTTCGGAGCACGGAGATCACGTCCATGGCGCCGCAGCCCGCGAGCGCCACGAGCTGCAGTTCCATCGGCGTGGGGCCGGCGCCCTCGCCCGTGACATGCGAGTCGATCGTGAGCTCGTGGCCGGATGGCGTTGTGGTCGTGAAGCGGAGGTCGCCGGACCAATTCAGGGTGAGCTCGGACGTGGGCGCCTCCTTCGATGCTGGTTGCAGTCTAAGCGCCCGGCGCACGAGGAGGGCAGCCTTGCGGCGTGCCCTCCTCTGGCACGGAGCCGTACTCCGTTAGCCCCCGGTCTGGTGAGGCAGAGCCTACTTCTCCGTACGGCAAGCTGTCAAGAGGCTGAGCGGCACACTTTGTCGTGTAACGGCGCGGGCGCTGCCCTGGGGCGCGGCAACCTATGCCGGGGCGGGGCTTCTCGGCCAGAACCGCCATGCCAGGGCGCCGTAGACCAGCGCGTCGACCGCCCAGTTCCAGGCGCTCTTGCGCAGCGCTTCGCGGGTGGAGTGCGACTTCTTGACGTCGAAGTAGGGCAAGGGCGCCCTGTCCATCACCAAATGTGAGCTGACGAGCAGGCTTCCGGCCAGCGCGTCGGCGACGAGGTCGCGCTCGCCCTCGGCGGCTCCCGCGCTCACGAGCCCCACGAAGCCCGCGAGCATGCCGGACGCGAGCGCGAAGCCCAGCGTGTGGGTGCCGCCGCGGACCTTGTGCAGCTTCCACGGGTCGCGACGGAGGAGGACACCGGCCGGCACGTCCATGTCTGGCAGGCCGGCGGCGACGACGGCGGCGACCATGGCGGGCGGCGAGGTGAGGCCAAGGCGCCGGCCGAGCGTTAGTCCGGCGATGGCGTGGCCGACGGGTGTCGCCATGGATCCTCCTACTGCACCGGCTGCGGGCCTGGGCGGGCGGGGGTGGAGGCGGCGGTGGCAGCTCCGCCGGGTGCGGCGGGCGTCGACGTTGGCTTCGCCCCGTCCGGGTTCGGGACGGTGGTGGTCTCGCCGGGCCTGAGTTGCGCGCCGTCCCAGGTGTACGTCGTGCGCTTGAGCATCGAGGGGCAGCACTCCGGGTCGTCTGGCCCAGGGGCCGGCTCCGTAATGACCAGCGAGCCCCCGTTGACCGCGGCCACGAGCCCGCTCCCCCGCACCTCGAGCAACGACCGTGCGCTCGCGCCCGCCGGCGTCAGCACGAGCACGGCGACGGCGCCCTGCGTACCGCCGGACTCAACGGGGACGATGGCCTCTGCGACGCGGTCGCCCGTGACGTCGTCGTAGAGCACGTCGCCTTGGACGAGGCGGCCACGCGTGTCGGCGAGCATCTGTTGGATCACCGGCACCGCGCGCAGGTCGACGGAGCGGATGTCGCTGCCGGTCGTCACAGTGCCGGGAGGCGTCGGGATGGGCGTGATCGTACCGATACCGCCGATGGTCGGCGTGCGCTTGTTCTCGCCACCGCCACCGCAAGCGACGGCGGACGAAAGCGCGACGGCAGCGACGGCAGACAACACGAACCGGGCACGCATCGGCCAAGTGTAGCGAAGCGCCCGCGCGCGACGGCAGTGCGCGTTGAGGCGCCGGGCGCGACGCTGATACAATGCGCTGCGCTGACTTCGGGCGGTTGGCTCAGCTGGCAGAGCGCTTCCTTCACACGGAAGAGGTCACAGGTTCAAGTCCTGTACCGCCCACCATCATCCCTTGTTGACGGTCCACCGCTGACTCACCCACGCGATGGCCGGTGCAGTACGAGCCTAAGCGCCGGTAGAGGCGAGGCGTTCGAGCTGGCGCAGCAGGGCCGGCCGATCGATGCCCGCCGGCCTCAGTTCGTCGAGCCAGGCGCCGAACGCCGCCGCATCCCAGGCGCCGCGTCTCCGGGCGTCGTCGAGCAGGTCCCATACCGGCGACGGCCGGCGCAGGTCCATCAGCGCCTCATTGCGTTCGAGCACCGCTTCCGCGGTGCCGTCCGCGAACGCGCGCTCGACGGCGAGGCTCTTGCGGCCGATCGCCTCGCGCACCGCGCGTGGGTCGCCGACGAATGCGCGCGCATCCGCTCGCGCGACGAGGGCAGCGGCCGTCAGCGGGCCGATGCCGGGCACGCCCGGCAGGTCGTCCGACGGGTCGCCGAGGAGCGTGCGGTATTGCAGGAAGCGCTCGCGTGGGAAGCGGGCGATGGCACCGGACGACGAACGCGGGAGCGCCTGTTCGTCGAAGTTCGCCTCGTCGACGATGATTTTCTTGACCGGCGAGTAGATGTCGATGCCGGGCCCGACAAGCTGCAGGAAGTCGCGGTCGGTGGAGACGATGCGCACCGGCATGCCGTCTCGGCGGGCGACGGTGCCGGCGATCAGGTAGTCGGCATCGACATTCGGCG
>Ga0073934_10001803_pt1 | contig 48696 bp, 46 predicted proteins | sample LarsenN4metaG_FD_76834 | JGI IMG/M metagenome (GOLD analysis project Ga0073934, IMG submission 76834) | Hot spring sediment bacterial and archeal communities from British Columbia, Canada, to study Microbial Dark Matter (Phase II) - Larsen... ...
CTGCAGCAGCACCTGCGCGCCGGCGGCACACTGCTCCTTGCTGCTGAACTCGGCCTCGTTGTGGCTGATGCCGCCGCGACAGGGAACGAAAATCATCGCGGTCGGCACAACGCGCGCCACATAGCAGGCATCGTGCCCCGCGCCCGAGACCATGTCGCGGGCGGCGAACCCGGAGGCTTCGGCGCCCCGTCGCACCGAGGCGATGCATTCGGGGTCGAAGCGCACCGCCGGCTGATCCCAGATGCGTTGCAGCGTGCGACCGAGCCCGTGCGGATTGCACACGTCTTCGAGCGCACGCTCAAGCTCCGCCTCCATGGCGTCGAGCGCATGTCCTTCCGGATGGCGCAGGTCGACGGTGAGGAACACCTCGCCGGCGATGACATTGCGCGAGTTCGGACGGTTCTCGATCACGCCGACCGTGCCGACACCCGGCGGATGGACGCGCGCGATCGTTTCCACCCGCTCGATCATGCGCGCGGCTCCGATCAGGGCATCGCGCCGCAGCGCCATCGGCGTCGTGCCGGTGTGCGCCTCCTGGCCGCTGATCGTAATGTCGTACCAGCGCATCGCCTGCGCGCCGGTGACGACACCGATGTCCTTGCCTTCCGCCTCCAGCAGCGGTCCTTGTTCGATGTGCAGTTCGAAATAGGCCGACAAGGGATGCGCGCCGCAGCGTTCGGGCCCGCGATAGCCGATCGCCTCCAGCGCCGCGCCGAAGGTTACGCCGTCCCGATCCGTGCGGGCCACGGCGAAGTCGCGCGCAAACACGCCGGCGAACACGCCGGAGGCGAGCATGGCCGGGGCAAAGCGCGACCCCTCCTCGTTGGTGAAGTTGACGAGCTCGATCGGCGCATGGGTCGCATAGCCGGCCGCCTGCAGCGTGCGCAGCACTTCGAGCGCGGCGAGCACGCCGAGCGCGCCGTCGAACTTGCCGCCGGTCGGTTGGGTGTCGAGATGGCTGCCGATGGCGATCGGCGGCAGGTCGGCGGCGCCCGCGCGGCGCGCAAACATGTTGCCCATGTCGTCGACGACGACTTGGCAGCCGAGCGCCTCGGCCTGCGCTTTGAGCCAGTCGCGCACCTGGCGGTCGAGATCGGTCAGCGTCAGCCGGCAGACACCGCCCTTGGCGGTCGCGCCGATCTGCGCGGTTTCCATCAGCGTGTCCCACAACCGCGCGGCGTCGATGGTAAGATTACGCATGGAGCGGCCCTACCAAGGAAGGCCGCTGCCATGGCCAGGCCGAAGCAACGACCTTGGACCGCCCGCTGTGCGACGGTGCGGGCGAAGCAACCATGCCATTGGCGAATGCCCGTGCGGTCGCAATCGGTCGCCCCTCGATCCCTCCCCGGCAAAGGCGAAACGCAGGCCGTTGCCGGCGCCTGTCCAACGGTCAGTCATGCACCCGCACGCAGCGCGGCACCGGGCCAGAGCTTCGGCGACGCCCGCTGATACTGCGGCACGCGTGCGATCTCCGTCCCGAGCGCCGTCGCCGCGTGCCAGCCCCAGCGCGGATCGTCGAGGATGGCGCGCGCCATCGCCACAAGGTCCGCCTTGCCCTCGGCAACGATCGATTCGGCGGACTTCGGCGTCACGATCAGGCCGACCACCCGCGTCGCGATCCCGACTTCGCGCTTGACGCGTTCGGCAATCGGCACGTTGTAGCCCGGCGTCGTCGGATTGCGCGTGTCGGCGGTGATGCCGCCGGACGATACGTCGATATAGTCGAGCCCGTCCTCCTTGAGCGCCTTGGCAAAGGCCACCGCATCGTCGGCGGTCAGCCCGTCGTCGCGCCAGTCGCTGCCGGTGATGCGGGCGCCGAGCGCAATGCTTTTCGGCACTACAGCGCGCACCGCGCGCGCCACCTCGCGGCCGAAACGCATGCGGTTCTCGAGCGAGCCGCCGTATTCGTCGGTGCGCTTGTTGGAGACGGGCGACAGGAAGGAATGGGCAAGATAGCCGTGCGCATAATGCAATTCGATGGCGTCGAAACCGATGCGCACCGCGCGTCTTGCGGAATTCGCAAACGCCTCGCGCACGCGCGCAATGTCGGCCTGGGACGCCGCGCGCGGGGTGTGCCAGCCGTTGCCGAACGGAATGGCGGAGGGTGCAATCGTCGGCCAGGGATCGGCATCGGGCGCGAGCGCCCCGCCGCCCTCCCAGGGCCGCTGCGATGAGGCCTTGCGGCCGGCGTGCGCGAGCTGGATGCCGAGCTTGGCCGTGCCGGTGCGCCGGCAATGGGCGATCACCCGCGCCATCGCCGCCTCGTTGTTGTCGGAATAGAGGCCGGTGCAGCCGTGGGTGATGCGGCCGTGCCGCTCCACATGCGTCGCCTCGACGATGACGAGGCCCGCACCGCAATTGGCGAGCATGCCGAGATGACCGAGATGCCAGTCGTTGGCGCACCCGTCGTCGGCGCTGTACTGGCACATCGGCGCGACCACGATGCGGTTGGCGAGCTCGACGCTGCCGAGCTTGAAGGGAGAGAACAGCGAACTGGTCATGGAGCTTTCGGAATGCGGTTGGCGGGCCGCGATCATAGGAACAGGCGCATGGTTCGGGCAACCCTCGCCCCGGCCCGAATTGACCTGCATCAAGGCGTGTCGGCGGCGCGCATGGCGAATGGGCGCAACCAGCAAGGAGATCGTGCCATGACCCGATTTGCCGCAGCCGTTGTCGCCTCCGCCGTGCTCGCCACGGCCGTTCTCAGCGTCCCCGCCGGTGCCCAGCCCTACGGGCCGGGCGGCGGTCCCGGTGGCCCCGGCTGGGGCATGGGACCCGGCATGATGATGGGGCCGGGCATGATGAGTCGCGGCATGTGGCGGCGCATGTGCAGTCCCGACGCCGCGGGGCTCGCCGAATGGCGGATTGACCGCCTGGAGCAGATCGTCAAGCCGACAGAGGCGCAAAAGGCCAAGTTCGAGGAGTTCAAGGCAGCCTCGACCAAGGCTGCGGAAGCGCTGCGCGCGGCCTGCCCGACTGAGATTCCGCTCACCATGCCGGCGCTCATGGCGGCGATGGAGAAGCGCATGGAGGCGATGCTGCAGGCGGTCAAGACCGTGCGGCCGGCGCTCGATGCCTTCTATGCGACGTTGACCGACGAGCAGAAAACCCGGCTCGACTCCAACACCGGGCCTCGCCGCTTCTGGCGCTGGCGCGATCGCTGGTAAGGCGCGCCGGTTTTGGGCTCAGCGCAGGCGCAGCACGGCAAGTGCCAGCGCCTGCGCGCGCGGCACGAGCGTATCGACTTCCAGATACTCGTCCGGCGAATGCGCGCGGCCGCCGACCGGCCCGACGCCGCAGATGGTGGGCGTGCCGGTTGCGGCCGCAAAGCCTGAATCGGCGCAGCCGCCGGTGAAGAGGGCCTTGGTCTCGTGCCCCTGCTCGCGCAGGCCCGCCGCGTAGTGCTCGTACAGCGCCTTGCCTTCTGCGGTTTCGACCAGCGGCAGGAACTCGCCGGTGATCTCAAGCCTGGTTTCGGTGCCGGGGACGTAGGCGGTCGCCATGATCGCCTCGACCTTGGCCATGGTGGCGGCGCGGTCCGCGGGCGTGACGAAACGAAGATCGACCTCCCCGCGCGCAAAGGGGGCAATCGTATTGACCGTCTGACCGCCGGCCACCACGCCGACATTGAGCGTGATCCCGCACGAAAGGTCGCACAGCGCGTTGAGCGCCAGGATCTTGTGGGCGAGCTCGTTGATCGCGCTGATGCCGACTTCGAAATTGGCCCCCGAGTGCGCCGCCTTGCCGGTGATGTCGAAGCGCATGAAGACGCCGCCCTTGCGGCCGGTGACCGCGGCCCCCCGCGCCCGGCCGGGCTCGGAATTGAACACCGCGCGCGCCGCCCGCGCATGGCGCTCGATCACGGTGCGCGAAAACGGCGAACCGATCTCCTCGTCGCCGGTGAACAACGCGGTCACCGGGCTGTTCGCCCCGCCGAACTTGCCGAGCGCGGCGAGCACGAAGCAGTTCATCACCAGCCCCGCCTTCATGTCGGCGACCCCCGGCCCATAAGCACGGCCGCCCTCGATCCTGAACGGCCGCCGTGCGGGCTCGCCCTTCGGAAAAACCGTGTCGCGATGCCCCATCAGCAGGATCGGCCTGTTGCCGCCGCGGCCGACGGTCGCCGCAATCGCATCGCCGTAGGTGGCATCCGGCGTCACCTCGCTGGCGATGCCATGGCTGTCGAGGAAACCGCGGATATGGGCGCCGACCGCGTCCACGCCGGCCTTGTCATGGGAACCGCTGTCGGTGTTCACCAGCGTCTCCAGCAGCTTGAGCATGGCTTGCTCCTGGCCGGCGAGCCACTCCACCACCGCACGTTCGGCGCCGTTTGAATGCATTGTCATGGGTGTCCTCGTCGCGCCGGGCGCAGGCCCGGGCCAGGCCGCACAGTAAGGCTATGGCCGGCCGGGACAAGCCGGCGCCGAGGCAAGAGCGGTAGGACAATGCGGTCAGGCGGCAGGCAAGAGTGCGCGGTCGTCGTGCTCGCCCTGCGCCGATGCGTCCCGGTCCGATGCCGGCTGCACGTCGGAGGCCGGTTCCTCCGCGACGTCGTCGCCGGGACGCGGCGCGATCCTGGCCCAGCGGTTGGCGACGGTGATGGCGGCACGCAATTCTTCAAGGAACTCGACGTCCGTGTAGTAATGCCGCCAGCGGCCGCTCTGATAAAGCTCGATGAAATGCGCGCGCCGCCGGTCGGCCAGGTCGCGCCACTTGAGGCAGACCTTCTCCCAATTGAGCGTCGCACGCACCATGGGGGCCGGAAGCTGCGCGATGCGCGCCGGCACGTCCGTGCGAGTGATCTGCCGAGCCGCCATGCCGGAGGTCCGCCGGCCGCCACGCGCCACTCAGGCGACGCCGCGATGGTTAACCGCGATTCGCGCGGGCACAACCGAGCGTTTCGGTATTCACAGGCGTGTTCGGCTTTTTTCACAGGCTTGTTCACATTCATTCGCGCACCGCGCGCCAACGCCTGGCCGGTCGCACGCACGGGGCCGGCGCCGAGACCTTTTTCGACTGCGGCAAGTCCGCCCGCGCTCAGTCCCTGCGGCGCGCGTATTCGAGATAATCGGTATCGAAGACAAAGCCCCAGCCGGGCCGATCCGGCAGCGGATAATTGCCATCACGCAGCCGCTTCTGGTCGGCGATCAGCCGGTTCCAGAACGGGTCGCGCCAGGGCAGCAGCAATTCGGCGAAGGTGCCGTTCGGGACACCCGCGACCAGCATCACGCCGATCTGCGGCTCGATGTGCTGGGCCATGGCCACGCCGAAGCTGGACGCGAGCGCGGCAACGCGGCGCCATTCGGTCGGCCCCCCTCCCCAGCTCGCATCGAAGTTGCAGATGTCGATCGCGCCCGCCGCCATCAGGTCACGACAACCGAAGCGGCTGATCTCGCTCTGGCCGGCCGCGATCTTCAATCCGGTGACGGCGCGGACCAGGGCCATGTCGGCGCGGTCGTTGTCCCACGTGCAGGGTTCCTCGAACCAGGCGATGTTCAGATCGGCGACCAGACGAGCGAACGCGATCGCCTCCGCCCGCGTCCAGCCCTGGTTGGCGTCGCAGGCGAGCACGAAGTCGTCGCCGCCCGCGCGCCGGACCGCCCGGGCCCGCGCGGCATCCTCGGCCGGCGTGCGCCCGCCGACCTTGAGCTTGAGACCGGCCGCGCCCGCCTCCTTGAGCTCGGCCACCTCCTCGGCAAGGCTCTCCAGCTCGTTTTTCTCGCGGTAATAGCCCCCGAGCACGATCGCCGGCACCTCGGTGCGCGAACTGCCCCACAGCACGTGCAGCGGCAGGCCGAGGAGCTTGCCGACCGCGTCGTGCAATGCACTGTCGATGCACGATTGCGCGCGCAGCGCAATGCGGCGGTCGCGCAGAATATGCTCGGTCGAGGCGCGCGTCAGGCTCCAGGCCTCTTCGACCGCGAGCACGCGGCGACGGATCAGGCGCGGCGCCATTTCCTCCGCGATCACCCGGACGATGGCAGCCTGCAGTTCGTCATCGCCGCCGTTGAAGCATTCTCCGGTCACACCGGCATCGGTATGCACGCGCGTGACGATGGCGCAGCGGTGCGTGAACTTCAGGTTTGCGCCGACCGCCGGACGCTCGAGAGGGACCTTGAGCGGAATGGTCTCGATGCCGACGATGCGGGCCTCGACCGCTCGCGCGCGTGCGGGCGATGTCGCGGCGTCCACTGCGAGCGGCCGGTTCACGCGCCGCCCCCGCTAGTGCGCCTTGATCGCGATCACGCCTTCGATCTCGACCGAAATCTGGTTCGGCAGCGAGCCCATGCCGACCGCCGAACGGGCGTGCTTGCCGGCCTCGCCCAGCACCTCGACAAAGAGATCGGACATGCCGTTCGCGACCCTGGGATGTTCGCGGAAGTCCGGCACGGCGTTGACCATGACCAGCATCTTGAGAACCGCATCCACGCGGTCGAGCGAACCGAGCGCCTGCCGGGTGGCCGACAAGAGCTGCAGCCCGACCGTGCGCGCGCGCCGGTAGGCCTCCTCCACCGAGACCTCGGCGCCGACCTTGCCGGTGAGCAGATTGCCGGTGCTCGGGTCCCGCGGCCCCTGTCCGGCGAGGAAAAGCAGATTGCCGGCGATGCGATAGGGCACATAGTTGGCCACCGGTGCCGGCACATTCGGAAGGATGATACCAAGCTGCTTGAGGCGCGCTTCTGCGGACATGATCGTTGTCTCCGGATGGTCTTGCGGCCGGATAATAGTCGCCGACACCGCGCTTGTCGCGGCCGTCAAAGTCGGATCCGCAGATACCGCGCCAGCTCGCCGACGACGCCGCGGCGGAACAGGAGCACGCAGAGAACGAAGATCACGCCCTGGATGACGGTGACCCATTGTCCGACTTGCGCAAGATAGTTCTGCATGGCGATGACGATGAAGGCTCCCGCCACCGGTCCGAACACGGTGCCGAGACCGCCGACCAGGGCCATCAGCACCACCTCCCCCGACATCGGCCAGTTCACGTCGGTGAGCGAGGCGATCTGCAACACGATCGCCTTGGTCGAACCGGCAAGGCCGGCAAGCGTCGCCGACAGCACGAAAGCGACGAGCTTGTAGCGATCGGTCTTGTAGCCGAGCGAGATCGCACGCGCCTCGTTCTCGCGAATGGCCTTGAGCACTTCGCCGAACGGGGAATGGATGATGCGGTAGATGAGAAGAAATCCGGCGAGGAAGATCACCAGCACCGTGACGTACATGGCGCTCTCGCTCGACAGGTCGACCAGGCCGAGCAGCACGCCGCGCGGCACTCCCTGGATGCCGTCCTCGCCGCCGGTGAACTTCGCCTGCAGCGCGACGAAATACATCATCTGCGCCAGCGCCAGCGTGGTCATGGCGAAATAGATTCCCTGGCGGCGGATGGCGAGTGAGCCGGCGATCAGACCGAGCAGCGCGCCTGCGAGCGTGCCGCCGAGGATCGCAAGCTCAGGCGGCAGCGGCGGCAGCGGCAGCGTGAGCCACACCCAGGTCGGCGAACCCGGCCAGACCGGGATGCTGATGGTGCCGACCTTGGCGAGGTGGGCCGCGACATAGCTCGCCCAGCCGAAATAGAGCGCGTGGCCGAACGACAGGAGACCCACATAGCCGAGCAACAGATTGAAGGCGCAGGCGAACAGCGCAAAGCAGAGCGCCTGCATCACGAACAGCGGATAGACGAAGAACGGCGCCGCGATCAGCACCGCCACCATCGCGACGAAGGCAACGGTCTCGCTCAGGTTCTGGACCGACCGCGGCGGCGCAGCCGGCGTCCCGGCTGTGCCGGTTGCTGCCGCGACGCTCTGCTCCATCACGCCCTCCGCCCGAACAAGCCGGCCGGCCGCACCAGCAGCACGATCGCCATGATGACGAAGATCACGGTGTTGGAGGCCTCCGGAAAGAACACCTTGGTCAGTCCCTCGATCACGCCGAGACCGAAGCCCGTGACAATCGCGCCCATGATCGAACCCATGCCGCCGATCACCACCACCGCGAACACCACGATGATCAGCTCCGATCCCATCTGCGGGCTGACGTTGTAGATCGGCGCCGCCATCACGCCGGCGAGCGCGGCAAGCGCCACGCCGAAGCCGTAGGTGAGCGTGATCATGCGCGGCACGTTGATGCCGAAGGCGCGCACCAGCGTCGGATTCTCGGTCGCAGCGCGCAGGTACGCGCCGAGCTTCGTGCGCTCGATCACGTACCAGGTCACCAGGCAGGCCATGAGCGAGGCGGCAATGACCCAGGCGCGATAGGTCGGCAGAAACATGAAGCCGAGGTTGTAGCCGCCCTGCAACGACGGCGGCACGCTGTAGGGCAGACCGGCCGAGCCGTACTGATTGCGCGCCAGACCCTCGATGATCAACGCAAGACCGAAGGTCAGCAGCAGACCGTAGAGATGATCGAGCTTGTAGAGCCACTGCAGCAGCGCGCGTTCGATCACGATGCCGGTGATGCCGACCGCGATCGGCGCGATCAGCAGCGCCCACCAGTAGCCGATGCCGGCGTATTCGAGCAGCAGGAAGGCGGCAAAGGCGCCCATCATGTATTGGGCGCCGTGGGTGAAGTTGATGATGTTGAGCATGCCGAAAATGACGGCAAGGCCGAGACTGAGCAACGCGTAGAACGAGCCGTTGATCAGGCCGATCAAGAGCTGGCCGAACAGCGCCGTCGAGGGGATGCCGAAAATTTCGAACATGCCGGGGAAGCCTCTTTCCGCCCTCGCCCCGCGCGCGAGCGAGGTTCAGGGCGAGGAGACCGATCCGCGGACTTGGAACCGCGTTCACGCCCCCTCACCCGACCGCCTGCGGCGGCCGGCCTCTCCCCGCCGGCGGGGAGAGGCGACGGCGCGCGTCAGCCGCTGACCAGCGGGCAGCCGCCGTCCTTGAGCGGACGGAACGCCTGGTCGGCCGGAATGGTGGCGCGCACGTGGTAGAAGTCGCCCGGATACTTCGATTCCGCCGGCTTCTTCACCTCGAGCAGATAGGCCGGATGCACCTTGCGGCCGTCAGCACGGATCGTGCCCTTGCCGAACAGCGGATCGTCGGTCTCCATCGCCTTCATCTGCGCGACCACCGCCTTGCCGTCGGCAGCGCTCTTGAGCGCGACCACCGCCTTCAGATAGTGCGTGATCGCGGCATAGACGCCGGCCTGCACCATGGTCGGAAACTTGCCCGGCCGCTCCTGCTGCCAGCGCTTGGTCCAGGCACGGTTGGCATCGTTCATGTCCCAGTACCAGGTCTCGGTCAGCGTCAGACCTTGCGCCGTCGGCAGGCCCATGGCGGCGACGTCGCTGGCGAAGACCAGCAGGCCGGCGAACTTCTGGCCGCCGCGAACGATACCGAACTCGGCGCCCTGCTTGATCGAGTTGATGGTGTCGCCGCCGGCATTGGCGAGCCCGATGATCTTGGCCTTGGAGGCCTGCGCCTGCAGCAGGAACGACGAGAAGTCGCTGGCATTGAGCGGGTGGCGCACCCGGCCCAGCACCTTGCCGCCGGCCTTTTCGACCGCAGCCGCCGTGTCACGCTCAAGCGCGTGCCCGAAGGCGTAGTCGGAGGTGAGGAAGAACCAGGTGTCGCCGCCGGTCTTGACCAGCGCGGTGCCGGTGCCGTTCGCCAGCATCCAGGTGTCGTAGGTCCAGTGAATGGTGTTGGCGTTGCACTTGGGGCCGGTCAGGTCGGAGGCGGCGGCGCCCGAGACGATGAAGACCTTGTTCTTGTTGGCCGCAATCTGACTCACGGCAAGCGCGACGCCCGAGTTCGGCACATCGATGACGAGATTGACGTTCTCGGCGTCGTACCACTTGTTGACGATCTGGCTGCCGACGTCGGCCTTGTTCTGATGGTCGGCGCTGACGAGATCGACCTTCACGTTCGGATTGCTCTTGGTGAAGTCGGCGATGGCCAGCTTGGCCGCCGCGGTCGAGCCCGGTCCGGCGATATCGGAATAAAGGCTCGACATGTCGCTCATCACGCCGATCTTGACGTTGATCTGCTGGGCATGGGCGGAACCCGCGGCCAAGCCGACGGCGAGCGCAGTCAAACTCACGAGACGTTTCATTCCTGTCCTCCTGTTGAGAAACGCAGGCCGGGTCGCGCCGGCACGATTGTTCAGACTCCCAGGTATTCGTGCAGCTTGTCGAGGTTGGCATCAAGATCCGCATTGTCGAAGCCTTCGACCACGCGGCCGTGCTCCATCACATAATAGCGGTCGGCGACGGTGGAGGCGAACCGGAAGTTCTGCTCCACCAGCAGGATCGTGAAACCCTGCTGCTTGAGCGTGCGGATGGTCTTGCCGATCTGCTGAATGATCACGGGCGCCAGCCCTTCGGTCGGTTCGTCGAGCAGCAACAGGCGCGCTCCGGTGCGCAGGATGCGCGCAATCGCCAGCATTTGCTGCTCGCCGCCGGAGAGCTTCGTGCCCTGGCTCGAGCCCAGTCGCTCCCGCAGGTTGGGGAACAATTCGAAAATGTGATCAAGCGAAAGTCCGCCCGGCTTGACCTCGGGCGGCAGCAGCAGGTTCTCCCGCACATCGAGGCTCGCAAAGATGCCGCGCTCCTCCGGACAGAAGGCGATGCCGGCGCGGGCGATCTCGTTCGAGGCCTGGCCGATCAGTTCGCGCCCCTCGAAGCGGATCGAGCCGGTTCGGCGCGGCACGATGCCCATGATCGATTTCAGCGTGGTGGTCTTGCCGGCGCCATTGCGGCCGAGCAGGGTCACCACCTCGCCCTGCTGCACCTCAAACCCGACGCCGTGCAGAATGTGCGACTCGCCGTACCATGCCTGCAGGTCGCGAACGACAAGCAGCGGCCTGCGCGCATCAAGCATGGCCCACTCCCATGTAGGCCTCGCGCACCTCGGGATTGTTGGAGACGGTCTGGTAGTCGCCCTCCGCCAGAATGCGGCCGCGGGTGAGCACGGTGATGCGCCGGCACAGGTTCTGCACGACGCTCAGATTGTGCTCGACCATCAGCACCGTACGATCGGCGGCGACGGTCTTGATCAGTTCGGCGATGCGGGCGATGTCCTCGTGTCCCATGCCGGCGGTCGGTTCGTCGAGCAGCAGCAACTCCGGATCGAGCGCGAGCGTGGTGGCGATTTCCAACGCACGCTTGCGGCCGTAAGGCAGCTCGACCGCGGTCGCATGCGCGACGTCGGACAAGCCCACATCGGCGATCAGCTTGAGCGCGCGCTCGTTGAGGGCATCGAGCACGCGCGCCGAGCGCCAGAAATCGAACGAGCCACCGCGCTTGCGCTGCAAGGCGATGCGCACGTTCTCCAGCACGGTCAGATGGGGAAACACCGCCGAAATCTGAAACGAGCGGACGATGCCGAGCTGCGCCACGTCGGCTGGCGCAAGCGACGTGATGTCGCGGTTGTTGTAGAGGATGCGCCCGCGCGTCGGCTGCAGGAACTTGGTCAGGAGATTGAAACACGTGGTCTTGCCGGCACCGTTCGGCCCGATCAGCGCATGGATGGTGCCGCGTTCGACCCGCAGGTTGACGCCGCTGACCGCCAGAAAGCCGGCGAACTCCTTGGTCAGATCCTCGGTTTCGAGGATGTAGTCACGCATGCGCTCCCCCTCTGCGGCACCATTTACGGTGGCCGCAGCGAAGCCGTCCAGACCCCCAAAAGGCGGATATCGGCATGCGGCCGGCAAGGACAAAGCAGCGCCCGCCCGGACGGGGGACCATCCGGGCGGGCCTACGAGACCGACGCGAGGGGAAGGCGGGGGCGTGCGCGCCGGTCCTGGCTTGGCTACTCAGTCGACGTAGTAGCAGACGCGCTCGCGGCCGACGTAGAAGCCCGCGTCGTTGTACTGGCGGACCCACCTGCAGCGGCGGTAGCCGTCGACATAGACGGGCTCGGCGTAGGAACTGGCGATCGCACCGGCAACGATGGCGGTACCGATGAGACCCGCGGCGATGCCCCAGCGGTGCCGCGCATTGGCCTCGGTCGGCAGCGCAAGGGTGGTGGCGAGCGTCAGTACGGCGAGCGCACCGGCGATGCTGGACTTGCTGAACATGTCTCTCTCCCTCTGTGATCTCGGGGGACCATTGTGGTCCTCGTACCTGTTGGTCGTGCCGGCACCCCTGCGGGTTCAAACGCACGTGCGACCATTTGCAGAGGGCGTTGCCACTTCGCTCGGCCGCCGTCGGCGCGCGCTTTGTGTTCAAGCGTGCAACCGCGGAGGCGCACGGCGGCGGGCCCTTGCCGGGCCCGCGCGCCATCCTTTTTCGCGTCGCTGCTGTCGTTGCGGCGGCAGCCTGCGGCTCAGCGGCCGGCGGCCGAGCGCGCCTTGGGCTCGCGGGCAGGCTTCGCCTGCGCCTCGACCGCGACCAGCGCCTGGTAGGCGTCGACGAGCCCCGCGCCGAATTGCGGATCCTTGCCGCGCGGGCCGAGATCGCGTGCGCTCGCAAGCAGGATTTCTCGCACCGCCTCCGGCGACAGGTCGGGCTTGCGCTCGAGCACGAGCGCAGCAATACCGCTGACATGGGCCGCCGCAAACGAGGTGCCGGAGGTCAACTGGTAATCGGCCTTTGGCGCCGGCAGCAGGATTCCGACCCCGGGTGCGGCAAGGGCAATGTGCGGGCCGACGTTGGAGGCCTTGAACAGCTTGTCGTCGGCATCGGTCGCCGACACGGCGATCACGTGCGGATCGGCGGCCGGATATTGCGGCGGCGACTTCGGGCCGAAATTGCCGGCCGCTGCGACCAGGACGGCGCCCTTGGCGTATGCGGCGCTCAGATGACGCGCCAGCGCCGGATCGGCCGGCCCGGCGAAACTCATGTTGATGACACGTGCGCCCTGGTCGACCGCGTGCTGAATGCCCTTGAGGATGGCGAAGGTCGTGGCCTCCGCGCTGGTATCGGCCTTGCCGAAGGCACGAATGGCCAGAATACGCGCTTTCGGGGCCACGCCCATCAGCCGCGCGCGCGCGGCGATGGCGCCGGCAATGGCGGTGCCGTGGGAATGCGCGTCTTCGGCCTTGCCGAGCGCATCGAAGCTGCTCGCGATCGCGCCGACGAGATCGGGATGATCGGCATCGACGCCCGAATCGATCACCGCGACCAGAACCTTGTCGCCGGTCGCGAGATTGTGCGCTTCGTTCACCCGCAGCTTGGCGAGCGAGTATTGCGCCGGATCGCCGGCGGCGGGCCGCGCTGCCGCGGTGGCGACGACGGGCGTAACGGGCGGCGTTGTGGGTTCGGACGGCGCAAACGTTACGGCGGGAGCCGCCGACGGCGGCGGCGCTTCCGTCGAGGCCGGAACGCCCGGCTGCTGTTGCACGGCAAGATAGAGGAAGTTCGCCTGGCCGAAGCGAATTGACGCTTCGTTGCGCAGATCGCGCAAGGCATTGCGGACCGGACGCCGGTTGGTGATGCGGGCCCGCACGACCGTGGCATTGGTCAGCGCGAAGGCTTGCGATTCGATGAGTTGCAGCCGGTGCCGCGCCAGCAGCGGCTCGATCGCCTGTGGCGAACGGTTGCCGGCGAATTCGAGGACCACCTCATCCGGCACGAAGCGCCGCTCGGCGCTCGGCGGGATGTGAATCCTGGCCGGCGCCGCAGTTGCGGGCCGCCGTCGTGGCGGCGGCCGATCAATGGTCGGCGGAGGCGGCGGCTCGGCTGCGGCCGTGCCAAGCGTGCCGATGATGGTGCCGACGCCGATGCCGATCCCGATGCCGCGCAGTCCCGGACGGGGGCCCGGACGGCCGGGCTCGCGCCGACCCCCGCCATCCATGCCGGGCATGCCGCCGCGGCCGCCATGGCTCGGCGACGGCCCCGTCATGGGCGAGCCGGGACCGCTGCCGTAGCCGCGCTTCAACTGGAACTGCGCTTCGGAAGCGGTGCTCGCGGCGGCAATCGTCAGCGCGGCAATCGCGGCGGTCGTTGCGAGGCGACGGACAAGTCGGAGCCGGAATCCCAATGAGCGCATGGGGCACCTCCAACGGAACAAGCATAACAGGTTCGGCCGTCGAGGCGACCCCGGTCGGGCAGGGTCGCCGTGGCCGATCACCGTCCTACGTCACTTTCAAGGCTGCGCCGCGGGCACCGTGAAGCCGACCACCGGGCTGCGCGCCATGCGCTTGACGATGGCGCCGAGCTCGGGCTGCGACAGCGGCTGATCGGCCACGCGCAGGCGGAACAGGCCGCTGCCGGCAGCCGGACCGTCCACGACGGTGGCTTTGTTCTCCTCCAGGAACCTGGTGATGTCTCCGAGGCTCGCCTCGGCCTTGAAGCGGATCAACACAAAGGCGCCCTCGCCGGCGGAATCGCTCTGCGTGTACGAGGCCAGTTGCGGACCGGTTGTGCGCTCCTTGACGAACACGCCGGCAAGAATGCCGGCCTGCAACACGATGGCGAGCGCCGCCGCGGTCGCGCCATAGGCCAGCGTGCGCGGCTGGAAGCTCGCAACGAACTCGATCAGCCAGGCGGTGATGCTGAACGAAGCCTTCGGCTTGCGCACAGGCTCGGCGTCGATCTTGGCAAACAGCTTCTCCATGGCGCGCGCCGACGGCGCACCGAGCGACTCGTTGAGGCGGATGGCCTCACCAAGCTCCTCGCGGACCAGCTCGTAACGGGCGGCGAGTTCGTTGTCGTTGGCGAGCGCGGCTTCGACCCGTGCGGCATCGCGGCGACTCAGCGTTCCGGCGGCATGCCACGGCAGGAGGAGTTCCACGTCCTCCGGAAGCTCTCGGGCTTCATTGATCTTCGTGTTCATGGCCAACCTCTTTCGATTCCTTGGGCCTTCAGCAGCTCACCCAGCTTCTTGCGGGCATAGAACATTCGCGTCTTTACGGTCGCCTCCGGGATACCGACGATCTCTGCCACCTCCTCGACCGACTTCTCGTGGTAGTAGACGAGATCGATGATCTCCCGATGTTCGGCGGACAAGCCGTTCAGGCACTGCCGCAACACTTCGCTCTTGTCCTTCTTCTGCAGGGCGACCTCGGGGGTGTCTGCCGTATCCTCGATCGCCGCGGCCGTCTCCTCGTCCAATTCCTGCTCCGGTTTGCGCCGCAGCGCCGACAGAGCCTTGAAGCGGGCGATCGCGAGGAGCCAGGTCGAAACCGCCGCCCTGCCCTCGAACTTTCCGGCCTGCCGCCAGACGTCGAGGAACACCTCGCTGATCAGGTCCTCCGCCGCGGTCTCGTCACGCACCAGCCGCAGCACGAACCGGTACACCCGCACATGATGCCGTGCGAACAGCACCTGCATCGCGAGCCGGTCGCCGTTTGCAATCCGACCAATCAGCACTTCGTCCGAAGTGGCAGGGTTCGCAGACAATTGCTCGGCTCGTATCCAATAGTCGCGGGACAGGCGATTCAGGTTCAATTGATCGCAATTTCCTCCTAAACCCCTTGATCCGCAAGCAAGAATAGTCGCCATCCCCGGTCGAAATCGGTTAATCATAGCGCCGTGCCGGATCGCCCCGTGACCCTCGACCAGCTCAACCGCGCCTCGCCCGAAGCGTTTGTCGCGGCAATCGGCGAAGCGTTCGAACGCGCCCCCTGGGTTGCGCAGGCGGCCGCGCGCAAGCGCCCCTTCCGGACGGTCGCGGACCTGCACGACGCCATGATGCAGGCGGTCCGGCAGGCTCCGCCGGCCCGCCGGCTCGCCTTCATCGCCGGGCACCCGGAGCTGGGCAGCCGCGTTCGCCGCGCCGACCTCACGGGCCATTCCCAACATGAACAAGGCAGCCTCGGCCTCGATCGGCTGAGCGCGGAGGAGTTTGAGCGTTTTGCGCGCCTGAATGCGGCCTATCGTGATAAGTTCGGGTTTCCCTTCATCATTTGCGTGCGACGGCACACGCGCGACTCAATCCTGCGGCAGTTCGAACGCCGGCTTGGCAACGATGCTGAAAGCGAACGGGCGCGCGCACTGGACGAGATCGCCTGGATCACGAGGCTGCGGATCGCGAACCTGGTGGAGGGGCCGGGCAAACCTTCGACCAGCGGGCGGCTGACCAGCCACGTGCTCGACCTCGTCGCCGGGGGACCGGCGCAGGGCGTGCACCTTTCGCTCTACGAGATCGGGACGAGCGCGCGTGGGCTTCTGTGCGAGGCCGTCACCGATGCCGCCGGGCGCACCGATCCGCCCTTGATTGCGGAGGCGCCGCTGCGCATCGGCACCTACGAGCTTGCGTTCCGCGTGGGTGCCTATTTTGCGCACCGGCAGCCGCCGGCCGCGACCGCAACGGGGTTTCTCGATGTGGTCCCGGTGCGCTTCTCCATCGCTGAACCGGAAGCACACTACCACGTGCCGTTGCTCGTGACGCCTTGGAGCTATACGACCTACCGCGGAAGCTGATAGCCTCCGCCCCGCATGCCCGGCCCCGTGCCGGGCATCCACGTCTTTGTTGCCGCAAGGGGATGACACCGTGATCGACCTCTACACCTGGACGACGCCGAACGGCCGAAAGATTTCCATCGCCCTCGAAGAGATGGGCCTGCCCTACACCGTCCACCCGGTGGACATCTCCAAGGACGAGCAGTTCAAACCTGAATTCCTCAAGATCAGCCCCAACAACCGCATTCCGGCGATCGTCGATCGCGACAACGGCATGAGCCTGATGGAGTCCGGCGCGATCCTGATCTATCTCGCCGAGAAGACCGGCAAGCTGCTGCCGAAATCCGGGGAGCCGCGCTACCGCGTGATCGAATGGTTGATGTGGCAGATGGGAGGGCCCGGTCCGATGTTCGGGCAGGTGCATCATTTCGTGAAGTACAACCCCGGCAAGGCGCCCTACGCCGAGGAGCGCTATCTGAAGGAGGCGCATCGCCTCTATGGCGTGCTCAACCGGCGGCTCGAAGGCCGCGCCTATGTGGCCGACGAATACTCCATCGCCGACATCGCCATCTGGCCGTGGGTGTCGCGCTACGAGTGGCAGACCGTCGATCTCAAGCAGTATCCCAATGTGCTGCGCTGGTACCTCGACATTGCCAAGCGGCCCGCCACCCAGAAGGGCTACAAGGTGCCGAAGGACGTGGGCGACGTGCCGATCCCGAAGTGAGGGAGGGGCCATGGCGGCCGTCGACATTGCGGCAATTGCCGCCGAAGCTCTGAGCGCCATCGACGCGGGGCGGCCGATCGCGTCTCGGTCCACCCCGCATTCCGCCTTCACGCCCGCCGACGCCTATCGTGCCGCCGCTGTGATGCGGGATGTGCGCACCGCGCGCGGCGAGCGTCCGCTCGGCCGCAAGATCGGCTTCACCAACCGCACGATCTGGGCGGAATACGGCGTCTATTCCCCCATCTGGGGCACGATGTTTGACACGACCGTCTGCGATCTCGCAGGTCTTGGACCCGTGTCGCTCTCGCGTTTCTCCGAGCCGCGCATCGAACCGGAGATCGTGTTCGGTATCGGGCGCGCGCCTGAGCCAGGCATGGACGTTGCGGCCCTGATCGAAACCGTCGAATGGATCGCGCACGGCTTTGAGATCGTGCAATCGATCTATCCCGGCTGGACGTTCACCCCGGCCGAGTCGGTTGCGGCCAACGGCCTGCACGGGGCGCTGTTCGTCGGCCCGCGTGTCGCCCCCGGCCCCGATCGAGCGTCGTGGCTGCGCGTCCTCGAACGGTTCGACATCGACTTGATGTGCGACGGCAAGGTCGTCGATCGCGGCAACGCCCGCAATGTGCTGGACGGTCCGCTCCATGCGCTGCGGCATCTCGTCGAGATGCTCGCATCCGATCCCTGCAATCCGCCGCTTGCAGCCGGCGAAATCGTCACCACCGGCACGCTCACCCGCGCGCTGCCGATCAAGCCGGGCGAAGTCTGGTCCACCGAGCTTTCGGGCATCGCGCTCGAAGGGATTGCGATCCGGCTTTGCTGATCCGGCAGGATCGCCCCGCCCCCCAAACTACACCCGCGTCCCGAACAGGCGAACGACGGGGTCCGCGGTCACGAGCGGCACATTTTCAATCTGCACCCGCCTCAACGAATCAAAAAGGCCTTTCCCCGACAATGAACAGGCCGCAACGCGGCGCCGTTCTTGATCGCGCGCAGATTCCGGGCGACAACCGGCGACCGGATTCCTTCATGCCAGTCACCAGGTCCTTCCACTACGGCTGGGTCGTCGTCGGCGTCACCTGTCTTGCGCTGCTCACCGGCGCGGGGGTGCGCTCGACGCCGGGCATCTTGATGGTTCCGCTCGAGACCGAGTTCGGCTGGTCGCGCGCCACCATTGCGCTTGCGGTCTCGATCAATCTCATGCTCTACGGCGCCATCGGGCCGTTCGCCGCCGCGATCATGGACCGGTTCGGGCTGCGCCGCTCCGTTCTGTGCGCCCTCGCGCTGCTCGCCCTCGGCGTGTCCTCCACCACCTTCATGCGCGAGGCCTGGCAACTGATCCTGCTCTGGGGCTTCCTGGTCGGCTGCGCCACCGGCTTTCTCGCAACCGTTCTTGCCGCGACGGTCGCGTCGCGCTGGTTCACGGCGCGGCGCGGACTGGTCACAGGCGTCCTTTCCGGCGGCGCCGCCACCGGTCAGCTCCTGTTCCTGCCGCTGATGGCGAGCATCACCGCGAATTACGGCTGGCGCACCACCGTGATTGCGATCGCGCTGGTCGCGCTCGCGGTGATCCCGGCCATTGCGTTCTTCATGCGCGATCGCCCCGCCGATGTCGGGCTCGTGCCCTACGGCGAGACCGGCGAACCCAAGCCCGCACCGCCTGCAAGCGGCAACCCGCTCGCGCTTGCCTTCCGCGTCCTCGGTGACGTGTCGAAGACACGCGACTTCTGGCTGCTCGCGGGCACGTTCTTCATCTGCGGCGCCTCCACCAACGGGCTGATCGGCACCCACCTCATTCCGGCCTGCTCCGACGCCGGCATTGCCGCCACCACCGCAGCCGGCGTTCTCGCCACCATCGGCGTGTTCAACTTCGTCGGCACCACCGGCTCAGGCTGGCTCTCCGACCGCTACGACAATCGCAAGCTCTTGTCGCTCTACTACGCGGTGCGGGGGCTGTCCCTTCTCTTCCTGCCGTTCTCGTTCTTCTCGTTCTACGGGTTGTCGCTGTTTGCGATCTTTTACGGGCTCGACTGGTTTGCAACCGTTTCGCCGACCGTGCGGCTGATCGCCAACATCTACGGGCGCGAGAGGGCCGGCATCGTCTACGGCTGGGCGTTCGTCGCCCACCAGCTTGGCGGGGCGTCGGCGGCGTTCTTCGGCGGCCTGTTCCGCGTGAGCCTGGGCTCATACATGGAGGCGTTCCTTTTGTCCGGCCTGCTCTGCTTCCTCGCCGCGATCATGGCCCTGTTCATCGGGCGCCAACACTCCGCCCCGCGCCCGCTGCCGCAGGCGGCCTGACCTTGGCTGCATGTCGTTGCGCGGCGATGTCCGGGCCTGTCCCACGAAACAGCGTGACGACGATTGACCTTTCCGTCCTTGGTCGTTGAAACTCGGGACGGCAGGGTCGAGCCCACCCCGCCGAGAGGTCAACGTCCATGCCCGCCTTCATCTGCAACACCTGCGGCACGCAGTACGAACCGAGCGAGAAGCCGCCGGCAAACTGCATCATCTGCGAGGATGAGCGCCAGTACGTCACCCCGCAGGGCCAGACCTGGACCACGCTCGACGCGCTCCGTGGCCGCTGCTACAACGCCTTTCGCGAGCTCGAGCCAAACCTCCTCTCGATCGTCACCTTCCCGGCCTTCGGCATCGGCCAGCGCGCGCAGCTCCTGCGCACGCCGCACGGCAACGTCCTCTGGGACTGCATCGCCCTCGTCGACCGCGCCACGGTCGAAATCATCAACGCCATGGGCGGGCTCAAGGGCATCGCAATCTCGCATCCGCATTACTACACGACCATGGTGGAATGGAGCGAAGCCTTCGGCGGCATCCCAGTCCACCTGCACGCCGCCGACCGCAAATGGATCATGCGCAACGGGCCGAGCATCCAGCTCTGGCAGGGCGAGAGCAAGGAACTGCTGCCCGGCTTAACGCTGATCCGCTGCGGCGGCCACTATCCGGGCGGGCAGGTGCTGCACTGGGCGCAGGGCGCCGACGGCAAGGGCGCGCTCTTGTCGGGCGACATCGTGCAGGTGGTGGCCGACAACAAATCGGTAAGTTTCATGTGGAGCTTTCCGAACTTCATTCCGCTGTCGGCACCGCGCGTCGAAGGCGTGGTGAATGCGCTCGCGCACTACCAGTTCGACCGCATTCACGGCGCTTTCCTCGACCGCACCATCTGGCACGACGGCAAAGGCGTGCTCGCCCGCTCGGCGGAGCGCTATCTGAAGATCATCCGCGGCGACGGCAGCTACGAATTGCAGTGATCTCCGCGGAGAGGCCCCTTGGTCTACGACGACAATCTTGCCGGCGAACGGCCGACCTTCGTCACCCACCTCGAATGCGCCTTGACCGGCGAGCGGCACGAGGCCGATCGGCCGCACAACCTGTCAAAGGCAGGAAAACCGTTGTTGGTGCGCTATGACCTTGCCGGCGTCGCCGCGGCGCTCACGCGCGAGGCGCTTGCACGACGCGCGCCCGATCTATGGCGCTACCGGGAGCTGTTGCCGGTGCGTCGCGTGCAGGACATCGTCAGCCTCGGTGAGGCGATGACCCCGCTGGTCCGCATGCCGGCGCTGGAGAAGCGCCTGGGCGGTGGCGAACTGTTGATCAAGGACGAAGGGCGGCTGCCGACCGGCTCGTTCAAGGCGCGCGGCCTGACCATGGCGGTATCGATGGCGAAGGCCTTCGGCATCCGCCACATGGCGATGCCGACCAACGGCAACGCCGGTGCGGCGCTTGCGGCCTATGCCAGCCGCGCGGGCATCAAGACCACCGTGTTCTGCCCCGAGGATACGCCGGAGGTGAATATCAGCGAAATCGAATTGCAGGGTGCGACCGTCTACCGGGTCAACGGCTTGATCGACGACTGCGGCCGGATCGTCGGCGAGGGAGTCGGCAAGGTCGGCTGGTTCGACACTTCGACGCTGAAGGAGCCCTACCGGATCGAGGGCAAGAAGACCATGGGGCTCGAGCTTGCCGAACAGCTCGGCTGGGACGTGCCGGACGTCATCTTCTATCCGACCGGCGGCGGGACCGGGCTGATCGGCATGTGGAAGGCGTTTGCCGAACTGCAAGCGATCGGCTTCATCGGCGAGAAGCGCCCGCGCATGGTGGCGGTGCAGGCGGCCGGCTGCGCGCCGATGGTGCGCGCGTTCGAAGCCGGCCTCGAACACGCCGCACGGTTCGAGAACGCCTTTACGATCGCTTCGGGAATTCGCGTGCCGCAGGCGATCGGCGACTTCCTCATTCTGCGTGCGGTGCGCGAGAGCGGCGGCTATGCGACGGCGGTGGACGACGACGCGATCCGGCAGGCGGTCGCGGAGGTGGCGCGGTGCGAAGGGTTTCTGATGTGCCCCGAGGGCGGGGCGACCTATGCCGCCTACAAGCAGGGCCTTGCATCCGGCCGCGTGTCGAAGACCGAGCGCGCGGTCCTGTTCAATTGCGCCAGCGGGCTCAAGTACCCGATGCCGCACATCGAGCGCCGTCTCGATCGCACCAGGCCTATCGACTTTGCGGCGCTGTAGGGGACGGTCGCGGGCGCGGCTTTACCTCGTGCGCATCGCCTTGAGCGCCGCGTCAACGGAGACATCCAGAAAGCGCCGCACGTATTCGCCCTGATCGCGGGCGGCGTAGATCTTGTGTGCCGGCGCGAGTGCAGCCAGGAACTTGTAGGTATGCCAATGGCCGGGCTGCGGCAGGAGCGGCAGCTTCGGGATCGGCGGCTCCGGCCACATCGAGATATAGAAATAGGGCTCGTCGCAGTACTCGTCGCCCGGGCAAAACCCGATCCCGATGGTACGGCCGCGGCCGAGCGGCACGAGGCAGTCGAGATCGAAATGATGCGGCCAGCAGCGCACCGGCGGCGCCTTCAGGCGCCGGGCGAGCAGCCGGCGACGGGCTTTATCGAGCACCGCATGGGCGTTCGCGTACCACCGCGCCAATGTTGCGAAACAATCGCCAAGCTCGTCGAGCGAGTAGCGCGCGCCGAGCGCAAGCGCATGCGCAGGCATGGCGTAGGGGGACGGATCGTCGAGCCGCTCCGCCGCCAGATCGCGGGCGGCGACCTGCGCGCCGAGCCAGGCCCGCACCTCCGCCTCGGCACGGCCGTCGAGCGCAAGCTCGCGCGGATGTACGTCGAGGAAGGCGAGCGTGAGATCGGAAAGTCGCAGCGCGAGCCGTGAGCCGTCAGGCAGGGAATGCGTCACAAGCCCGCCGAAGCCGTCGTCCCAGCCGAGATTGGTGTGGAAGTCGTGCGGCTGCGGCGCGAGGTAGGCGCGCGCGGCGCGCGCCAGCCATTGAACGGCATAATGCGCCTGCAGCCGCGCGGCGCGCAGATAGAGATAGTTCGCTCGCGGGACCGCCTGCCAATCCGTACTGCTCATCGCCACTCAACCTTCGCCACGCGCCGGAGCAGGCGCATCCACACCATATCAGCATTTCGTCGGCAGCCGACCGGCTGCCGCAAGCCCGCCCGTCGTGCGATCACATCGCGCCATTCGAGCCGAAGGCCACGGCACTGCTTAGGGCCTGAACCGCCTGGCCAGCGCATCGGCGTTCTTCGCGAGCAGGCCCACGTCGGCGCCGACGGCGACGAACGTGTAGCCCCAGTCGATGAATCGCTTGGCTTCTTCCTCGTTCGGCGTGAGGATGCCGGCGGGCTTGCCGACCTGCTTCAGACGCGTCACCGCCTCCCTGAGCGCCGCCTGGACTTCCGGATGGCCCCAGTTGCCGATCTGGCCGAACGAGGCTGCAAGGTCGTTTGGCCCGATGAAGACGCCGTCGACGCCTTCGACGGTGGCGATGGCCTCGATCTGCTGCAGCGCCTCCCGCGTTTCGACTTGCAGCAGCACGCAAATCTCGTCGGCGGCATTCTTCAGATAGTCCTTCACCCGCCCATAGCGACTGGCGCGGCCCGATCCCGTGATCCCGCGCACGCCCCTCGGCGGATAACGCGTGTATTCGACCGCGCGTCGCGCCTCTTCGGCGTTCTGCACGAACGGCAACAGCAGCGTCTGCGCACCGATGTCGAGGAAGCGCTTGATCAACACCATGTCGTTCCAGGCCGGACGGACGAGCAGCGAGCAGCCGCCCCCCTGTGCCGCCTGCAGCTGGGCGAGGATGTCGGGCACCTCGTTCGGCGAATGCTCGGTGTCGAGCAACAGCCAGTCGAAGCCCGAGTGCGATACGATCTCGACCGCAATGGGACTGCACAGGCTGCACCAGAGCCCGATCTGCAACTCTCCGCGGGCGATCGCGTGCTTGAAGGCGTTGCGCGGCATATCCATGATTTCATCCTTTGCGAGGGCGGGCGAGGCCACTGCAGATCCCCTCTCCTGGGGACACCAGACCATGCGTGGCAACGCTAGACGTATTGCACCGAAATGCCGCCGAGCGGACCGAAGTCGGCGTGTAGCGTGTCGCCCTTTTTCGGAAACACCACGCGCGTGAACGAGCCCGCGAGCACGATATGGCCGGGCTCCATCGCCGTGCCGAGCGAGCCGAGCTTGTTGGCGAGCCAAGCCACGCCCATGGCCGGATGGCCGAGGACGCCCGCGGCGATGCCCGTCTCCTCGATCTCGGCGTTGACATACATGATGCCGCCGACCCAGCGCAGGTCCACGTCCATCGGGCGCACTGGCCGCCCGCCGAGGACGATGCCGGCGGCGGCGGCGTTGTCGGCGACCGTATCGAAAATCTTGCGCGGGTCCTGCACCCGTGCGTCGACCAGTTCCAGCGCCGGCACCACGTAGTCGGTCGCCGACAAGACGTCGGTCAGCGTCACGCCCGGCCCCATCAGCCGTTTGCCGAGCACAAAGGCAAGCTCGATCTCCACCCGGGGGCGGCAGAAGCTGGCATGCTCGACCTTGCCGCCGTCGTGGATCATCATGTCGTCGAACAGATAGCCGAAGTCGGGCTCGTTGATGTTGGACGAGCGTTGCATCGCCTTCGAGGTGAGGCCGACCTTGTGGCCGATCAGCTTGGCGCCCGCCGCCATCCGCCGCTTGGCCCAGAGCGTGGAGATGCCATAGGCGTCCTCTATCGTGATGTCGGGCCAGGTGGTCGAGAGCTGCGTCGCCTGCTTCCTTTCCCTGAACGCCCTTTCCAGGATATCGACGGCCTTGTTGCGGTCGGCTTCCGAAAGCATCGCTGCGCCCTCCCTGCCCCTGTCTGCCGGATGCTGTAGCGCCTCCGGCCCGGAAATCAAAGGGAGCCTGCGCAGCCGGCGGGTGGCGGCATTCGAGCGTTCAGAAGACCAGGACCTTGTCGGCTTCGGCCGTGGCGTTCGCCAATTCGTCCATGCCGCTGCGGCGCGCGCCGGCGACGAGTTCGCCGTCGCCGAGGCCGCGCGCGTCCATGCAGGTGCCGCAAAGGAGCACGGCGCCGTTGCCCGCCAGCACGCGCCGCAGCATTCGCTCCACGTTGTAGTACCCCTCCGGCGTCTTCTGCCCGGCCTTGGCGGCAAGGACCGCGTCGGCCATGAGAAAAACCGTTACCTCGGTCGCGGGGTCGCGCCGGGACATGGCGTGGGCCAGACGCAGCGCATTGTAGACGCGCTCGGTCCCATAGGGCGGGTCATTGATGACAACAAGGATCCGCATGGCGCCAGAAGCCCCCAACACGCACCGCCTGCATTGATGTCTGTCAATCGACGCTCGTCCCGAATCGCTGTGGCGCTGGCGCAACAGCGAACCGAAAAGCAATGCCGCAGACCACGGAATTGCTTTCTGTCCACAGCGACTCAGCTAACCAGAGCGCGGCGCAATCAATCGGGGCGATGCAATGCCGTTGGGACTGCTGGCGCGTGTGTCGGACGAGTTTCTGTTCAACATGCGGCGCCGGCGACGTCCGGTCTTGCGCTCGGAGGGTATCGCGGCGCTACAGGCACACGAGCCGCTGCCGGTACCGAGCGCGCCGCGTCATGCCGATGGGCCGCAGCTTCACTACGTCTTGCTCACGATCGGTCGGCCGCAGGCGCGCATGCGCGCCTGGCTCCGCTATCGCTCAGCACCCGCCGAAGGCTGAAGGCCGCACCGTCCGCCCCCGCACGCCTCGTCCGTCCAGCCCCGCAAAGCCTGCCGGCCGCGGGCCGCGACAGCAAAGCGTGACCGCGACGCTTGCAGGTCGCCGGACGCTCAGGGCGTCGCCTTGGCCGTTGCCTGCTCCATCAGCGTGATGAGGCCCTTGAGCAGGTCGATCGGCTTCGGCGGACAGCCCGGAATGACGAGATCGACTGGCAGAACCGCCGACACCGAGCCGACCGTGGCGTAGCTCTTGGCAAACACGCCGCAGCCTGCGGCGCAATCGCCCGCCGCCACCACCCATTTGGGATCGGGCGTCGCGGCGTAGGTGCGCTCCAGCGCCGCGCGCATGTTGTGGGTGACGGGCCCGGTCACCAGCAGCACGTCGGCATGGCGCGGAGAGGCGGCGAACTTGATGCCGAAGCGCTCCACGTCGTAGACGGCGTTGTTGAGCGCATGGATCTCCAGTTCGCAGCCATTGCAAGAGCCCGCGTCCACTTCGCGGATGGTGATGGAGCGGCCGAACAGGCGCCGCGCGCGCATTTCCAGCGCGCGGCCAAGCTCGATCAGGACGGTATCCTCGGTCGGTGGCGCGCCGGGCGCGGGCGGCGGCACCGTTACCGGACGCAGGAACAAGGAGCGCAGCAACAGGGTGCGCATCAGAGGTCGTGCCCCGAATACGAGCAGTTGAACGATTTGTTGCAAAGCGGAAAGTCGGCAACGATGTTGCCTTCGATCGCCGCCTCCAGCAGCGGCCACTGGAACCAGGATGCGTCGCGCGCATGACAACGCGCGATACGGCCGTCGACGATACGCACCCAGACCAAGACGTCGCCGCGGAACGCTTCCGTCATGGCAATGCCTTCCGACACCCCCTCGCGCGGCGGCAATTCGGCCCGCGTCGGGCCGCCGGGCAGATCCGCAATCCAGCCTTTGAGCAGCCGTATGCTCTCGCCGATTTCGCGGATGCGCACCCAGACGCGGGCGTCGACATCGCCTGCTTCCAGCACCGGAACGTCGAAGGCGGCCGTCTCATAGGGCGGATAGGGGAAATCGCGCCTTGTGTCGAAGTTGCGCCCGGAGGCACGGCCGACGTGGCCGCCGGCGGCCCATTGTTCGACCAGCGCGCGGCCGACGACGCCGGTGTTGCAGGTGCGGTCCTGCAGCGACGGCGTGTCGTCGTAGAGCCGCACGATTTCGGCAAAAGGTTTCTCCACCTCGTCCAGCATGGCCTGAATGCTGCGCGCGGCGCCGGGCGAGGCATCCTCGCAGCCGCCCGGCACGATGCGGTCCATCATCAGCCGGTGACCGAAGGCGCGCTCGCTCGCCGCCAGCACCCGCTCGCGGAAAATGCCGCAATGGGCATGGATGAGCGAGAAGGCCGCGTCGTTGCAGATGGCGCCAATGTCGCCGAAGTGGTTGGCCATGCGCTCGAGCTCGGCCATGACGCCACGCAGCACCTGGGCGCGCGGCGGCGGCGAGAACTGCAGCGCCGCCTCGACCGCCCGCGCATAGGCGAAGCTGTAGGCGACGGTCGAATCGCCGGAAATGCGCGCCACCACCCGCCCGGCGCGATCCAGGTCCACATCCGTCAGCAGGCTGTCCACGCCCTTGTGCACGTAGCCCAGCCGTTCCTCCAGCCGCGCCACGATCTCGCCGTTGGCATGGAAGCGAAAGTGGCCGGGCTCGATGATGCCGGCGTGCACCGGCCCGACCGGGATCTGGTGCAGCCCCTCGCCGATCACCGGCAGGAAATCGTAAGCGGCGGGATCGCGTCGCGCGGCCGGCGGTCGCGAACCGAGCGGGGCGCGCACGCCCCAGGCGCCGTGATCGAGCCATGGCCTGCGGTCGAGCATGCCGAGCGGGGCAAAGCCGTAGAGATCGCGCACCGCCCGTTCCAGCCGGATTGCGGGCGCATGGAAGCGGCCGATGGACGGAAAGTCGGCGATCTTGACGCGCACCGAGACGACGCAAGGTCTGGCCTGCCCGTGAATGCGCAAGGCCAAATGCACGTTGTCCTTCTCGCCCCACAGCCCGAGCAGGTCGCCCTCGCCCTCCCCCAGCGCCTGTCCGACCGCGAGCCAGGTGTCATGGTCGATCTCGTAGCGCGGCCAGGGATGATGGCCGGCCACCGCCGGGCGGTCCGCAAGCAGGGCTGCGAGGCGTCCGCTCATCGCCGTCATCCGAGTTGCACCGCCACCGCCTTGAACCAGCGCACCACTGGCTCGGGCAACCAGAGCCCCGCCACCAGCACCAGGGCAATATGCAGGAACAGCGGCAGGTAGGTGGCCTTGACCTCGCCGGTCGAAGGCGTGGCTTCGCCGAACAGGACGTCCTGCAGCCGCAGGATCAGCGCGCCGAAGGCGACGATCAGCCCGAACACCAGCGCCACCGCAAGCAGCGGCTGACGGGCGAAGCTCGACGACACCAGCATGAATTCGGACGTGAAGACGCCGAACGGCGGCAGGCCGGCGATTGCGATCACGCCGAGCGCGAGCCCGACCGCAAGCACCGGATGGCTCACCGACAGCCCGCGGATGTCGGCGATGCGCTGCGTTCCCTTCGCCTGCGCGATGTGCCCGACCGCGAAGAAGATCGCCGACTTGGTGAGCGAATGCATGGTCATGTGCAGCAGTCCGGCGAAGTTGGCAAGCGGACCGCCCATGCCGAAGGCAAAAGTCATGATACCCATGTGCTCGATCGAGGAATAGGCGAACAGGCGTTTGATGTCGCGGCGGCGGTAGAGCATGAACGCGGCAAACACCAGGCTGATGAGTCCGAGCACGATCAGGATAAGACCGACATTGAGGGTCGACGGGTTGGCGGCGAGAATGATCTTGAAGCGCAAGAGCGCGTACAGCGCGACGTTCAGGAGCAGGCCCGAGAGCACCGCCGAGATCGGCGTGGGGCCTTCCGCGTGCGCGTCCGGCAGCCAGGCGTGGAACGGGGCAAGCCCGACCTTGGTGCCGTAGCCCACAAGCAGGAAGACGAAGGCAAGCGACAACAGCTTCGGATCGAACCGCGAAGCGTTCTGCACCATCGTGTCCCAGGCCATGGCGGCCAGCCCTTCGCCGACCACGTCCTGCGCCACAAGATAGACCAGGATGGTGCCGAAGAACGCAAGCGCGATGCCGACCGAACCGAGGATGAAGTACTTCCAGGCCGCCTCGACCGCTTCCGGCGTGCGGTAGATGCCGACCATCATCACCGTCGACAAGGTCGCGACCTCGACGCCGACCCACAAGAGGCCGACATTGTTGGCGACCAGCGCCACGTTCATGGCGCCGATCATGGCCTGATAGAGTGCGTGATAGAAGCGCAGGAACCGCGGCGTGAGGCGCCCGATCTCCAGTTCGTGGCCGATATAGCTTGCGCTGAAGATCGATGTGGTGAAGGCCACGAAGGTGGTCAGCGTGACCAGATAGACGTTGAAGTCGTCGACGATCAGAATGTCACTGCGGTAGCCCGACTCGAACAGCAGCGAGGCGCCGGCCATGAAGGTCAAGCCGGCGGCGATCATGTTGAGGATGGCACCGAGCCGGTAGCCCGGCACGAAGGCGAGAATCACCACGGCGACCGCAGGAATGATGAGGATGGCGTGCAGCGGCGCGATCACAGGTGCTCTCCCCGTTCACCGCGAAACTGGTCGAGCGCGGTGACATCGACGGTATCGAAGCGCTCGCGGATGCGGAACACGAACACGCCGAAAACGATGAAGGCGATCAAAATCGAGAACGCGACCGAGAATTCGACCACGAGCGGCATGCCCTTGGCCCCGGTGGCGGCGAGCACCAGCCCGTTCTCCAGCGACATGAAGCCGACGATCTGCGTCACCGCATTGCGGCGCGTGATCATCATCAACAGGCCGAGCAGAATGACCGCAAGCGCAAAGGCGAGGTCCTCGCGCACGAGGATGCTCACGCTCGACCCAACCGGCAGCACGAGCAGAATCGACAGCGCCACAAGCCCGAGCCCGGTCAGCATGGTGGGTCCCGCCCCGATCACCTCCTCGATCTCGCGATGGATGCCGAGCCGGCGCACGATCCGATGCAGCGCGGCGGGTATGACGATGGCCTTGACGACAAGCGCGATCGCCGCGGTCACCAGGAGATGCGGTGCATCCTGGATCAGCGCCTGCCAGGCGACCGACAGCGACAGCGCCAGCGCCTGCAGCGCGAACACGTTGAGGACGGCGGTGATGCGGTCCTGATAGAGCAGCACGAAGCTCAGGACCAGCATGCCGCCGGCCAGCAGATGCGCGATGTCGAAGGCAGCCGACTGCATCACAGCCCTCGCGACACGAACAACAGGAACACGGCGAGCGCGGCGGCGGCGAACGCCCCGCCGAGGAAGATCGGGTAACGGAAGACGCGCATCTTGGCGACTGCGGTCTCGCCGATCGGCAACAGCGATCCGAGCACCAAGAGCTTGCCGAGGTAGCTGACGATGCCAACGATCAGGTCGCCGGGTTCCTTCTCCAGCGTCGCCATGCCGAAGGGGAAGAACAGGCAGGCGAGCAACGAGCAATAGAGCACGAGCTTGAGCGCCGCCGCCGCCTCGATCATGGCAAGATGGCGCCCGGAATATTCCAGCACCATTGCCTCGTGCACCATGGTGAGTTCGAGGTGGGTGGCCGGATTGTCGATCGGGATGCGCGCATTCTCCGCCACCGCGACAAACACGAAGGCAAACAGCGCAAGCCCGAGCGAAACGCGCAGGCCGACGTGGGAATCGATGAAGGTCGCGGCAATGGCCGACAGTTGCGTGGTGCCGGCGACCAGCGCCACGCTGAACACGATCAAGAGCATGGCGGGCTCGGCAAGCGAGGCGATCATCATCTCGCGCGAGGCGCCGATGCCGCCGAAGGCGGTGCCGACGTCCATGCCGGCAAGCGCCAGCGCAAAGCGCGCGGTGGCAAGCAGCGCGACGATGGCGATCAGGTCGGCAGACCAGGAGAACATCAGATTGGTGGCGTAGGTCGGCACCAGCGCGGCGCCGACCCAGGTGGCGGCAAACACGAGATAGGGCGCGACGCGATAGAGCCACGAGGCGTTGTGCGCGAGCACCGCCTCCTTGTGCATCAGCTTCCACAGGTCGAGGTAGGGCTGCCATGGCGGCGGCCCGATGCGGCGCAAGAGGCGCGCCTTGATCACGCGCGTGATCCCAAGCAGGAACGGTGCCACGGCCAGCACCAGCACCATCTGTACCCCCTGCAGGGCCAGTTCGACGATCAGCGCCATGCCGCCACCACCAGAAGCAGAAGCACGAGCGTGGCGAAGACCAGCGTGAGATAGCGGCGAATGGTCAGGAACTGCAGCCGGTTGAGCGCCAGCGCCGCGCGCAGCGCGCGGCGCGCCACCGGCCCGTAGATGAAGCGCCAAGCCGGATCGAGCACCTTGACGTGGAAATGCCCCGCGCGCGTCTCGCCGGGGCGCGGCATGTCGAGGCGCTCGCGCACCACGAACACGGTCGCGCCGAACACGCGCCGGATCGGCATGGCAAAGCTCGAACTGGTGTATTGCGTCGTCGGCGCGGGATCGGGATAGCCGCAATCCCAGATGTCGCTGCGCCGCGTGGCGCGCGTGGCGAAGCGGTGGATGACCATGGCGGTCAAGGTGGCCGAGGCGGCAAGGAAGGTCAGGATGACGAAGCCGTTGTAGGAACTGCGACTTTCCGCGATCGGCACAACCGAGGCCCAGGGCAGGACGCTCTGCTCGGGCATGCGCGCGCCGATCAGGCTCCGCACCACCGGCGCCAGCAGGTCGACCACCGCGCCCGGCATGACGCCGGCGACGAAGCACAGGCCGGTCAAAAGGAACATGGCGGACAGCGACCAGCGATCGACTTCCCCCGCGGCCTCCGCCGCAGGCGTGCGCGGCCGGCCAAGGAAGGTGACGCCATAGGCCTTGACGAAGCAGGCGGCGGCAAGCGCGGCGGACAGCGCCAGCAGCGCACCGACAGCCGGGATCATGAAGCGCAGCCCCCATTGCGGCAATTGCGGCCCGAGCAGGATCGCCTGGAATGTCAGCCATTCGGAGACGAAGCCGTTGAGCGGCGGCAGGGCGGAGATCGCGGCACAGCCGATAAGGAAGGCGAACGCGGTCTTCGGCATGCGGTGGATGAGCCCGCCGAGGTGTTCCATGTTGCGCTCGCCGGTGGCGCTGAGCACGGCACCCGATCCGAAGAACAGCAGGCTCTTGAACATCGAGTGGTTGAGGACGTGGAACAGGGCTGCGCTCATCGCGAGTGCGGCCGGCAGCCCCATGCCGCTTGCCTTGAAGGCAAGCGCAAGGCCAAGCCCGATGTAGATGATGCCGATGTTCTCGACCGTGTGATAGGCAAGGAGGCGCTTGAGGTCATGCTGCATTAGCGCATAGAGCACACCGAGCACGGTGGTGATGCCGGCGAAGGCAAGAACCACCAGGCTCAGCCACCACTCGGACGGCCCGAGCAGATCGAACACGATGCGCACGAAACCGTAGACCGCGACCTTGGTCATCACCCCGCTCATCAGCGCCGAGACGTGGCTAGGTGCCGCCGGGTGGGCGAGCGGCAACCACACGTGCAGCGGCACGAGCCCGGCCTTCGAGCCCGCGCCCGCCAGCACCAGAAGCAGGGCCAGCGCCGCGGTCACCGTGTCTGGATGATTGGCGCGGATCGCGGCAAAGGCGTAACCGCCCTCGGGCCCGGCCAGGAGCCCGAATGCGAACAAGAGCGTGAGTGTGCCGAAGCTCGCCATCAAGAGGTAGATGTAGCCCGCGCGCGCGTTGTCGGGCGCGCGGTGGTTGGCCATGACCAGCGCCCAGGAGGTCAGCGACATCAGCTCCCAGGCGACGAGGAAGCAGAAGGCATCGTCGGCGAGCAGCACGAGATTCATGCCGCCGAGATAGGCCGGAAAGTACGGCAGGACCCGCAGCGGAGAGGGCTCGTGCCGTCCGTAGCCGAGCGCATAGAGGCTTGCCGCCGCCGCCCCCAGGTTGGCCACGGCAAGGAAAAGGGCCGACAAGGCGTCGAGGCGGAACCGGGCGCCGATTTCCGGCAGGCCGAGCGGCAGAACCAGCTCCATCGGCGGCGCGTCCGTCGCCAGTTGCCAGATGGCAAGGGCAAGCCCCGCCAGCGCAAGCAGCAGGCTTGCCCCGTAGGTCAGCAAGTACCCCCGCGAAAAGCGGCCCGAGACGATGCTGATGGCGGCTACAGCGAAAAGACCGGCCACGCACCAGAGTCCCAATACGGCCGGCATTTTTCGCGAATCCCCTGATCCCGGTGCGGGCGCGCGCCGCCCGCCCCCGAGTCAGCCATGATGACAGGTTTGCATTTGGAAAAGCACAAGTCAGACAGCAATTTCAATAAAGAAAACGGTCCCGCCCAATGGAAAGTCGGCCGGGACCAAAAAATGGGGCCGCTCGATCCGATTGGGACTTTGGCACGCAACGGTCAAATTCGACGAGCACGTTAACGCTGGCCGCGCGTTGTAACAGCACGGCGACGGGCGGTGATGCCGGGGGCGGCCGGCGGACGCGGCTGCCTAGCGGGTAAGCCGCTGCAGTTCGGGGAACGGCCGATATTCCGCGTCCTTGCACAGTTCGCGGGCGGAATCGACGATGCGGTCGAGGTGGCCGTCGCGAAACAGCACCAGGCTGTCCTTGCTACCGGCATACTGCCCGCTGCTCTTTCGCGCGTTGTAGCGCAAGCAGACCGAATAACGGCGCACGCCCGCCACGTCGCGCAGGGTCGGCTCCGACACGTAGGCGTCGCGGACGTGGGTCGGATCGTTCAGATAGGTGCGCATGAAGGCGAGGATTTCCTCGCGCGGATTGATCGGCGCGGTCAGGTTGGCGCGCTCGGCACGCTCGCGCGCCTGCATCCATTCGCTGCTGCAGCCGGTCAGGAGCATGAGCGCAAGCGGCAGGACAGGCAGCAGGTGAAATCTTCGGCGACGTAGCGGCGCGCCAATCTCCCCGTGCATCTTCCGCGGCGCCGATCGGGGCACCGCCCGCAGTGCGGACCTCTGCGGCATCATTGCGCCGGGCTGCGCGCGGGCGCCGCGCGGCGATGGTTGAGATACTCGTACGCTAACACCGCGCCGCCAACCAGGAGCCCAGTGGCGCTGATGAGTCCCGGCACCATGAATCCGATGGTGGAATCCGGCAGAAACGCGGCAGCACCTGCCACGATCATCAAAGCGCGCAGCGGCATACTGAGATCGCGCTGGAAGAAACCGACAATGCCGACGGTGACGTAATACACGCCAAACAGCGCGGTAAAGCAGTCGTAAACGATTGCGCCCGGCGTTCCAATCATCAGCAAGGTCGGCGCGAGCACGAACATGAACGGCAGGACGAATTTCACCCAGCCGATTCGCACGGCGGCCCATCCGGTCTCCATCACGCCCGCCTTGGAGATGTTCGCCGCCGCATAGGCAGCGAGCGCCACCGGCGGCGTAATCATCGACAGCATGCCGATGTAGAGCACAAACATGTGGGCGGCCATCTTGCTGACGCCCGCCTCGATGATCGACGGCGCCATCAGCGTCGCCAGCAGGATGTAGACCGCGGTCGTCGGCATCCCCATGCCGAGCACGATGCCGATGCCGAAGGCCGCAAGCAGCAGCAACAGCAGATTGGCCTCGGCGAGCTTCACCAGGATCAGCGTGAGTGCGAAGCTCAAGCCCGTGGCGTTGAGCACGCCGATGACGAAGCCCGCGGCGGCAAGCGTCATGAACAGATCGGTCGTGCTGCGTCCGGTCGAGGCGAGCGAACCGAAGAAGTCGCCGAGCGACAGGCGGTGGCCGCGGTAGCTGCGCGCCATGCCGACGACGAACATCGTCAACGAGGAACTGATGGCCGATATCTCCGGCGATTGCTCCCAGAAGAACATGGTGAACAGAAGGACCGCGAATGGAATCAGGAAATGCCATCCCTCGCGCAGGACATCCCGGACGATCGGGATGGCCTCGTTAAGTCGATCGAACCTCCCTTTGCCGGCAATCAGGTCGACTTGGGCATAGAGGCCGAAATAGTACAGAACAGACGGAAGGGCCGCAGCGATCGCGATCTGCGCGTACGGAACCTCGATCAGCTCCGCCATCAGGAAGGCGGCGGCTCCCATCACCGGCGGCATGAGCTGCCCCCCGGTCGAACCCACGGCCTCGATCGCGCCGGCATCGCGCGCCGAATAGCCGGCGCGCTTCATCATCGGGATCGTGAACACGCCGACGGAGGCCACGTTGCTCACTGCGCTGCCCGAGATCATGCCGAACAGCGCCGATCCCACGACGCAGATCTTGGCGGGGCCGGCGCGACGGCGGCCCATCATGGCCACTGCGATGTCGCGGAAGAATTCGCCGCCGCCCGAGCGGATCAGGAGATCGCCGAGCCAGATGAACATGATGACGATGGTCGATCCGACCACGAGCGGCGTGCCGTAGAGCGCGCTCGGATCAAAGGACAGATAGACGAGCAGCGCCTGCGGGTCCTGCGGCTTGCCGCGCAAGGCGGTCGGCATCAGGTGCGCCACGGTGGCGTAGAGAAAGAAGCCGAGCACCACGCTGAGCAGACCCCAGCCGGTGGCGCGGCGCAGGCCTTCCAGCACGAGCACCAGCATGATCGCACTGAGGACGAGCACCTCGGGCGTCCGATACGACACGTCCATCAGCAGGACGTCCCAGCGAAGCGCAATCCAGACGGCGGCACCAAGCCCGAGCAGGCCGGCCGCCGCATCGAGCGGAGAGAAACTCGCGTGCGGCCGGCCGCGATAATTGAGCGCGTTGAAGACGAGCGCCAGCGCAAAGCCGAGCACCATGGCCAGGAACTGCTCCTGGTAGAACGCGGTGCCGAGGTAGTACGGCACCTGGCCGACCCAGGCGAGGCAGGTCGCGGTCAACAACACGCCCAGCAGGGCGATCACCCGCTTGTGCACGAGATTGGATGGCTCGCGAACCGATTCTCCCTCGGCTTGCGCGAGCGCGTTCTCGACGTCCTGCATTTCGGTGGGGCTGACTTGGCGGTCGGTCGACATGGCTCTCGGCTCTCTACGACTGCACCCCGGCCGCCCGCAGACTGGCGGAAAGCTCGCCCGCCGCGAAGATGGCGAGCGATCGACCGGCGGGTGTGCGGCGCGGCCGTCGCGCGCGCTGCGCCGCAAACCCCTTGCGACGGCGATCGGTCCTTACGCCTTAGGCGGCCATTGCCCGATCTCCTGATAGAACTTGATGGCGCCCGGGTGCCACGGAACGCCGATCTCCTCGGTCATGCGCTCGGGTTCGAAGTGGCGGAACACGGGGTGCCCCTTCACCAGGTCCTCCTTGCTCTTGTGCAGCATCTTGACCAGCTCATAGACCACGTCGTCGGGCATCTTCGCGCTGGTGCTCAAGAAGATGTTATAGGCCATGATCGTGGTGGGGCCGATGATGCCGACCGCGTGCGGGGCGGGCTGCACCACGAACGGCCGCGCGGGAAGCACCTTGCGCACGCGCGCGACCGCCTCCGGCGAATCGTCCATGTTGAGGAAGCGCACGCCGCCGCGCGAGGACATCTTGAGATTGGCCTGCTGCGCCTGTCCGGTGCCGACCGAGATGACGGCGGCATCGACCTTGCCTTCGCCGAGCAGGTCCACGCCCGAGAACAGGCTTTGCGTCGGGACCGTCTTGACGTCGTTCATGGTGAGACCGGCGCTCGCGAGCAGGGCCTCCTGCAGGACGCGGCCGGTCACTTGGGCGTTGTAGCCCCACGGCAACGTCTTGCCCTTGAGGTCGCCGATTGTCTTGATCGGTGAATCATTGATCACCAGCGCGCCGAGCGTCAGCGGAAACGCAATCGCGGTCAGCCGCAAATTCGGGTTGGGCTGGCGGAAGGCGCCCGTGCCCCGGAAGCTTGAGCGCGCGTCATCGACGTTGGTCAGGCCGAAGTCGGCTTCGCCGCGGTCGAGCAGCGGGATATAGGTGCTGGAGCCGGCCATCGGCTGGACGCGCACCTGCATCTTCAGCTTTTCGTCCATCAATTTGCCGAACACGACGCTTGCGGCATAGAAGATGGAGCCTTGCGGATTTGCAGCAATCACCCGCACCTGTTGCGCATGCGCCGTAGCGGCGATACTCGAAGCGACGGTCGCAGCGATTGCGATCTTGAGAATTCCCATTACCTGGTTCCTCGTGGCTTGGACATGCGAAAGTCAAAACCGCGCGTGAGCGCGAGCGGTCTCCGTGTTGCAAGATTGCGGCCAACCTGTCCGCATTCCTGCATCACATATCCGACCGTGGAAATCCAGCCGCTGCCTATCAGTCCTTGGGCGGCCATTGATTGATTTCCTTGTAGAATTTCACGGCGCCCGGGTGCCAGGGGACGCCGATTTCCTCGGTCATGCGCGCGGGCTCGAAGCCGCGAAACACCGGATGCCCCTTGAGCAGGTCCTCCTTGCCGGCATGGATGGCCTTGACCACGTCGTAGACCACGTCATCGGGCATGCCGGCGCCGGTGGAGAAGAAGATGTTGTAGGCGATGATCGTGGTCGGTGCGACGATGCCGACGTTGTGCGGCGCGGGTTGCACCACGATGGTGCGCGACGGCAGCACCTTGCGTTGCCGAGCCACGGCTTCCGGCGAACTGTCGACGTTGAGGAAGCGCACGCCGCCGCGCGCGGCGAGACTGACATTGGCGCGCTGGCCCTGTGCCGTGCCGATGGCGATCGTTGCGGCATCGACCTTGCCTTCGCCGAGCAGGTCGACGCCCGAGAACAGGCTCTGGGTCGGCACCGGCTTGACATCGTCCATGGTGAGGCCGGCGTTGGCGAGGACCGCCTGTTGCAGCGTGCGCCCGGTGGTCTGCGCGTTGTAGCCCCAGGGCATGGTCTTGCCCCGCAGGTCCTGCATGGTCTTGATCGGCGAATCGTTCGGCACCATGACGCCGAGCGTCAGCGGAAAGACGGCGGCGATCAGTCGCAGGTTCGGATTGGGCTGGCGGAAATTGCCGGTGCCTTTGTAAGCCGTGATCGAGTCGTCGACGTTGGTGAGGCCGAAATCGACTTCGCCGCGATTGAGCAGCGGAATGTAGGTGCTGGAGCCGGCCATCGGCTGCACCCGCACCTGCATCTTCAGCTTGTCGTCGAGCAATTTGCCGATGGCGACGCTTGCGGCGTAGAAGATCGATCCCTGCGGATTGGAAGCGATCACCCGGATCTGCTGCGCCTGTGCCGCGGTGGCGACCGCGCAGGCAATGATGGCGGTCGTCAAGAGCCTCACAATCGTCATGGTCTGCTCCTCGCCTGCTCGTTGACCGGCGCGGGACCGCCGCCACGGGCGCCTGCCGCGATCCCCCTGCGCCCCTGGAGGCACGCTTGCGGATCGCAACGCCGCCCCGGTCGGCGGCCCGCGTCCTACATCGCTAGCTGACCTTCGGCGGCCATTGGCCGATTTCCTGGTAGAACTTGATCGCGCCCGGGTGCCACGGCAGTCCGATCTCCTCGGTCATGCGCTCGGGCCGGAAGCTGCGAAACACCGGATGCCCCTTGATCATGTCATCTTTGCCGCCGTGGATTGCCTTGGCAATGTTGTAGACGAGGTCGTCCGGCACGTTCACGTGGGTGCTGAAGAACACGCTGTACTCGATCACCGTGGTCGGGGCGACGACGCCGATCGCGTGCGGCGCGGGCTGCACCAGCACCGGCCGCGCCGGCAGGAACTTGCGGATCGCGGCCACCGCCTCCGGCGTCGACGGCACGCTCAGGAAGCGAATGCCCCCGCGCGCGGCGAGACTGACGTTGGCACGCTGGACCTGGGCCGCACCAATCGCAAGCGCGGCCGCCTCGACCTTGCCCTCGCCGAGCAGATCGACGCCGGAGAACAGGCTCTGGGTCGGGACCTGTTTCACGTCGTCCATGGTCAGGCCCTCGGTGGCAAGCGCCGCCTGCTGCAGGACGCGCCCGGTGACCTGGGCGTTGTAGCCCCAGGGCATGGTCTTGCCCCGCAGGTCGGCGATCCTCTTGATCGGCGAGTCGTTGGGCACGAGGATACCGAAGTTGAGCTGGAACACGGCGGCGATCAGCCGCAGGTTCGGATTGGGCTGGCGGAAGCTGCCGATGCCCTTGTAGGCGGACACGGCGTCGTCAACGTTGGTGAGACCGAAATCGGCTTCGCCGCGATTGAGCAGCGGAATGTAGGTGCTCGAGCCGGCCATCGGCTGGACTCGCACCTGCATCTTCAGCTTGTCGTCGAGCAGTTTGCCGATGGCAACGCTGCCGGCATAGAAGATCGATCCTTGCGGATTGGCGGCGATCACGCGGATCTGCTGCGCATGGGCTGTGGAGGCGATCCCGACGGAGACCGCAGCCGCGATCAGCACTCTGGAGATGGTCATGAGCTGCCCTCCCTGGATGGACGGGGCGCGCCGCCGTTTCCCGCTCGGCGGTCGTGAGCGCCCCTGCAACGCACAGCTTAGCCCAGGCCTCCCACAGGTTGAGTGCGGCAAATGCGCCAAAATCGGCGCGCCCGCTCGCTCGCGAACCTTGTCCGAGCCCGCTTCAGGCCGAGGCCACGCCGCGTCAAGGCCTTGAGCCGGCCTTGCCCGGGCGCGCGGAGGCGGCAGGCGCGCGCGCCCATGGACCGATATTGTTGTCCGGCGAAAAGTGTGCGAGCTATTTTATGGTCCTCGCGAAAATGGCGGCTCCAATCGGACGATGACGGCTGAAAGAAAACCCGTCGACAAGACCCTGCGGGCGTTGAATTGGCTCGTCGAGACGTCAGCCAAGGACGTTGGCGTGCGACAGCTCGCAACCGCGATGAATGTCGCTCCCAGCAGCGCACATCGTATCCTCTTGACGCTGGCGAAGGCCGGATTTGTGCAGCAGGATCCGGTCACCCAGCGTTATTCGCTCGGCAACGAATTGTTCCGCGTATCGCAACTCGCATTGATCAAGGCGCCCCTGTGGCGAGCCGGGCTGCCGGCGATCCAGCGGCTGGTCGATACCTGTCGCGAATCGGCGGTGCTTTGCGTCTTCGACGAAGTGCGGCGCGAGGTGATCTATTCCACCGCCATCGACGCTCCCAATTCGGACTGCAACGCCATGGCCCTCAACAAGTGGCTCCCGGTGCGAACCGGTGCGTCCGGGCTGGCCATCCTCGCCTTTCTCGATGAAGACGATCTGCATTCGGTGCTCCGGCAGTCCCGGTATCTGCAGTGCGCGCATGACGATTCCGCCGAGCGCGATCGGCTGTGCACCAAGCTCGCCGCGGTGCGAAGTTGCGGCTATGCCATTGCGGACTGCCAGTGGGTTGCCGGCGCAATCGGACTGGCAGCGCCGGTGTTCGGACGTTCGGGCCGGGTGATGGGCGACATCTGCGTCACGATCCCCCGTGCGCGCTCGGGCGGCGGCAACATGGAGCGCCTGGCCGATGCCGCGTTGTCCTGCGCGCGCGACATTTCGCGACGAATTCTGGACGGCGCAGACGCTACGGCCGCACGCCTTCAGTAGTTCCGGTTGATCCGCCCCGCCGCCGGCCGCAATCACGGCTGCGACGCCGTCAAGAAGGATCCACCGCTGCGATGCCGGCGCAACCGGCCCGCCAGCCTGCCAAGCAGCGTGCATCGCGCTCGATCGCGGCGGCGCGAGGTATCGCGTGCGGCCCAGATCATTGCCGACCTGGATGCGTTGGTTGCACCAGGACCTTCCGGTTAGAGTTCTTCGGTGTCGAAATCCGCCGGCAGGATGACCTCCAGCAGTTCGCAATCATCCGAATAATCGAGAACGGTGTGTTTGATCTTGGGAGGCTGCAGCCAGCACGAGCCCTCGCGCATGGTGACGACCTTCCCGTCGTACTCGCCTTTCATCCATCCCTTGAGCACGTAGATCATCTGGAAGTCGACGTCGTGATAGTGGCGCTTTGAAACCACTTCGGGGATGCAGGGCGGGATCATCCTGATCACATGCGCGCGGGCCAGTCCGCCGGTTGCCTCGGCGATGCCGAGATCACGATACCTGGCGTAGCTGCGCAACCCCTCTTCGAATCGGCTTTGGTCGAGATGGCTCGCTACGAAGACCTGTTTCGGGCGCCTCGCCTTGGCGGCTCCCGTTCGGCGAGGAGGCGCGCGGCGCGCGGACAGCCCCTTTGCGCGGACCGACGCCTTTGCTTTTCGCTTTGCCGCAACCTTTGCCATGTGTGTGTCCTCCCATGTCTCTACAGCGTCGCGTTCTGCAGCCACAGTCCGATCAGGACCGAACAGGCGCGATCGCTGTCGATCCGTCGCGCGGGGCCTACATCGAGCGTCCCGTTGCGGCCCACGATTGCGATCATCATTGCGCCTGCCTGCGCCATGATGCAGGCGCATCTGTTGCCGCCGCGGCAAGCGAGACGAAAGGCTCCGCCAGACTCTGCGTCATCGACGGTCACCGCTGCTCGCACAGACGCTGCTGCTTATCGCGTGCCGCACTCGCCAACGCAAGCCAAAGCGAGCACGTTGATTTCCAATGATGAAGTCCTTCTAATCGGCGCACGCTTTCAAGCTTGTTGCGTTCCGTTGTGCGGAACAACGCACTGGTGAACCCAGCCCATGACGACCTTCGAAAATGTTGCTATTCCGAATTCGCAGGGTTGGGAGAATGTCGCCGACGGCATTTTCCACAATGCGCGCCGGCGTCCGGCGCATCCGGCGATCGAATTCGACGGACGCGTCATCAGCTATTCCGAACTCGCATCGCTGGTATCGCGCACCGCCGGTCACCTTCAGGATGCCGGAGTCCGGCCGGGCGACCTGATCGGCGTCGCGCTCGGCGACGATCCGGATCATGTCGTTGCGCTTTTCGCCATTGCCTGGCTCGGAGCCGCGATCGTGCCCATGGATGTGCGCTGGACCGCGGAAGAAAAGCGCCGGCTGGCGGCGCATTTCGGAGCGCGCTTCGTTCTGGTGCCGGCGGGCGCGGACGCCATCCCGGGCGTCGTCACGATCGCCGTCGACGAGCGTTGGCGCAACGCGGTCTCGCAGCACGACGGCGGCTGTGACTTCGTGCGCCGCCGCGACCAGCCGCTGCTGCTCTCGTTGTCGTCCGGAACCACCGGGCAGCCGAAAGGACCCCTGGTCACGCATGGCCACACGCTCAGCCGCCTGTTCATCTACGCGTTCAGTCTGACCTTCAACGAGGCCGACCGCTTCATTACCGCGACGCCGCTGTATTTCGGCGGCGCGCGCTACATGACGATGGCTTACCTGTTCATGGGCGCGACCGTCGTGATTTTTCCGGCCCCCTACGAGCCGGACGAACTGGTGCGTGCCGTCAATGAGCACCGCATCACGTCGTTGTTCCTGGTCCCGACTTTGCTGCGGCGACTGCTCGAATTGCCGGGCCAAGCGGCGCCCATGATGCCGGGCTTGCGGCTGTTGCTGTCGTCGGGCGCAAGCCTCTACCCCGACGAACGCAAGCAGATCATGACCAGGCTGTCTCCGAACTTCTTCAACTTCTACAGTTCGTCGGAGGGCGGCGGAATTTCCCTGCTGCGGCCCGAGCATCCGGACCGGGCCTCGCTCTCGGTCGGACAGGTCGTGTTCGGGGCGGAAGTACAGGTCATCGGCGACGATCACCGCCCGGTTCCGCCGGGAACCGTGGGCATGATCCGCTATCGCGGCGGCGCCGTTGCCGACGGCTATTATCGCAATCCCGTTGAAAGCGCGAGCGCGTTTCGCGACGGTTGGTACTATCCCGGCGACCTCGGCCGCTTCGACGAAAACGGGTTCCTTTATCTGACCGGCCGTGCCAAAGACATGATCATCCGCGGCGGCGTCAACATCTACCCGGCGGAAATCGAGCAGACGCTCGCAACGCATCCGGCGGTCGCCGAAGCGGCGGTGGTCGGCTGGCCGGCGCAGGAACGCGGCGAGGAAGTCGCGGCCTTTGTGGTTTGCAAGGCTCGCGTCAGCGAAGCCGAACTGATCGCCCATTGCCGTGCGTCGCTTGCGCCCTACAAGGTTCCGCGCGGCGTGTTCTTCATGGATGCCCTGCCGAAGAGCGGTCTCGGCAAGGTGCTCAAACCGGCGCTGGTCGAGCGGCTCAAGCCGCTGACCTGATGCTGCAAAGCGCCGCAGGCGCCGGTCCGTTCAGCCCTTCGGCCGCCAATGCACGAGCTTGACCGAGCCGTCGGCGGAAGGCGTGAAGACCGCCTCGACCGGCATGGACGCCGCGATCCGGTCCGGCGCACAATCGCGAAGGTTGCCGACCATGCGGACGCCCGGCGCATCGTCGAGCGCGACCAGAACGACGGCATAGGGGACCTCCTGTTCGAAGCCCGGCGTCTGGCTGCGGTGCACCACCGTCCATGAGAACACCTTGCCTGTGGGCGACACCGCTTCCCACGTCAGGGCGCCCGATCCGCAATGCGGGCAGCCGCGCCGCGGCGGCCAGTGATGGCGCGCGCATGCCTCGCAGCGTTTGACGCGCAACTCGCCCCGCTCGGTCCCCTCCCAGAACGCGCCGGTGTCGATATCCTGCCGGTCCGGCAGCGGCTTCTGCGCCTCGCTTGCCATGATGTCAGCTCCGCAACACGGCGAGCGCGCCGTCGCCGAGATCACCCCAGCCGGTGACGGCAATGCGCTGCGCATTCGCAATTTGTCGCGACCCGCCGTCGCCTCGAAGCTGCACCACGGCCTCGATCACATGGTTGATTCCCGCGATATGCGCCTCCGACAGCAGCCCGCCGTGGGTGTTGATCGGAAGCGCCCCGCCGAGCTCAATGCGGCCGTCCTTGACGAAATCGCCGACCTCGCCGCGGGCGCAAAATCCCGCCTCCTCCAATTCCAGCAGCGCCACATAGCTGAAGCAGTCGTAGATCATCGCCCCGTCCATGTCGGCAGGCTTCATGCCGGCCATCGCGAAGGCACGCGGCGCGGCCTTGGTCAGGCCGATCTCGAACATGTCCGGCCGGTTGCACAGATCGTCGGAACATGCGGGCTTGGCTTGGGCCACGCCGCTGATGAACACCGGCTTGTGCGGCATGTCGCGCGCGCGCTCGGCGGCCGAAACGACATATGCGCCGGCGCCGTCCGATTCCAGGCAGCAATCGAGCAGATGGAACGGGTCGAACACCGGTTTCGAATTCATGTAATCGTCCATCGTCATCTTGACTGTATGCATCATCGCATTGGGATTGATATTGGCATGTTTGCGCATCGCCACCGCGAAGTGGCCGGCGTCCTCGCGGGTCGTTCCGAACTCGATCATGTGCCGCCGCGCGATCATCGCGTACCACTGCCCGGGCACGCTGAAGCCGTAGGGATTCTCGAAATCCCGCCGGAAGTTCTGGCCCGGGATGGTGTTGACGCGACCGGTGACGCGCGTGCCGGAGCGACCGTTGCGGGCGCAGAAGACCAACACGTTGCGGGCGATGCCGTTGTGGATCAGCAGTGCCGCGGTCTCAAGGCAGGCGACGAAGGTTGCCCCGCCCATTTTGATGATCGACGAATAGCGCAGATCCGAAATCCCGAGCTCGGACGCCATCTCGTCGGCGGTCGGGCCGAGGATATAGGGCAGGATGGCGTCGATGTCGCGCGTCTGAAGCCCGGCGTCGGCAATGGCGGCGCGCGCCGCCTGCAACGCGAGCGTATGCACGCTGCGGCCGCTCTGTTTCGAATAGTCGGTCTGGCCAATGCCGACGATGCAGGCCTTGTCGCTCAAGTCGCGCAGTTCACGAGCCATTGCCGTCCTTCCTTACTGGCTGCGACGTAGCACCCCGTCGACGTCGATTCGATGGCGCAAGAGCGTCACCTGTTCGGCGCTGGGCGCAGGCGTGATCGCGATGCGCTCTGGCACGACCGGTTCGAATCCGGTGTTGTCCAGCACCTGCTCTAGCGTCACCCCTGGATGCACCGACTTGATCCGCATCCGCTTGGTCGTCTCCTCGAAGTCGAAAATGCAGAGCGGGGTGATGCAGAAGCGCGGCCCCGATCCAGGCAGGTTGATCCTTTTCCGCGCGTCGGCGCCGCCCTCGCCGAATCCGAAGCACGAGCGCCAGTCGAGCTTTTCGGTCAGCGTCTGTCGGTTGTGATTGTTCACGTAGAGATAGTAGCGACCGATGTTGGTGCCCATCGAGGCGGTACCGACGCCGCCCGGCCCGCGCATCTTCAGACGCCGGAAATCGCTGCCGATGCCGATCAGGTTGGTGTTTCCATACGCGTCGATCTGCAGACCGCCAATGAAGAAGATCGCCTGCCGGCGCCGCTTGTAGAGGTCGGGCCCGATATCGTGATTGTAGAAGAATTCCGCCCACCGCGCCGCGCGCCAGTCAGTGATGAACTCGAACGATTCGAGCACGGGAACGTTGAGCAGATTGGTCATCGTGAACGCCATCTGCACTTTCAGATTCGGCGCGTGCGTCAGATGTGCGAGCAGGATGCCGGCCCGGCAGACCGGAAGCGATGCGCCGACCGACACTGTCTCACCGTCCTTGATCTCGCCGGCGATGAAGGCGGCCATCAATTCCTTGGTCGTATAGTCCATTGCGGTCTGCGACACGTCGCGGCTCCGTTTAGACTTCGTACAGCGACAGGATGCGTTCGAACCCGATGCGGGTCAGATATTCGGCGTGCGTCTTGGGTTCGAACACATACGTGTTGAAGTATTCCTCCAACGGACCGCGATCGCCGTTCTTGAGCTGCGCGGTCGCCGCCGCGACGTATTCGCGGATATGCGCGGCATCCTCAAGATAGTGTCCGGGGCTCGCAAAGGGATGCGATCCGTACGGCGCACGCACCACGGCGTCGGCGCCGGCAATCGAGGTGCGGTACGGATTTGCCCGCACCTCCTCGTTGGGAATGACCTTGTCCACCGTCACGATGGTCATGTCCGCAGCGCGATGGTGTGCGCGATCTCCGAATCCGGTGCCGACGTGCTGCACGTTGCCGAACGGGTCGGCCGCGCCGGCATGGATCAGGGCGACGTCGATATGGATGGCCGGAATCGCCAACAGGCGCTCCCCGGTGATCGGATCGTCGAATTCCTTCAGGCGCGGGTTGAGCTTGGCGTAATCGGTGCCGATCCCGCCGCGCCACGGCAACGAGGGCATCAGCGCCGCCGCGGCGCGAAGCCCCTGATAGTACATGTGTTCGTCGAGCTCGATCACGTCGATCTCGCCGCGCTGGGCGAAATATCGAAACGAGGGACCGATCGGCGCCAGACTCTCGCCGGAGATCATCGGCGCGATCACGGTCTTCACGCAACCGGCACCGATCAGCATGTCGGTCTCGAGTCCGGCCGAGGCGGCGCCGACGATCGTGAGGTTTCGCAGCCGGTTGCGGATGATGGCGCGGACCAGCGGCATCGGATGGCTGGAGTTGAGAAAACCGCCGATCGAAATGGTCATCCCGTCCTTGAGGAGGCTTGCCGCCTCCTGCTCGCTGATGATGACTTCACGCCGCTTTCCGTCGGACATGGGAACAAGCTCATTGATGCGGAGGAGCCGAAATTGACGGCTGAACGGCGGGCGCGCAAGACCCGATATCGCAGCCGTTGCATCGGCGGGCCGCATCGGCGGACGGATCGTTCGCTTGAGCGGAACGACAATTCTGTCGCATCGAACGACGATCGACATTGATCGACCATCGAGCCGCATGCGAGAGAAGATGTGCATTGCACGGCTCCGCCTCGTCGTGCACATTTCGAACAATTGCATCGCTCGCGCTCATGCGTACCGCACGCGCCAGTGCAGTCGATCCGGGAGGAATACGATGAAGCGAATTCTGGCCGCCGCATTGTCCGTCACCGCTGCGGCGCTGCTTACGTCGCCCGCTGGCGCACAGTCCTTTCCAACGCGCACCGTCAAACTCGCCGTGCCGTTTCCCGCCGGCGGGGGAACCGATCTTCTCGCCCGCCTGATCGCCGAAGAACTGGGCAAGAAATGGGGGCGCAGCGTCATCGTCGAGAACCTGAGCGGCGCGGCGTCGGGCAATGTCGGATCGGCGGAGGTCGCGCGTGCCGCGCCGGACGGCTACACGCTGCTGCTCAGCCCGCCGGGGCCGATCACGCTGAACAAGCTTCTGTACAAGACCATGCCGTTCGATTCCTCGAGATGGGTGCCGATCTCGGTGGTCGCCAGCGTGCCCTACGTCCTCGCAGTGCGCAAAAATCTCGGCGTCGCCAGCGTCAAGGAACTGATCGCCAAGGCGAAGGCCGATCCCGGCAAGATCACCTATGCGTCGCCGGGCGTCGGAACGGTGGGTCATCTGGGGGCGAAGCAGTTCGAGATGCTGGCAGGCATCCAGATGACCACCGTGCCGTACAAGGGTCTGGCGCCGGCGCTGAAGGACATCGTCGGCGGTCACGTCGACCTGATTTTCGATACCGCCACCACGTCGCTGCCAATGCACACCAACAAGCAGGTGGACATCATCGCGCTGTGCAGCCCTGATCGATGGCCGAACCTGCCTGACGTCCCGACCATTGCCGAGTCGGGGTTGCCCGGCTTCCGCGCCGTCACCTGGTTCGCCATCGTGGCGCCTCCGGGAACGCCTGCGGCGATCGCCGACAGGATCAGCGCCGACGTCGCCGCGGTCGTCAAGGACCCCGAGGTCGCCAAGAGCGTGCGAACGAAGCTGCGCATGGACCCCATCGGCAGCTCTGCCGCCGACGCCGCCAAACTGTTTCGCGACGACAGCGAACTCTGGAGCAAGGTGATCAAGGCGGCGAACATCTCGTTGGATTAGCCCGGCGAAGCGGACTCCGCTTCGCCGATCAGGGCATGCGTCGCTGCAGTCTTTCTCAAGCGCTCCGCCGCGCGAACGAGCCGTCGAATGCTGGAGACACGGTCCGGTTTTCGGGCACGCCGCCTGCCGTCGACCGGCGTCGTGCCCTTCCTTGCCCTTCCTGAGAGCTGGCTGGGGCGCCAGGATTCGAACCTGGGAATGCCGGAATCAAAATCCGGTGCCTTACCACTTGGCTACGCCCCAACGCCGGCTGCGCGCCCCCTATAGCGGCGCCGCCGGCCTATAGCAATCAATCCGGCGTGCACGGGCCCCGGCCACGCCGCTGCCGCAAGAAAGCCCGCAGACGCCTCCCGCCCGGCAGGTCCTCGCGCTCACAGCGGCCCGTTGGCGCGCCGTCGCTCTCATCGCCACCAAAGGACAGCGCTCGCGGGCCGGGCCCGCACGCTGAAGGAGGTTCGGCGCCGCCGATTCAATTGAATTGACGCGGCTTTTGCGGGCATGCTTGTTGCACACAGGCCCACCACCATTCGAGCGATACGGCGCCCATGCCCAAACTCTATGAAGCCCTCGCGGAGGCGTTCCATGCGGAGGGAGTCGACACCCAGTTCGTCCTGATGGGCGACGGCAACATGCACTGGTCCACCGCCTTTGCCAGATTGCCGGGGGTGCAATCCGTCCACGTCAGGCACGAGCACGCCGCCGTCGCGGCAGCGACGGCCTACAACGTCGCCACCGACAAGGTCGCGGTTGCCTCCGTCACCTGTGGCCCCGGCGTGACCCAATTGATGACGGCGCTGCCGGCCGCGGTGCGTGCCCGGCTGCCGCTGGTGGTGTTCGCCGGCGAAGCGCCGATCAATGCCAAGTTCTACAATCAGGCCATCGACCAGGCGCCGCTCGTGACGGCAACCGGGGCACGCTACATCGCCGCCCACAGCGTGCCGCGCATGATGGACAACGTGCGCGAGGCCTTCCACGTGGCCAAGGTCGAGCGCCAGCCGGTGGTGCTGGGGATCCCTTACGACCTGCAGAAGGTCGAATACATGGCGAACCAACCCTACGAGACTTCGGAGATGTATCGGCCCAAGGTCGGGCGCATGCATCCCGATCCTGCGCTCGTGGCCGAGGCGGTCGAGCGCCTCGCCGTGGCCAGGCGGCCGATCATCCTCGGCGGCCGCGGCGTGCTGCGCTCCGGCGCGCGCGAGGCGGTGATCCGGCTCGCCGACCGCTGCGGCGCGCTCCTCTCCAACACGCTGCCCGCGCGCGGCCTGTTCCACGACCATCCGTTCGGGCTCGGCATCGCCGGCAGTTATTTCACCTCGCTCGGCCGGGAGATGTACGAGTCCGCCGACGTCGTGCTCGCGGTCGGCACCAGCCTCTCCTATTACGTCGGCGGCGGACACTTCTGGCCGAAGGCCTATAAGATTCAGCTCGACGACGCGCCGCGCGGATTGCGCGACGGACAGAAGGCGGCCGATCTCTATGTCAGAGCGGACGCGCTCGTCGGCGTCGAGGCGATCCTGGCCGGCCTCGACCACAAGCTCGGCGCCGGCAAGCCGACCGCGGCCGCCATTCGCACCAAGGAACTGGCACATCGCATCGCGACCGAGCCGGCGGATTCCATGCCGTTCGACGTCGAGCCCGGCCTGCTCGACCCGCGCAAGGCGATCGAAGCCCTCGACGCGGTCATCCCCAAGGACTGGGACATCGTCGTCGGCGGCGGCCATCAGGCCTATTTCAACGCGCAGATGCGCGGGCGGCCGGCGGAGCGCTTCACCACGATCCGCGAATTCGGCGCGGTCGGCAACGGCCTGCCCTACGCGCTCGGCGTGGCGGCGGCGCGCCGGCAGGGCCGCGAGGGCAAGATCGTGCTGTTCGAAGGCGACGGCGGGCTGTTCTTCAACATCCAGGAGCTCGAGACCGTCAAGCGGCTGGGCTATCGCATCCTGATCTGCGCGATGAACGACGGCGGCTACGGCTCGGAGTTCCACA
>Ga0073934_10001805_pt1 | contig 48657 bp, 60 predicted proteins | sample LarsenN4metaG_FD_76834 | JGI IMG/M metagenome (GOLD analysis project Ga0073934, IMG submission 76834) | Hot spring sediment bacterial and archeal communities from British Columbia, Canada, to study Microbial Dark Matter (Phase II) - Larsen... ...
AAAATAGCCCGTCATCGACAGCGAACTCTGTTTCATCTTCCGTCTCCTCATGCCCATGGGTGCTCAACGTACGACCACGCCATTCGGATGACGAGAAGAGCAGGTTTTTCAGGGTTTCCCTAGGGGTTGAACAGCTCGTCGCCGAGCTTGACGTTGATGTTCAGGTCGTCCATCACGACCGTTTCAATGACATCATTGTTGATGTCACGGCTGACGACCTTCAACGGCAGGAGGGTGGCGCTGTCCAGCCACAGATCGTAGCGGTGCACGTTACCCGCGACGAAACTGCCCGTACCCGCGACGGCGAGCCGCACCGTCTTCTTCCCCCCGACGATCTCCTCGCCCAGCACGGCGGTCTCGCCGGTGCGCTGCAAGGACTTGACGTTGTCGAGCAGCGCTCCGATGTCCGATCGGTCCACGCGCTGTCCGGTCGGGCTTTGCACGAGGCGGTTTTCCGGGCTCAATGTGAGCGAGAACAATCGGCCGCCGAAAGGCCACAGCCGCACGTTCCTGGTCAGCGGGCTGTAAATCAGCACCGCTCCCCTGTGCGGCTGCACGAAGTCCATCCGGACGAATCCAGGCTTCCTGTAGGAATAGTGGATGACGTCGGACTCACCTCCGTAGGAAGATCTGAGCGTCACCTGGTACGACTCCACCGCGCGGTAACGCTCGATGGCGGCGTGAATGGGGTCGATGCCGCTGGCCCCCACCGAAGCCATCACCAGCAATGCCGCAATCATGGGACGACTTCGAGGACGCCTTCCATGCCTCTCTCGCGGTGGCTCGCGAAGAAGAGCAGTCTGTTGCTGCAATAGAACGCATACTTGCCGACCGCTGTTGGGGTGAACACGATCTTCTTGGGTTCCGTGCCGAGCTCCTCGTCCACCGCGATGCCCGCCTCCGGCGCCTTGATGACGAGGTTGTGCGGCACGATGCCCGCCTCGCGGCTCACCAGCAATTCCACCGGCACGTTTGCCTTGACGATGATGTGGCCCGGTTTGAAAAAATATTCGCCGCCGCCGATGCGCACGCGCTGCACCCCGTCCTGGTCAACCTTCGCGACATGAACTTCCTTCCCGCTTTGCGCAAACGTGACAACCGGAGCCGCCGCCGACAGATGGAGGCAGCCGATCAGCAATAAGAGCCTGGTTGGATAGTCGAGCATGGTGGACTCATATTGATCGTTGCGGAAATGGTTGACACACCATTTCCGCACCGTACATTCCCCCTCGCCCTCTGGGAGAGGGGGAAGGGGTGAGGGTCGAGCGGCGCAAAGCCATTTACGCAAAGCTCGATAGGGATGGACCCGGTGCTCTAGGCCGCGCTGCGCGGCCCGAAGTAGATGATGGCCATGCCCGCGAGCGTCACCGCGCCGCCGATCAGGTCCCAGCGGTCCGGAACGATCCGCTGGACCAGAAAGAGCCACGCGAGCGCGACCACGATGTAAATGCCTCCGTACGCCGCATAGGTCCGGCCGGCTACGTGCGGATGCAGCGTGAGCAGCCAGACGAAGGCGGCGAGGGCAGCGGCCGCCGGAAGGAGCAGCAGGATCGAGCCGTCGCGCTTGAGCCAGAGGTAAGGAAGATAGCAGCCGACGATCTCGGCTATCGCGGTTACGACGAAAAGCGCAAGCACTTTTACCGGTTCCATGAGGGTTCCTGATTTCAGTGCGGACGAGAGTTGCGCGACCACGCGCGCCGGAAGCCGCATATTACCGCAGCGGCAAGGCGACTGCGTGAGAACCGGCGCCGCGATTCAGATACTGGCGTTTGACCGATTCCGGGTTGCCTGCGCTAGAGGCAGCAGGTTTCCTTCGACTCGCTGCCGACTTTGACCGCTTGGTAGGTTTTCAGCGCCCACATCTCGCCGACGCAGCCGCCCACCGCGGATGCTTTCCGCGTCCCCGCAATGAAACTAACGAGGCGACGCTTGCGCCGCGCGCAAGGAAGACTTCGAGATGGTGGAGATCTGACGCCGCCCCCAGCTGCGGGCTGCCGCCTTGAGCCACGCGCAACGCGATGCGCCGAACCGGCGCAACCTCATTCTGCCCACCGTTCCTCGGGGGCTTGCCTCCGTATGCGGGTACGGAGCTAAGGTGAGCCCTTCAACCAGTCGCGAGGAGGAAGACGGTATGGAAAAGGATCATGGCGCCCTCTGGGAGTCCGACCGGATCGCGCGCGAGAAGCAAACGACCGGCAGCCATGGTGAGATCGACTGGCGCGAATCGAACGGCAAAGAAGGACCAGGGGTTTTGCTTGCGCTTCTCCTGCCTCTTTGCTGCGTGCTTCCGCTGCTGCTCGTTGCGCTTGCGGCGTGGCTGGCTTCGCTGCTGGCCTCTTAGCTCAGGTAGACCGGATCTTGTCGCCGCCGGACTTGTCCTCTGGGCGTACGCAGTCATCGCTGCGTCCTAAGCCCGAAGCTCAGAACGCAGGGGACACGTGTACTCGATAATCCCGCCTTCTGCGCGCGGGGCAGCCGGCTGGAGGTTGCGCTTGTGCGCGAGCGCCTTGGTTTTGATCGCGCTCGTCGTGTGCCTCAACCTTTTCTGTCCTGGGATGAAGGCCTACCTCGAGCCGCACGTGGATCCGCTGTACCGCGAGTGGGGCGATCTCGTGCTCGTTGCCCTGGCCGGAATTTACGCACTGCTCCTGGCGATTCCCTTCGTTCCCGGCGTCGAACTGGGATGGGCAGTGATGATGTGGTTCGGCGTCAAAGGCATCGCGATCATATACGCGGCGACTGTGCTCGCGCTTGCGCTAAATTACGGTATTGGAACGTTGGTTCCGTTCCGGTGGGTCGCCTGGCTACTGCGTTGGCTCCAGCTGCATCGCGCCGAGCAGTTCGTTCTCAGCATCATTGGCGGGGGAGGCGGTATTGCATTGCTCGCGGGAATGAGCGGCATCTACTCCTTCGCAGGGTATCTGGCGACCGTTGCCATTGCGATCTCGCCGGTCCCCCTAATCTTCCTGGCTAACCATTGGTTGCTGACCCCGTGACGCGGGACGAGCTACGAGCAGGTGCATGAGATTTCGGGGACGCTTGCTCGGGAAGGCCAACCAAAACGGGAAGGGCAGCTTTCTAAATGGTCCGTGAGGCATTTCGGCTTGACTCCGTACCCGGGTACGGCAATAAGTTTAACATTTTTGCGAGGAAGAGGTGCGGGATGCCCAAGCGCGCTTCTCGACGCGGAGGGGACGTGGCAATGGTGTCGCTCTCTCCGTTCAAACGAAAGGAGACCTGTTAATGCAGGACCTAGTCCGGGCGCGTCCGCTTGGCTCGACGGGCGAGCCGCAGGACGAAATCGCGGGAGGGGGGCAGAAACTCTTTGCTGTGGGCGGCCTTCTCGCCGCGCTTGGCGCCTCTTCCTGCTGCATCCTTCCGCTGGTGCTCTTCAGCCTCGGGATTGGTGGGGCCTGGATCGCCAACCTGACGGCGCTCGCGCCTTACCAGCCGTTCTTCGTGGCGGCGGCGCTGGGCTTTCTCGCTCTCGGCTTCTGGCGCGCCTACCGCCGGCCGGCGGCGGCCTGCACCGACGGGAGTTCCTGTGCCCGGCCGCGCTCGAGCGGCATGACGAAGATCGGCCTTTGGGCAGCGGCAGTGCTCGTCCTCGCGGCCGTCACTTTCCCCTACACCGCCCCCCTGTTCCTCTGACCCTTCGTTCCTACGACAACAAGGAGACACATCCATGAAAACCCTGCTTCGCGCTGCCGTGACCGCCTCCGCCCTGCTCATCGCCGGCACGCCCATGGCTGCGCCCCGCACCGCCACGCTTGAGATCGGGAACGTCGGTTGCGTCACCTGCGTCCCGATCGTGAACAAGGTGCTCTCCCGCGCCACCGGGGTAACCCAGTTCGCCGTGGTCGAGCGCTTCGGCGCGGCGACGGCTACCGTCACCTTCGACGACGAGAAGGTGACGGCGGAGGCTCTGGCGCAAGCGATCACCGACGCCGGCTTCCCCGCAACCGTGAAGGGCGGAAAGAACGTAATGAGCACGACGAGTGACGCGGACAGCGTTGGCGTGCTCCAGCGCCTGTTCTCCTGGCGCTAAATGAGTGGAGGCCATGAAACCGGTCCCTCATCCCCGAGTGCAATGAGCCGCATCGGGCTGTTGTCAACGATTGGGGCCGTGCTCGCCTTGCTGGCAATCACTGGGGCAGGGTGGTTGATGCTGCGCGGCCAGAATTCGGCCACGGCTTCGGCGATAAAGGTCGAGTCGGCCCGATTGGCCGATGCCTCGGCCGGGCAGACTGCCTCTCCCGCTCCGGATTTCACCGTTCCCACGCTGGACGGCAAGACCTTTACGCTTTCCGCCCATCGCGGGCAGCCGGTGATCCTTTTCATCATGGCGTACTGGTGCGGCACCTGCATCCCGGAGGCACGGCACCTGGCGAGGCTCCACGAGCAATATCGCGGTCGGTTGACCATCGTCGCGCTGGATGTGGACCCTTCGAGCACGCCCGAGCGACTCGAGCGGTTCCGGCAGATCGCCGGCAACCCGGACTACGTCTGGGCGTTCGATCCCGGCAACGCGGTGGCTCGCGCTTACCGTGTCCGTGCGCTGGACAGCACGTTCATCATCAGCCAGGCCGGCGAGCTCGTCTACACGGACACCATTCCGACCTCTTATGAAACGCTGGAAGCGCAGCTCAGCAAGCTCTTGAAGTAGCGCCGGTGGATTCCGGACTCATCGCTTACGCCTTCACCGCCGGCATGGTCGCTACCGTGAATCCATGCGGCTTTGCGATGCTGCCAGCCTATATCTCCTACTACCTCGCCACAGGTGAAGGAGAGCGCACTTTTCTGCAGCCGGCGTCCCGACCCAACCCCGTTCAGTCCGTCGCCTTGTCTGCCGAGGCGACGATTGCCGCTCGGCTGCTGCGAGCCCTGCTGATCGGGGCGACGCTTACCTCCGGGTTCGTGATCCTGTTCGGACTGGCAGGTGCGCTGATCTCGCTGGGCGCTTCCGCCATTCTGTCGGCGATGCCGTGGATCGGGCTTTTGATCGGTGTGGCGCTCGCGCTGCTGGGAGGGTGGCTGCTGTTGGGGCACCGCCTGGCGCTCCCCGGGGTTGTTCAACTCCCCGTGCGGCGCGAGCGCACGCTGCTCAGCATCTTCGTCTTCGGCGTGGCGTACGGCTTGGCATCGCTCAGCTGCACGTTGCCGGTGTTTCTCGCCGTCGTAGGAAGTGCTTTTGCCGGCCGGGAGCTCGGAGCGGGCGGGGCGCAGTTTCTCGCCTATGGGCTCGGCATGGGCACGGTCCTGACGGTCCTCACGCTTAGCGTCGCTCTCTTCAAGGGCGTGCTGATCCGTTATCTGCAGCGGCTCGTGCCCTATGTGGAGCGAATGGGGGCACTGCTATTACTGGGAGCGGGCGGCTACATCGTCTACTACTGGCTCACTGCGGGACAGCTTCTTCGCAGCTGAAAGACGCGAGGCCGACGCCGATTCAGATTCAGCCGCCATGAGTAGGGCGCGCTGGAGCCCGAAGCGCGAGCGGCCATTCCCCCACTTCTTGCCTTGCGCGGGGACCTTCAAGGGCTACGGCGAGCCGGTGGCGAGCCTCTACGCCGGATTGGCTCAGGAGAAGCTCTTCTGAGGATCGCCCAAAGGCCCAACGACGCCACAGATGAGGGAAAAGCAGGTCAACTCCCCTGCTTGACTCCGTACCGGGCTACGGGGCTATAAAACGCTGGAGCGAAGAGGCAAGGCGGTTAACTGTGCCGCAGGCTTGCCGTCGCAACAAGCGCGCGAAGCTGCGCGCAACCTTGAAAGAGGAGGTCTGAGATGGACAGAAAAACGCTTTACGTTCTCACAATCGGACTTGCAGCTGACTCAGGGAGGTGCTGACATGCGGATGCGATCTAAGTTCACTGCCGCGGTGGCAATCACGTCACTCGCCTGGTTGGCGGGCGTGGCGGTCCCCGCGGAGGTCAGGGGCCAGGGCGACAAGCTGGAGATCATGGACGTCCTGCAGCGCATCGAGAACCGGCTCGACGCGCTCGAGAAGGCGGTCAAGGCGCTGGGCGCCGCCGCTGCGGAATCGAAGGCCGCCGCGCTCCCGCAGCCGCCCGCCGGCAAGGTCACCCTGAAGGGCGCCTGGGAGTACCGCGACGTCCACGGGAAGATCGAGACCTACGAGGCCCCGGCCGGCGCCAAGCTCTGGGCAACAACGGTCTACAAGGCCGGTGAGAAGATCCCGCTCGGGGCTCCGGTCAAGGACGACGTCCTGTTCCTCGAGCCGGGACAGCAGAAGCTCGTCTTGATCGTCTACCGCAACCCGCTGAAGAAAGAGCAGAAGTTCTACGTGATCCCGCACGTCGCTGACCCGTCAAAGCACACGGCGGATCTCGACTTCAAGTGTGCCTGCACGGGCGAGCGCTACAAGGTTCCCGCCGGCGGTGCCTGGTCGCGTGTGATCGAGTACAAGCTCACGCCGAAGGTGAAGCCAGGCGAGAAGATCTACACGTGGATGGTCGCGGTCGGCGAGCACTGAGCGGCCAGGAGTGACGAGTTCGCGAACGAGCCAAACCCGGCGGGCGCGCGGGGCTTCCGCGTTCATGCACGCCGTCGTCGGGGTCGCCAGAGGGGTCAGGGCCGCCGTCCGTGGTCGGCGGCGAGCCCTGTTCGCCATCGTGGCAATCGTGCTCGTCGCTCAGGTGCTCCTGCCTCCAGTCGTCCTGTCGCTGGCCCGTAACCGCTGGGACTTCTTCACTTTCTAGTGTTCGACAGAGGCGGGCCCTGGTTCTCCAGCCGTCCGAGAACGCCCTTCTCGAGCGCGCTCATGTCTCATCGCTCCTGGCTGAAAATCGGGTGGTGAAAAGGGAGCGTCCTTGCCGTGCGCGGGCAAGTCGAGCTTTGCCCGCGCGCGGCGAATTCGCCGTCGCAGCGCCCCGGTCGGGCAGACGGAAGCGCAGATCCCGTGCCCGGCGCACGCCTCGCTTGCGCGCAGCGCCGGCACCGCGCCTGGGAGAAGCCGATGCTCCCAGCGCAGCCCGATGTCCTTCAGCAGTGCGATGCGCTCGCGGGGAATTCGCCGGGAATAAGGGTCTGCATCGGACGCCGAGCCGCGCAAAAATCTCCCGAGAAAAGCTCGCCGCGCCAGCATCTGCGGCGTTGCGCGTGACTCGGTGTTCGCGGTGCGCATGGTTTTTTTCTCTTTGGGCCCATACTGCAATGCGCAAGAAATGTCCGCTTGACCTGGATCAAGCGAGGTACATTTAGTGGTGCCACCGACGCTCGGCGCGCGTTGCCCCTCGCATGGGCAACGGGAGATGCGCGAGTCGCAACCAGACGGCGCCGAGCGGGACCCGCCCGCGCAAGCGCCCGACTGGCCGCGAAACGCGCTCATCCCCATCATCTACCACCCGGTCCCCGACATCGCATAGCTCGCCCACGCGGCTCAAGATGGGCGCCAATTCGACCTCATCGGCATTGCGATCGGCCGGGCGCAGGCGCAACATCCTATGGGTGCGATGCTCAGCGGCGTTAACCCAGCGGCAAACCGCAGCCATCGACCCTACGCGCGAAACGAGGGGGGATTGAATTTCTTATCGTTCAAGCGGGACATGGACTGCGCGGCCGTCCTGAGAGCAATGCTTCGACAGCAGGGTAAGCAGTCTGGAACCCGAGTCCTGTTCATGACCCGCGTTTTCCGATTATGCACGCCCCAACGAGCGCTCCATGTTCGCGTTGCGGAAATAGGCGAGCGAGGCGCGGTATCCTTCCTCGATGAGCTCAGCCGAGTGACGAAAGTCCAACAGGCCGATGTCGCGCTCAAGCTGCGGCTGCACCGCATGAATGCGCATTTTGTCGGCAAAATACGCGAAATCGGCGGCGTATTTCCGGTCCATGGCGATCGTGAGGCTCCGCGCAAGCACATTGACCACGCCGCGATATGGCTTTGAACTCGGAGGACAACACACGCATGAGATGAGCAGCGCCTCCCGCGCGCCCAGCGCCGCTGCATGGTCGAGCGGCACGTTGTTGGCGAACCCGCCATCCACGAACTGCCGGCCGGCGATCTCCACGGGCGGAAACGCCACCGGCAGGCTCATGCTCGCCAATATGGGCTCTATGATGTCCCCCGAGCCACTCCAATAGACCGGACGGGCGCCCTGCAACTCCGTGGTGACGATGGTGAGGGGCAACGGCAACTGTTCGAAGCGGACCTTGGGCAGGGTGCGCCGCAACAGCTCCCGCAGCGGGTCAAGCGTGTATAAACCGGGGTAGCGGTACGGATGGAGCAGACCACTCCAGTTCCAATGGATTACGTCCCGGCGCCGCATGCCAAGCCAGAGCTTTGCAAGCTCGATGGGTGACATCGCCGCCGCAATACATGCGCCATTAAGCGCGCCAATCGAGCTGCCGATGACGAGATCGACCGGCAGCCCAAGCTCCCGCACCGCGCGATACAAGCCGACTTCAAGCGCGCCGCGGCTGCTGCCACCGCAGAGCACCAACGCTGCGGGCGATGCAATTTTCATGGCGCTGTTGACTGAGCAGCATCGTCCAGGACATCAGGTTGGAGGATTTTGATGTCCTTCTGAACCTGGCGCCTGCGTAGAACCTGATAGGGCAGGGACCTCCTCATTCGACTACGCGGCAGGCAGCAGTCGAGACCGCCGCTTGCCGCGCTTCTGCGTCACCGCTCGGTGCTGAACAACGAGGTTCGCTACACCAAAGGTGATTTCGTAACACATTTTGCCCTCCGTACTTCGGTACGGAGTCAAGAGGCAAGATAGACTGTTTTGGCGCCAGGACCCCGGCGCCGGCGAGTCCCTATGAACCCAACGTGGTTATGTCTCCGCCCGGCGCGCATTCCAGAATTGGGACGTGGCAGGGGCAGGTCACGCCCGCGAGTGTTCCTGTCAGAAAAGCCGTCAACCCACGGATCGGTGAAGTCATTCGTTGTTTCCTCTTTCCCTCTACGACCGGGTCCACTGCTTCTCCATCACGTTAAGGATCACTCGCGACGTGCACGCGGCCGAGAATCCCCGGGTTCACCTTCGCGCGTCTGCTCGCCTCTGTCCAGCAAGCGCCAAGTCGCATAGGCCGATAACGCAAAGATCGCCAGCAGTACCAATAGTGCCGAACCGGTATTTGCGGCGAGAGCGGAGCCCGCTGCCGTGCCCGAAAGCAGCAGCAGGAGTATGGGCAGATGACAGGGGCACGTCAGGAACGCGATCGTGCCCATGATGTAGGTCATTACCCCGCGCACGGGAGAGGTCGTGTTCGTCGGGTTCGTCGCGTCCATCTTTCATGTTCCCTCATTAGAAACTAGCGCGGAGATGTTCGCGCCGAGCGCATGTTCCAGAAATCCCATACGCTGGTCCCGATCAGCACGGCGAGGCCGGCATACACCAGAGCCGGCAGGATCCACAATCCGGCAGGGGCGACGACTGCCCCGGCCAGGCCCGCCCAGAACGGGGTGAGGTAGCCGTGCGACCGCGCTGACGAGTAGAGCAGCCAGACGCTCAGCCCGAGCAAACCGAAGTACAGCGGGAACAGAAAGAGGTCATTGATTAGGAATCCCGCGCCGATTGCAGCAAGCACCGACAGCGCCGCCGTCACGCCTAAACAACACGCGCCCGCGAAAACTGCTCCGGCACTCGATGTGCACTGCTTTACCAGTTCTTTCATGTTTCACCTCTAGCCAGCGCAGCAGGAGAGCTGCTTCACGTCCTTGGTGAACGTCTGGGCGCACAGCTTGAGGCCCTCGACCATCGTGAGATAGGGAAAGAGCTGCCCTCCGAGTTCTTCCACCGTCATCTTGTTCCGGATCGCGAGCGCAGCCGCCTGGATCAGCTCGCCCGCTTCGCCCGCCACCGCCTGCGCTCCGAGCAGCCTGCCGCTGCCGGCCTCGGCCACCAGCTTGATGAATCCGCGCGTGTCGAAGTTGGCAAGCGCGCGCGGCACGTTGTCGAGCGTCAGCGTTCGCACTTCAACGGCAAAGCCTTGCCTGGTGGCTTGCGCTTCGGACATGCCGACCGTGGCGATTTGCGGATCGGTAAAGGTCACGGCGGGCACCACGCTCAGATCGAGCGGCGCATCGCCGCCGCTCATGTTGATCGCGGCGCGGGTGCCGGCGGCTGCGGCCACATACACGTACTCCGGCTGGGTGGTGCAATCTCCGGCGGCATAAATGTTCGGCGCGGACGTGCGCATGTGGTCGTTGACGATGATCGCGCCGCTTGGGTCGAGCGCAACACCCGCTCGTTCTAGGTTCATGCTGGCGGTATTGGGCCTGCGGCCGGTGGCGAGCAGCAGCCGCTCGCCGCGCAGAATCTCGCCGCCGAGATCCACGCTAAATCCATCGCGGTCATGGGCGAGGCGCTTGAGCGTGCGATGGGTGAGCACCCGCATCCCTTCGTCGGTGAGAATTTTCCGCATGGTCTCGCCGATCAGCGGGTCTTCCTTCGACAACAGCGTGGAACGCGCGATCATTGTTACCTCGCTGCCGAGCCGCAGGAAAGCTTGGGCTAGCTCCAGCGCCACGACCGAACCGCCGTAGACCAGCAAATGGCTGGGCAACTCCTCGGCGACCAGCGCTTCAGTGGAAGTCCAGAACGGGGTTCCGGCCAGTCCCGGCACATCCGGAATGGCGGGCGAGGCCCCGGTGGCGATCAGCGCGCGGTCGAACGCCATCTCGCGTTCGGCGCCATCGTCCGAGGTGACCACCAGGGTCCGGGTGTCCTTGAAGCGTGCGAACCCCCGCACGAGGTTGATGTTGGGGTTGTGCTCCACGATGCTTTCGTATTTAGCGTGGCGCAGTTCCTCTACCCGTTTTTGTTGCTGCGCCACGAGTGCGCGGCGATTGACTGCCGGCGCGCGCGCCTCGACGCCACCGTCGAACGGACTCGTCGAGCGCAAATGAGCGATGTAGGCGCTCCGGATCATGATCTTCGACGGTACGCAGCCGACGTTGACACAGGTGCCGCCGGTCACCCCGCGCTCGATCATGGTGACGCGTGCACCTGTTTCGGCGGCGCGGATGGCGGCGGCAAACGCTGCGCCACCGCTGCCGATGACGGCGATTTGTAGCGCGCCTGCGGTCTTGCGCGGTGTGAAAAAATCCTTTACTTCCCGCAAAATTCCGCGGCCGGAATCCCGCACCGGAGCTTTTGCTTTGCGCACCGCGGGCTCGATCGGTGTTGCACCGTAGCCGATTCGCATGATCGCGGAAATCAGCGCGGCGCTCGACAGGTCGTCTGCGCCCTCGATGCGCGCGGCTCCCGCGTCATAGGACACTTCCGCGCTCCGCACGCCGGAAACACTCCTGAGCGCCTTCTCTATCGTGCGCGCGCAGTGGTCGCAGGTCATCCCTGTCACACGAATGGTGTATAGGTTCATTTCCGATCCTTCTTGAGCGTTGACGGGTAGCCGGCGTCCTTGGTCGCCTTGAGCAATGCTTCAGTGTTGGTTTTCGTGTCGTCGAAAGTGACCACAGCTTCGGCCTTCTCGAGGCTTACGTCCGCTTTGGTCACGCCGTTGACCTTGGTTAACGATCTCTTCACGGAGATCTCGCACGATACTCACGTCATCCCTGACACTGAAAGCGTGACGGTCCTGGTCTCGGCCAAGGCCGCAGCAGAGACGACGGCGAACAGGACAAACATCGCGGCATTGATAAGTTTCTTCATCGCGATCTCCATCAAAGAAAAAGCGGGGCTCAGGTTAGATAGACCGCATACCACGGAAACGCCACCAGCGCGGCAACCACGATCACGACGCCGATGAATAGCAATCGCTGGTTGCGCAACGTCCTCGGATCGGCGCAGGCCGTTCCCGGCGCGCAAACCCTGGGTACATAGAACAACCGGTACGCGGCAAGACCCAAGAACAGGAGCGCGAGCCCGATGAAGAAATCGCGCAACGGCGTGAAAAACTGGATGAGCCCGGCGGCCGCTCCGCCGAGACCAAGTGCGACGAGCACCAGAGGCCCGATGCAGCAGATGGAAGCGGCAAGCCCTGCGATGACACCGCCGGTCAATGGGGCATTCGCCGACCCCGATTTTCCGGCGTCCGCGCTGCCGCTGGCGTTAGCTGCGGCGCCCTGAACGACGTTGGATGCGCTGGAGTGCTCCAAGGTTGACTCTCCTTTCAAAATCAGCAAGATGAAGCATTCGCACGCCCATGAGACCTGTCATTTACGGTTCAGGTTCGTGATGATCCAGCCCGGGCCGGATTGCTCGATCTCGAAATTCACCTGGTCGCCTCGCTTGACCTGATCGAGCAGCGTCGGGTTGTTCACTTTGAACGTCATGGTCATTGCGGGCATCGCGATTGAAGGAATCGGGCCATGGTCGATCTTGATGCGGGAGTTCCGCCGGTCTATTTCGCGAATCACTTCAGCAAGGATCAAAAGCTGGCATTCAAGAACCGTACCGCGGTACGGAGTCAAGGGCTCCGAGCGCTTTTTCCTACAACGGCGCCGCCATGGGCAGGTCGTTGCGCTTCTCGCCAGGCTGCCGTATCGCAATGGGGTTGTTCCGTAAACGACGGATGAGTTCCGGACATGGCCACGCTTTCGGTGATCTCCAGCTCCAGTCTTTGCGGGTCAACGCCCGTGTCGTTTAATACGCGGACCACGGTATCGTGCAGACAGGGGTTGAGGCACTGGCGGGCCGACAGGTTGACCGCGACGGTCATTTCCGGCAACCCGGAGGCCTGCCAGGCGCGGGCTTGAACGCAGGCTGCGCTCAACACCCATTCGCCGATCGCCTCGATCAGCCCGGAGGCTTCCGCGGCCGGAATGAACTGCGCCGGGCCGACCGCGGCGCGCTCGGGATGGACCCAGCGCAGCAAGGCCTCGACTCCGACGACGCGACCGTTTCGGATGTCCAGTTGCGGCTGGTAACGCAATGTAAACTCGTTGCGTGCCAGCGCGCGCGGCAGATCGCGTTCGATGTTGAACTTTGCTTTCGCCGCAATGTTCATGCTGCATGCGTCGCCAGAGCGGCGCCGCGCGGCTTGGATGGCTGCTTCCTCACCGGAGCGCTGGGGAGCCTGTTCAAGGCCGCGAGAATCCTGTCGAAAGCGTCCAGTGCAGCCCGCGCCTCGGCAATCCGCGATCGCGCCGCTGCGATGCTGCGTGCCCGGCGTTCGTTATCGTGCTCGTTGAGAGCCCGACAGATCGCCTCCAATTCGGCCAGAGGGATTCCGGCCTTTCTCCCGGCATGGATCAACCGCAGCCGCTCCAGCGCTTCGCTGTCATAAATACGATAACCTGAAGCCGTGCGGCGGGCGGCTTGCAACAAGCCCCGCTGCGTGTAATTGTGCACCACGGCCGCGCTGAACCCGGAGTCTCTGGCGAGCTTCGAGATCGTGTATGCGTTCATTGTCTTATGAAAAACACATGCACACCGAAAACTCCGGACGCTGCGGATAGAGCCCGTCCCACGGTTTGCGCGCGCTGGCCGCAGGTTATGCCGGCGATTCGTAACGTGATGGTTTCCATATCACTTGACTCCTTTCAGCGTTGAGGGATAGCCGGTTTTCCCGGTCGCCCTCCGTTCAAAACACTACCGCCGTACCGCCGTACGGTGTCAACACCGCGGACGGCTTCTGCGCAAAATCCGCGACGCTGACCCGAAAATCATAAAAGGAATGGTGTATTCTTACTCCCGTAGTCAAGTACGGAGGCAACTCCATGGGAGATAGGGTCGAAAACCTGACGATTGGCGCGTTCGCCCAAGCCTGCGGCGTCAATGTCGAAACGGTCCGGTACTACCAGCGGCGTGGCCTGTTATCCGAGCCGCGGAAGCCGTTGGGGGGGATTCGCCGCTACGGGGAATCCGACGTGGCGCGTGTGCGCTTCATCAAGACGGCGCAACGGCTTGGATTTACGCTCGACGAGGTGGCTCTACTCTTAAAACTTGACGATGGAACGCATTGTTCGGAGGCGGCCGCCGTTGCGCAGCATAAGCTCGCGGAAGTGCGCGCTCGGCTTGCGGACTTGAGGCGCATGGAGAGGGTATTAACCGATCTGGTTGCAAGGTGCCGAAAAGCCCGGGGCAATGTATCGTGCCCTCTCATCAGCTCGCTTCACAGCGCTTCCCCCGGCCCCGGGGAGTCAAGGTAATAAGACACGCCGAGGTCGACGCGTAAGTTGAGGAAAAATCAACGACTTGGCGGCCATCGAGAAGGCGCTGAAGGGCTTGGTTACAAAATGCTCGAAGGGTAGCCGGGGATCCGGGTGCCCGATTATTAATGCATTGGCGGAAGACTCGGATTAACCCGGGCGCCCAACGCTCAGTATCGCGTCGAAAAACAGCGACGAGATTCGGTTTCACGCCGGCCTCGCGCACCGCCGCCACCGCCTGCTGCGCGTCGGCGCGCAGGTTGTCGCCGAGGGCTCAATTCAGCGGTCCCGCCATAAAAAGATTGAGTACCGGGTCTGGGCTGGCCGACATCTGGATCCAGTAGCGCGCGCCGGCGCGTAATTCGAAGACTCCCGCTTTCATGCGCCGCCCGCAGAAATCCACCCATTAGGCGACCACGCGCTGCGGCGGGCCGGACACGCCGCGCCCGACGCTGAGGATCGCGTCGAAGAACAACCGAGGCCGGCCCCACAGCGAGTTGAAGAAGATCAGCGTCACGCTCGCCGCCATTGCCGCCATCGCCCACACCGGGTAGATGAGGCCGGTCGCGGCGAGCGGCACGCCGATGCCGTTGAACAGGAAGGCGAGCATCACGTTCTGGAGCATCTTGCGGTAGCTGCGGCGGCTGATTTCGCGCGCTTCCGCAAGCGCGGCGAGCCGCGATGTGAGCATGACGATGTCCGCGGAATCGATCGCGATGTCGGTGCCGCTGCCCATCGCGATGCCGATGTCGGCCTGCATCAGGGCGGGCGCGTCGTTGATGCCGTCACCGACCATGGCGACCCGCGCATGCGCCTGGAGCCGCCGCACGATCTCGGCCTTCTCTCCGGGCAGCACGCCGGCGTGCACGGCTTCGATGCCGAGCCGCGCTGCGATCGCACGCGCCGCCCGCTCGTTGTCGCCCGTAACCAGAATCGCCTCGAGCCCCGCCGCGCGCAGCGCCGCCAGCGCCTCGCGCGCGTCCGCGCGCAGGCGGTCGCCGAGGGCGAGCAAGCCAAGGGAGCAGCCATCCCGCGCGACCGCGATGACCGTGTGCGCGTCTTTTTCCAGGACCGCGATGCGCGCGTGAAGCGCATCAAGGACGATGCCGCGCTCGACGAGGAAACGGGGGCTGCCGACCAGCGTTTCCATTCCCCCGATGCGGGCTACAACACCTCTGCCCGGCACCGCCTCGAAGCTCTCCACGCCGGGCGGGGTGATGCCGCGTTCGAAGGCGGCTTGCACGATCGCGCGCGCGAGCGGATGCTCGGAAGCGGATTCCGCCGCCGCCGCGACCGCGAGCAGTTCGCTTTCTTCCGCGCCCGCGCTCACGATCTCGCGCAGCGAGGGGCGGCCTTCGGTCAACGTACCTGTCTTGTCGAGCACGATCTTCGTCACCAGCCGGTAGCCCTGGAACGCTTCGCCGGTGCGCATCAGGATCCCGCGCTCGGCCGCCATCCCTGCGCCCCGCACGATCGAGAGCGGCGCGGAGATGCCCACCGCGCACGGATAGCCCATCACCAGCACGCTGAGGCCCGCGAAGATGGCGCGCTCCAGATCAAGCTCGCCCGAGATCAGGTATGCGCCGAGCGTCCAGCCGAGCACGGCGGCGAGCGCGACGGAGAGCACGAGTGGGGCGTAAACGCGCAGCACCCGGTCCACGAGATGCAGGATCCCGGGCTTGAGCGCGCGTGCGTCCTCCACTTCACGCGCGACGCGCTGCAGGAAGGATTCCTCGCCCACCGCCGTGACCCGCACGAGTAGCGAACCCATGGCGTTGATCGAGCCGCCGACCACCGCGTCGCCCGCGCCGCGCTCGACGGGGATCGGCTCGCCGGTGACGAGCGAGAAATCCACCGACGAGCGCCCCTCGACCACCGTGCCGTCCACCGGGATGCGCTCGCCAGGCCGCACGCGTACGAGGTCGCCCACCGCTACCGCTTCCACCGGCACTTCCGCCTCGCGCCCCTCGCGGACCACGCACGCGACATCCGGCCGCAGGTCGAGCAGGCGCTTTACTGCCTGGGAGCTCCGCGTCTTGACGATGAGCGACAACCACTCGGAGAACAGGTGATAGGTGGAGACGAGCACCGCCACCGCGAAGAATGGCGCGGTGGGATAACCTTCCCGGACGAATACGAGTCCGAGCGCCCCGCCGGCGAGACCCGCGAGCGCCGCGGCCTCGAGCAGCACGTGCTGGTTGAGGATGCCGCGCCGCAGCGACTGGAATGCCATCGTGAAAATGTGCCGCGCCACGCCGAAGACGATCCCGAAAGCGAGCGCACCGACGATCCAGGGCGCGGCGGCCGGCGCGATCCCGCCCTGTGCGCGCAGGGCGAGCAGCCCGGCGGCGGCGGCGCCGAGGGCAAGCGCCGCGCCGAGCGCTGGCACCGCGCCCCGCGACCAGAGCACGAGCGCGGCGAACGCGGCAAGGCTGGCCGAAGCGATGACGTCGACCGCCACCGACCAGGGGGCGGCCGGGTTGACGATGAAGGCGATCGCGGCGAGGCTCGTCACCGTCGCGGCGAGGAAGCGCCGGCCTTCGCGCACGAGCTCGCGTTCTTCCTCGTCGAAGGGCCGGAGCTTGCGCGGATCGTGGATCGTGTAGCCGATATCGCGCAGGGTTTGAAGCAGCTCCTCCGCGCGCACGACGCGCGGATCGAACTCGACCAGCGCCTGCTCATGGGTGAGGCTCACCGCGACTTTGTCCACGCCGGGCAGCCTGCCGAGCGCCTTCTCGATGGTGCCGGTGCAGAGCGAGCAATGCAGGCCGCCGATTCGCGCACGGATCCTGGCGCGCCCGGCACGGGCCGCCGGTTCCTCGGTCCACAGCCGGAGCGACGGTTCAGCAAGGCTGGTGGTCACCATGGCGTAACTTCCTGTCTGCAACGGCTTCGCAACAGCCTAAACCTTGTAGCAAGCTCCAGAGTCAAGAGGCTCCGAGTTTTATGGAATGAACCCGGTTTACAGAATGTGGATGCGGACGCCGTAGCGCTCGTAAATGGCCGCGGCGCGCCGATCACAACAGCGCGCGGCGCGCGGCGTCGTGCCTCTCGTGCCAGGAAGCGAACGCGGCGACGACCAGGCTGGTATCGGCGGCCCTCACCGCCGGATGCGCTCCAGCGTTTCACGGACCTGCTCGGCCGTGAGCGCAGGCAACCCGGCTTCCGGCACCGCGACGACTCCTTTGCCCCGCTTTTTCAACCGCATCGGTGTCGGAGCGATTTCGATTTCCAGGCGTCCGTCACCCGCCCGGATCTCCAGCGCCTGGCCCGGTTTCAGGCCCAGGGCCTGCCGCAGCGACTTGGGAACGACGATGCGTCCGGCGCTGTCGAGAGCCACTTTCATGGCATTCATGCTGCCGTAAAAATGGCATTAATGCGACGATTCAGGCCGGCGGGCCTGGAGTGACGAAGAGCCCGAACCAGACAGACCACAACCCGAGCGCGATCAGGACGATACCGGTCCAGAACGGCGCACGCCGGCTCAGCCCCGCGAGCCAGTCGAGGGCCCGCCGCGCCGCCGGTATCAGGACCGCCACGACGAGCGGCAGCGAGAGCGCAAAGCCGAAGAGCGTGAGGGACCAGAAACCGTTCGCGAGCGTCGCCCCGGACACGCCGCTCGCGGCAGCGGTGCCGAGCAGCGCGAACAGCAGCGGCGCCGAGCACGCGGGAATGTTGAGCCCGAACAGCAGCCCGAGCGCGGCTGAGCCGCGCACGTCGCCGATGCGCGCGAGACTCGGCCCGAGCGATGTCATGACGTATCCTGTGCGGCCGGCGAGAAAAAGCAGTCCCAGCGCGACGTAAAGCGCGCCAAGCCCGGTCCACACCGCTTTCTGAAAGCCGATGAAGGCCGAGCCCACGAGGACCGCGACCGCGCCGAGCGTCCCGATGAAGAGCGCGCGCGTCGCGGTGAACACGCCCACCTGCCAGACCTTGACCGCCGCAGTCCTGCCTTCCATCACCTTGATGAAGACCAGTGTCGAGCCGATGGTGCACGGCTCGATGAAGCCGATGAAGCCGAGCCCGATCGGCAACAGGATCGTTGCGGTCAGGGCTTCGCTCACGCGGCGGAAACGACCTTGTAGCCGGCTTTTTCGATGGCCGCAACGATCCTGCTCTCGCCAATTACTGCCGGGTCGTAGAGCACGCGGGCGCGGCCTTCCTTGAACGAGACGGTGGAGGCCTTGATCCCGTCTTCAACCGCGAGCAGCCCCTGGATCGTGCCGGCGCAGCCGTCGCAGTGCATGCCTTCGATCGCGACCACCAGCGTCTTCATCGCCCGGCCTCTGTTTTTTCCAGAGCTTCGAGGATCGGGCACTCGCTCGTTGGGCCGCGCCCGGAGCAGGCGGCGGCGAGCTTCACGAGCGCGCGCTTCATCCGGTCGAGCTGCGCGATGCGCTGCTTGACGCCGGCGATCTTCGCTTCCGCGCGCACCTTCACGTCGCCGCACGAGCAGCCGGCACGCACCCGCAGCGAAAGCAGCTCCTTGATCTCCTTGAGCGAGAAGCCGAGCTCCTTCGCCTGGCGGATGAAGCGCAGCCGTCGCACGGCGTCCGCCGAGTACTGGCGGTAGCCCGCGGCGGTGCGCGCGGGCTTCTCAAGCAGCCCCTCGTGTTCGTAGTAGCGCACGGTATCGATCGCCAGCCCGGCGCTTCGCGCCACCTTGCCGATCGTGAGTCCCGCTGTCCGCGTATCCATGTCCCCTCCGAACGATCGGAGTGTTGCACAGGTTAAACCTTGGAGCTTACTCCAGAGTCAAGGTTCACGCTGAACGTTCAAAGTTCAAAGTTCGAAGTTCAAGGTTGGAACCGTGGAAACCCGACTTGCTCTGTCCTTGAACCTTGAACTCGAACCGCGATTTTCCGACCTCCCGATCTCACGATCCTGCTGATTTCGCGACGCTCGCGATTACTGGTTCAGTCGCGCCCCTGCTTGATGAAGTGGGCGAATTCGGCGGGGGAGGCGAACCCGATCGCCGCGCGGTCGCCGCGCACTCCCGGCGGGGTCAGGTCTTGCATTGAAGCATGATGCGCTATTTGAAGACCTGACCCCCGAGCGTGACCCTATTTCAAGACCTGACCCCCGAGCGCGCCAGAGAAGCCGCTCATGAGTACACTTCTAATTGAGACACCACACTAGGAGGACCGGCTTGCCCGCGCTCGGGCCGGAATCGGTGGCGTCAGTCTTGAAGCGCAGGTTGAACTCCCAGATCTTGCGACAGGCGGCGCACGCTCGGAACGCAGCTGCTCCACGCGCTGCGTCGCCTTCGCCGTGAGCCGCGCCAGCAGCAACGAGCGCGGTGAGAGCGGCGCACGCTGCGAGAGGAAGGCGCTCGCCCTGTGTCATCGTGTGCTCTCCTCCTTGATGACGCCGTCTTGCTGCATTCTCACGCGACGCGTTGCCGCGAGCCGGAGCGCCAGCGGCGGAATCACCAGCCATTGCAGCAGCGGCGAGAGGCCGATTGCGAGCCCGTTGAAACGCACGATCGGCATCAGATCCGAATATTCCCACCCCGCTCGCGCCACGGTGTTGACCCATTCGCTGAGCACCGTGTAGCCGAGCGCCGGGATGACCAGAGCCAGGGCGATCCGCTGCCATCTCCAGGTTTCCAGGGCGCGCGCCCGCGTTGCGATGAGCGCGAGCACGAGCGCAAGAGTGCCGATCACCATATCGCCGAGCGTGCAGTGAACGACGGCGTACGCGATGAAGGGTGCCGGAGCCTCCCGCCACAGCGTGTAGAAGGGGAGCTGGGCGCTTTCCCAGAGGAGGTTGAGCAGGCCGAGCAACGGGACATAGCGAAGGGCGATCAAGTCCCAGGCCGCGCGATCGCGATACCAGGTCGGCGCGGACCGAGCGGGCGCTGTTTCCATCCGCGCCGCCCTCACTTCCCTTTGCCGCGTTCGGCGATCTGCAGCCAGGACCGCCCGGTATCCTTCGAGATGTAGACGCTGCGCTCGAACGTCGCGATGGCGTACTCCGCCGCATTCACCGGATTCTGCGCGATATAGGCGACGGCATCGCGGCTGAGCGGCGGGAGCGTGACGGCCCCGGTCTTGCCGCTCTGCAACTCGGCGCGTGCGAGCCGCGGCGCTGCCGCGTAGGTGCCATACCACAGATGCTTGCCGTCGAGGTCGAAACAGACGGAAAGCCCTTGCTCACCCTGGGCCAGGGGCTTGAAGCTCGCCCCGGCGTCGCGAGATACGTAGACGCCTGTTGAGGTCGCGGCGGCGAGCGTCTTTGCGTCGCTCGGATGGACCGCGAGCGCGCGCGGTTCGCCCGAAAGCCCGGCCGCCGCGGCGTGCTGCCACTGAAAGCCGTTGTTGAGCGTGTAGTGCAGCCCGGTCCGCCCCATGCGCGAATTCGGTTCCGGGTTCCACACGTAGACGGCGTTCGTGTTCCAGCCGGTGGCGAGCAGATGGAAATCGGACTCGCCCTCGAGGCTCAACTTGTCCCAGCTGCCGCCCCCATCCTTGCTGCGGATCAAGCCGAAAGGATTCCTGAGCCCGGAGCCGGGCGCGGGGTGGCCGCTGCTGTAGATATGCGTCCTGGTTGCCGCGAATCCCATGTAATCGTGCGCCGGGCCGGCCGCCTTCGACCACTTGCCCCCGGAATAGATGGCAAGTCCGTGGTGGCTGGGCACCATGAGCAGCTTCCCGTCGGCGCTGTAGGCGAGCCCGTGCACGTGAGTGAGGGTCACGGCGGGCTGCGCGTGGGCGGCGCCGGCTGCCGCAAAGGCCAGCGCAGCGACCGTCAGGCTGAGCGCTGCAAACCGTCCGCTTCGTCGTGTCATCGTTTTGTCCTCCTGATCGGTCATCGTGCGAGAAATCGCTTCCGGGCGCCGTCGAGTCGCTCACGCCGGCCGCGCGCGGCCCCAGTAGATGAAGCTCAAGGGCTTGAGCCCCTTCGCATATTCCGTTGCCAGCTCGGCAAGGCGAAATCCGGACCGGACGATCATCTCGTCGATCTTGCGGTTGAGGTTGCAGCCGCCCCCGATGCGGTTCCAGAGAGGATTGAGCCGGTGCTGCCACGCCCGCACGCCGGGATCGGGGGCGAGCCCGTGCTCGGCGAACAGCAACGTGCCGGAGGGCTTCAGCACCCGCCGCATCTCCTCCAGCGCGCGTAAAAATTCGTTGCCATCCTATCGCGATCCTTCCTTGCCCAGGTATTTCTGCACGAGCGCCACGGCCTCGGGGCTGTCCCACTCGGCGGGTCCAACCAGCCGGCCGACCTCCATGCCGCGGCGATCCACGAGCAGCGTAACCGGCAATCCCAAGGCTCCGACGGTGCGCGCCGCCCCGCCCGTCTGGTCGAGAAATATCCGCAGATTCTTGACCCCGATCTCCAGGAAGAACTCCTGGACGATGAAGAGCGCATCGCCGCCCTGGTCAATGGACACGGCCACGACCTCGAAATCCGGTCCCCCGAGCCGGGCGTGGAGCCGGTCGAGCGAGGGCATCTCCTTGCGGCACGGCGGACACCAGGTGGCCCAGACGTTGAGCAGGATCACCTTTCCCCGAAAATCCGCAAGGCTCAGCGCGCGTCCCGCTTCATCGGTGAACTGCAGTTGCGGAACTGGTCTGGGCCTGTCGAGAGGTACGAATCTTAGGCCCGATCCCGGCCCGGCGCGGGAGCCGGCGCGAGGCTCGCCGGGTGCGCGGGGCTCGGACGCGAGTCGGGCGATGTACACCACGGACACGACGGTGAGCGCGAGAGCGAGAAGCGCGGCGAGCAGCGGTCTCTTGCCGGCGCGGGCGCTTCTGTTCACCGCGGGCGGCGTTTGGGCCGCGGGGTTCGCAGAGCCTTTGGGCGAACCCCCGGATTCAGCGTCGTGCGGCATCGCCGGTCAACTCCACCTGCGCCTGTCGAATCTTCTCGGGCCAGGTGCTCTTTACGTAGGCGAGCACCGCCCAGATCTCTTCGTCCGAAAGCCGTCCCCCGAAGGCGGGCATGTCGCTCTCGTACCCGGGCGGCGCATACTTGCCGGGTACGAGCCCGTCCTTGACGATGCCGAACAGGACCCCGTCAGGGTGGTGCCACGTGTGTCCCGAGGCGTCGTGCGGCGGTGCCGGCATCCGGCCGGTCGGCAGCTTTCTCCGCCAGTCCGGCTGGCCCTCAAGATTCGCACCGTGGCATGCCGCGCAATGTTCTCCATACACTGCCTTGCCGCGAAGCACCTGCTTTACGTCATGGGGGTCGGCCAAAGTCTTTTGCTCCTGGCGCAGCGCGACGACGATCGCTCCGATCAGAAAAGCGAAAGTCGCGGCCAGCAGCCCCAGGCCGATCTTGTTGCGTACGGCGGCGGACTTTTCGGCATCCTGCATTGCCATCCATCACGCTCTCTTTTGCAAAGCGGGAGTCACGATTTTGAGTCCATCAACGGGACACTGCTATGCGACCGCGACGATCCGTCCCTTCACGGGTTATGCGTCCGTTTCTTCCAAAACGGAATGCGATGCGAGCGAGGAGCAACGCGCCGACGATTAGGGAGTAAGCGAGCGGGCGCGTGTAGTCGAGCTTGACCAGCCACCAGAAGTGAATGACGCCCGCGATGGCCACCAGGTATGTGGCGCGATGCAGTTGCTGCCAGCGCCTGCCGCCGAGCCACCGCACCATGCGGTCGGTCGAGGTGGCGGCGAGGGGGATCATCAGTACGAAGCTCAGGAATCCGGCGGCAATCAGCGGCCGCTTCACGAGATCGCGCCAGATCGCCGCCAGGTCGAACAACTGGTCGAGCCAGAAGTAGGTCACGACGTGAATTACCGCGTAGAAAAACGCGTAGAGTCCGAACATGCGGCGCAGACGCACCAGCCAGTGCCACCGAGTTACGCGCCGAAGGGGAGTGACGCTCAACGTGATGATCAGGAAATCGAGCGTCCACGTCCCGGTGGAGCGCCGGATGAATTCCACCGGATCGGCACCCAACCCGCCTGTGAAGCCGAGCCACACCAGCGAGGCGAGCGGGTAGAGACAGAGCATGAACAGCGCGGTCTTGGCGCGCTGCAGCGTCAGCGCGTCGAGCGCAGCGAGCGAGGCTACCGAGCGCGCAGCGAGCGTTCGCAGGGGCGGCATAGTCCGACAGCCTGCTAGTAGTACTTCCGCAGGTCCATGCCGGAATAGAGATGCGCGACCTGGTCGGCGTAGCCGTTGAACATCAGCGTCTTCCTCTTGAAGAACTCGCCGATGCGCCGTTCCGTTGCCTGGCTCCAGCGCGGGTGATCGACCGTCGGATTCACGTTCGAGTAGAAGCCGTATTCGTGCGGGTTGGCTTTCTGCCATGAGTTCACCGGCTCCTTCTCCACGAGCCGGATCGACACAATCGACTTGGCGCTCTTGAAGCCGTACTTCCAGGGCACGACCATGCGCACCGGCGCGCCGTTCTGGTTGGGCAGCACCTCGCCGTAGAGCCCGAAGCCCAGGATCGCGAGGGGATGCATCGCTTCGTCCATGCGCAGCCCCTCGACGTACGGCCAGTCGAGCGAGCCGAAGAACGCGCGCTGGCCGGGCATCTGCGCGGGGTCGTGCAGCGTCGTGAACTCGACGTACTTGGCATTGCCGGTCGGCTCCACCCGCCTGATGAGCTCCGCGAGAGGGTAGCCGACCCAGGGAATAACCATGGACCATGCCTCCACGCAGCGCAGCCGATAGATGCGCTCCTCGAGGGGGGCGAGCTTGATCAACTCGTCCACGTCGAACGTTTTCGGCCGTTTCACCTCGCCGCTCACCTTGACCGTCCAGGGGCGGGTGCGGAGGCTTTTCGCAAGCCGCGCCGGCGAGTACTTGTCGGTGCCGAACTCGTAGAAGTTGATGTAGCCTGTGATGTCCTTGAACGAATTGAGCGGCTCGTTCGTGCTGTAGGCGCTCTTGCGAATTGCCGGCAAAGCGATCCTGCCGGGCACCGCCGCATCGGCGCCTTGCCAGCCGGGCACGCCTGCCGCGAGCAACGCCGCGGCGCGCTGGATGAATTGCCGGCGATTGAGGTAAATGGCCCGGTCAGTGATTTCGGAGGGCCTGATATCGCCCGGTTTCCTGATCAACATGGTTGTCTCCTTTGCGCCAGGGCGTCACGCCGGGATCGCGCGGCCGCTATACGTGAAGCTCAGGGGCTTCGGGCATATACGTGCTTCCCTAGTTATCCGATGCGCCCGAACACCGGAAACGTCCGCAGCAGCCAGAACGCGAAGGCCGCGAGCTGGCCGGTGATCATGGCGATTCCCATCACCACGAGAATGAGACCCGCCGCGATCTGGAGCACGGTCCCGAAGCGGCGCAGTTCCCTCAACCGCCATACGAGCTCGCGCGTGAAGAGGGCCGACAAAAGGAACGGTACCCCAAGCCCCGCTGCATAGAACGAAAGCAGCACGACGCCGCCCGATACCGTTGTTTGCACGGCGCTCACGGTGAGGATCGCGCCGAGCACCGGCCCAATGCACGGCGTCCAGCCAAAGCCGAAAGCGAGACCCAGCACATAGGCCGCCGCCGGGTGCCCGCCGGCGAGCCGTGGATGAAAGCGAAAGTCGCGTTGCAGCCACGGCATGCCGCGCGACATGCCGATCATGAGCAGGCCGAAGACAATGACAATCGCGCCGCCGGTGATGTTGGCTTCGTAGCGGTACTGGAGCAGCAGGCGGCTGAGCGCCGTGGCGCTTGCGCCGAGTGCGACGAACACCGTGCTGAATCCGAGAACGAAGAACGCGCTCAGCATCGCCGCCCCGATTCGCCCGCGGCCACTCGTTTCGCCCTGAACCGCGTACGACGGGTCGCCGGCGACGTACGACACGTACGCCGGAACCAGCGGCAGCACGCACGGCGAAAGAAACGAGACCAGGCCGGCGGCGAATGCCGCGGCAAGGCCGACCGTACTGCTTTCGAACATTCATCCCGCCTGATCGTGGAAGACCCCAGGGGGCACGATCAGGCCCGGTTTCCCGGAGCAAGCGTGTTCGGCTCGCTCAGCGGCTCCGTCTTGACGACCTGGGCACCCGGGCCGGGCGCAGCCGGCGGTGTTCTCGCCGCAGTCTGCTCGGTCTTGCTCTGGCGATTCATACACAGGCCGAGCGCGCACATCACAAGGCACGGGGCGACCGCGATGATGATCGACGCCAGGCCGGCGGCGACCAGCCAGTCCCAGCCGAGGGTGAGCGCTCCCGCGCCGCCCGCGACCGTCACACCGAGCAGCAGGTTCCGCGAATTCAGCCATCCGCTTTTCGCGGCCGGCGCGCAGCACTCCTGCGCGGCGGCCGTATTCGCTTCGACGTTTTGCACATTTTCCATCCCGGTTCTCCTTGAGTTAACGAACAATAAAGCTGCGCGCGGCCGGGCTAAGCCCGCACCAGGTAGTTGCGCATCAGGCCGGTGTCCGCGTGCTCGAGCATGTGACAGTGGTAGGGGAACAGCCCCGGGAAATCCCTGAACGCGACGAGCACCTTGGCCCGTTCTCCGGGCATGAGGAACACCTCGTCTTTCCAGCCCTCGTCCACGTAGCCCGCGCTCACGGAATTCCGGGCCTCGGCAAGCGCGGGGCTCACGCTGCGCTCGAGAATCTGGAACTGCAGCCCGTGGATGTGGATGGGATGCGCCATCATGCCCATCATCCCCATCGAGGCGTCGTTGGTGAACTCCCAGATTTCCGAGGTATTCAGTCTCACGATCTCGTCCTCGGCGACGCCCTCCATCTCGAAGCTACGCCCGTTGATGCCCCATTCCATCATGCCCATCGTGATGTTGAAGAGCCGCGGCCGGCGATAATTGACCGCGTTTTCGGGACGGTAGCGGACGATGTTTGATAGCCGCTTCGGAGGCGTGGCGGGTGCCTTCTCGCTGCGCGCCACGCGCACCCTGAACACCGGGAAGGCGGCGCCGTTGGGCAGCTCCTGGTTGCCCATCATCATTCCCATCATTCCCATCATTCCGCCGCCCATCATGCCGCCACGCATCGCCATGTCGCCTGCAAAGGCGAGGCTGCGCATCGTGAGTTCGGTGCCGACGGCGTGGCCGCTGAAATCCGCCCAGAGTTCCAGCCGTTCCCCCGGCGAAAGGGTTACATAGGGCCGCTGCACCGGCGCCTCGAGCAGTCCGCCGTCGGTGCCGACGACGGTGAGCGGCGAGCCGTCGTCCCAGGCGAGCTTGAAGATGCGCGCGTTCGAGGCGTTGAGCAGACGCAGGCGGTATGGGCGGGTCGCGACAGACAGGGTGGCGTCCGGGCGGCCGTTGACGAGGATGCGTTCGCCGAGAAAGCCCATCATGCGAGTCATCATGCCCATCATCCCGCCGCCCATCATGCCGCCCCTCGTGCCCTGCCTCGCGCGCTCGTCCGAGAGGAATACCAGCCGGTTCTCCGCGTCGAAGCTGCGGTCCTGCAGGATCAACGGCACGTCGTATTCGCCCGAGGGAAGCTTCGCGGCGTGTTCCTCCTCGTCGTGGATGAGGAAAAGTCCGGCGAGCCCGAAGTAAATCTGCCGGCCCGTGCGGCCGTGGGTGTGCGGGTGAAACCAGTACGTGCCGGCCCGGTCCCTGATTTCGAACTCGTAGACGTAGCGCTTCCCGGGCGCGGCGGTATGGCGCGGATGCCCGTCCATGTCGTCAGGCACGTGCAAACCGTGCCAGTGGATATTGGTTGGCTCACCGAGCCCGTTCTCGAGAACCAGGCGCACCCGCTGGCCTTTGCGCACACGAATGATGGGCCCGAGGTAGCTGCCGGGAATTGATTGCGCGCTCCCGGCGTCACCCTTCACGACCTTTCCGCGATAAGCCCAGACCGGGGTGGCGCGTCCCGACAGGATCGGCGCTTCACCTTTGGTCGCGGTCAGGACAATTTCCACGTCGGGCTCCGGGGCGCCGAGGACCTCTCGAATCGCTGCCGGCATCGCCAGCATGCCGCCGCCGGCGGCGAGGGTCTTCAGCATGTCACGTCGTCTCCACATGGCAGTGCCCTCAGGATTCATTGACCGCCAGCTCTTTTCCCCTGCAGGCCGCGGACCAGCGGCAGCAGCTTTTCGTCGAGCACGCGCTCGGTAATGGGCCCGATCTTTTTGTGAACTATCCCTCCATCGCGATCGATGACGAAAGTCTCGGGCACGCCGTACACGCCCCAGTCGATGGCGACCCGCCCGTCGAGGTCGGCGCCGGTTCGCGTGTAGGGGTCGCCCAGCTCTTCCAGCCACCGCGCCGCGTCCTGCGGCTGGTCCTTGTAATTGAGCCCGTGAACCGGCACTTCCCTGGCGAGCCGCTGGATGAGGGGGTGCTCTTGACGGCACGGGACGCACCATGACGCGAAAACATTCACTACCGAGACTTCCCCCTTCAAGTCCTTATCCGAAAGCCCCAGCGACCGCCCCTGCACGGGCGGCAGGGAAAATTGCGGAACCGGCTTGCCGATCAAGGGCGAGGGCACCTCGCGCGGGTTGCGCGTCAGGCCGATCGCGAGCAGGACCACGAGCGCGATGAACACCAGCAGCGGGATCGCGAGTGCGGAACGCCGCCGTTCCCGCGCGTAAATTGCTGGTGCGCTTTGCGATTCCGGCGTGGTCATGGCTGTTCCAGGTATTTCAGCGCTTCCGCCCGCCACTCCATCACCTTCGCGGGCCAGTGGCTCTTGATGTAGACGAGCACGGCCCGGATCTCGTCGTCGGAGAGCACCGACTGGAATGCCGGCATGTTGCTCTGATAGCGAGGCGGCGCGTGCGGCGGCACGACGCCGTACTTGGTGATGTCGAATAGCACGCGCTCGGGGTGATGCCAGGTGTGCCCGGTGTCATCATGGGGCGGCGCCGGCATGCGGCCGCTTGGCAGGCGCCTCTGCCAATTCGCCTGGCCTTCCAGCCGCGCGCCGTGGCACGAGGCGCAATGCTTTTCATATACTGCGCGGCCGAGCGCGATCTGCTTCCTGCTGCCCGAATTGATGCCGGGCGAGCGCGAGGTTTGCATGTAATACGCGGAGCTCACGATCAACACGCCGCCAACCAGTATTCCGACGCTGATCCAAATTGCCAGCCGTTTTCGAGAAGGCGCCGGCGCTGCGGAAGCCATGACGATATCTCAGGGAACGTTGCGGGTTGAAGCGTGAAGTCCATTACCACTCTCGCCGATCATCTGCCCTCACCGTTCCGCGCAATCTGGGTCCAGCTCTTGCCGATGTCCTTGCTGAGGAACACGCTGCGCTCGAAGGTGGCGATCGCATACTCGGACCGCTCCGCCGGGTTTTGCGCGATGTGGCTTACCGCATCCCGCGGCAGAGGGGGCAGCGGGATTTCGGTGCGGCTGCGGGATTTCAGGGAATGGCGGTAGAGCCGCGCCGCGCCGTCATACAGGCTGTAGACGAGGTGCTCGCCGTCGAGCTCGAAGAACGCGGCGAGCCCCTGCGCGGCGGCGAGCCGTTCGAAACGCTCCCCGCTGTTCGCCGAAAGATACAGTCCTTCTTTCGCTGCCACCGCGACGGTCTGAGGTTTTGAAGGATGCACCGCGATCGCGTGGACCGTGCTCTCGAACCCTTGCGCCTGGGCGCGGGTCCAGGTGAAACCGTCGTTCAGCGTGTAGTAAATCCCCGGGCGGTCCATGCGCGAATTGCGCCCCGGGTTGTAGACGTAAATGGCGTTCGTTTCATAGCTCGCGCCGAGCGTATGAAAATCGGACTCGCCCTCGAACCCGCGCTTTTCCCACGTGCGGCCGCCGTCGCCACTGACGATCAGGCCAAGCGGGTTCACGAGTCCCGAGCCCCGCGCCGGGTGCCCGCTGCTGTAGAAGCGTTTCTTGGTCGCCGTGAACCCCATGTAGTCGTGCCGCGGCGCGGGATCCTTCGACCAGCGGCCGGCGCTGTAAACCGCCATCCCGTCGTGGACCGCGACGATCAGGCGCTTGCCATCGGCGCTGTAGGCGAGTCCATGCACGTCGGGGAGTGTCACGCCCTGTGCCGCGGCGGTGCCGCCATACACGATCAGAGCAAGCGCGGCCAGCGCCGCTCGCAAGGCGCGATGCATCGCATATTTAGAGGGTTTCATGTTTCTCCTTCATGAGCACGCCGTTTTAATCAGTTTGGCGATCTCGCCGGGCGCCGAAAAAACGATCGCCGCCCGGTCGCTGCCCATGCCCACGCCGACGAGAACGGGGCGGCCGGGGTGGGGACCGAACTCCGTGGAATCGGTCTTCAGGCGCAGGTTGAATTCCCAGATCTTCAGGGTCTTGCCCGCCTCGGTCGTCACGAAGTAGGTGTCGCCGCAATAGCGGATGGCCTTCACCACGTCATCGGCCTGGGCCGACTTCAGGAGCGGCACGCGCGGGCCGCGCGGCGCCTCGCTGCCCTCGGAAACCGCCTTGAGGTACGCGATCAGGTCGCGGCGCGCGCCCGGATCGGCAATGCCCGCAAAAGCCATTTCGTTTTCCGGGATCAGTTGCCGGGGGCTCGCGAGCCATTGATCGAGCGTGCGCTCGTTCCAGACGATGTCTGATTTGAGCATCGAGTCCGAATAACGCAAGAACCCTTTGGCAGCGCCCGCCTTGCGGCCAAACAACCGGGCCAGGCTGGGGCCGGTCATGTGGCGATCCGGTTCCGCCGAGTGGCAGGCAACGCAGGCCTGGAAGACCTTGGCGCCGCGCTTCGGATCGCCCGTCGCCTCGGCGCCATTTGAAGGCATGGAGGCCGCAAGCATTGCCACAGCAGCGCCGATCGCCGGGAGATGTCGGAAAGCGCGCTCGAGTACTACCGCCATGCGCACGGTAACCGGGCGCGGCAAGTCATTGCACGAAACACGTCGCGCCTCGGCTGTCATACATTTCTCCTCGGACGTTTTCACCGTGTGTCTTCCCCAATCAATACGCGAGTGTCCGTCAGGTACTTGTGCGGCGGAACCACGAGGTTGGTGGGCGCGGGCACATTTCGATGGACGCTTCCGGCGAAGTCGAACTTGGACCCGTGGCACGGACAATTCGCGTCCACCGGGGCGCCACCCGCCCGCGCGCGTTCGCTGGGGTTCATCGAGGCGATGAACGGGATGGACGCTGCGGCGAGACCGGCGCTGCCCACCGCCCCCGTCGCCGCAACGAGCAATTTCCTGCGCTTGGCATTTGTCAGAACGTTTTCCATCCCCTGCCGAACCCAGTTCCAGCTACCCCTCTATTTGCGCAGGGCGGTTACGTCAAGGAGTGGCACAACCACGCTCATCGGCTGGGCGCCCACGTATCTTTCGCCGTTCGGCAGGAACCACGTCGGCGTGGAGGTTGCGCCGAGCCGGCGGCCGAGCGCGATCAGCTCATCGATCGGGTTCTCGCAGTCGGTCGGCGCCGTCGGTTCCACGCGCTTGAGCATCAGGTCGTTCCACGCCTTCACGCGGTCCTTGGAGCACCACACTGATTTCGCTTGGCGCACCGATTCCGGCTTGATCACGGCCCACGGGAAAATGTGGATCGTAATGTCCGCGACACCGGCCAGGTCCTTCTCGAACTTCTGGCAGAACGGGCAGTTCGGATCCGAGAAAATCGCAATCTGGCGCCGGCCGTCACCGCGCCGCGTGGTGATCGCCCATTGAAATGGAAGCTGATTCCAGTTGATTGCCGACAACCTCCGCAGCCGCTCCTCCGTGAGGTTACGGTCCGTACGCATCTCGATAAGGTTACCGACGATCATGATCTGGCCGAGGGCGTCGCTGTAATAGATCGCCGTGTCCTCTCCCCGCCGCACGGCGACCTCGTAGAGCCCGGCGTAAGGAAGCTCTTGGATGCTGATTATCTGGGCGCCCGGAATGCGCGACCGGAGCGCCTGCCGGATGGCCTGCTCGTCGGCGCCCGCTGGCGACGAAAAGACAGCTGCCGCAGCAGCGGCCGCGACGGCGTGGAAGATGCGAACCCGGATCACGCGAGATGCCTTCATGACTTGAGCAACAGCGTCACGTCATGGACCATCGCGCTGACCGAACGCCCGTTGGCGCTGACGTAAAGCCGTACCCGTCCCTGCTGGTCAAGAATGAAGATGCCGGTGGTATGGTCCACCATATATGAGGCATGCTGACCCCCGTGCCCGGAATCGGATCCGGCGCCTTCGCGATTGGCGCGGTAGTAGATCTTGAACTCTTTCGCGACCCGTTCGGTTTCCTCCGGGGAGCCGCGCAAGCCGAGAAAAGAGGGGTGGAACGCGGGAACGTACCGTGCGAGCCGCTCGGGGGTATCGCGTTCCGGGTCCACCGTGATGAACAGGCCCTGCACCCGGTCCCCCTCGGGCCCAAGCTGCCGCACGACCTGCGCCATCTCCGCGAGCGCGAGCGGGCAGGCGTCCGGGCAGTTCGTGTAACCGAAGAACGCGAGTATTACCTTGCCGCCGAAATCGGCGAGTGTGCGGCGGCGGCCGGTATGGTCGGTCAGGTCAAGGCCGCGGCCCCATGGCGCGCCGGTGATGTCGGTTGCGGTGAACTTCGGCTGCGGCTCGCCGGCGCCGCACGCGGCGAGAACGGGCGCGACCACAAGCGCGGCGGCCGTCGCCAGAAACCGTCTGCGATCGAGCGTCGCAACGCGCGGACGCCACGATGACGTGTGATCCATTTGATTCGCTCCAGAGCGCCGCACGGGGCGGCGACATCCGACGTGCCGTAAGGGCACGGCCCACTGCCTCCCGTCCACCGGGATGCGATCAGACGTGCGTGAGCGCCTTGGGCGGCTGCGACTCGGGCGGGGAGAGACTGCCGACGGGGATCAGATAGATTGAAACCGGTTCCACGCTGCCCGCGAGCGGGATGAGTAGCGCTTGCGCGCCCATCATCACGGCACATGCCGAAGTCGACCCGCACTGGCCGAGGCAAACGGTGTTAGACAGGCTGTCGTCCGCACAGCCGAGGAGATCCGCGGCGGGGCCGGTCGCCGCCATCGCGGGACTCCCGGATTGAGCCCCCGGCACCCCGCGCACCGATCCCAGCGGGGCGAAGACCATCGCCCCAACCAGAATGAAGAACAGCAAGCGACGCGCTACGGGCATAAAGGCACCGGACACTCTAGCGGCCGATGGCCATCTCGTCAACGCCGACGCCGTTCGAACCCGGGCCACACCGGAGCCGCGTAATTCCCGGGTGACCGGGACTCCGCCCGACGGTTCCGCAAGGCGTTCGCTCAGATCTCCGGTAGCTCAAGCCGCTCGACCTTGCCCAAGGGGCCGTTCGGCAGGTTCTCGACCGGCTTGATCACTTTGGGTTGTTGTACTGGCCGAGCGCCTGCTGCGTGAATGCGATGAAGTCTTCCGCCGTGAGATTGATTTTCCGTGTAAGTTTTCCGGGCGCCTAGTTCAGGGGCTCGGAACACTATCGGATCAGCGTCCGAGCCGGGCCTTCAGCGCTGCGCCCACATCGGAGGGCGTATCCAGCACCGTGACTTCCGCGGCTTCGAGCGCCGAGCACTTGGAGGCGTGGCTTCCCTTGTTGCCCATGACGATGGCGCCGGCGTGGCCCATCTTCCTGCCCGCGGGCGCGGCGCCGCCGGCGATGAAGGCGACCACGGGTTTCACCATGGTCCTCGCGTAAACGGCTGCTTCCTCTTCCATCGAGCCCCCGATCTCGCCCACCATGACGACGGCTTCGGTGCCGGGAAAAGCGTCGAGATCGGCGAGCGCCTCGCGCGTGGTGGTGCCGATGATCGGATCGCCGCCGATGCCGACGAAGGCCGAGATGCCGTAACCGGCCTGCACGACGTTGAGGCAAAAGAGCACCCCCAGGCTGCCGCTGCGGGAGATCACGCCGATCGAACCTTTCCGGAAGACGCGCTCGTTGAAGGCGGGCATGAAGCCGGCGAAGCACTCGCCGGGTGTCACGGCGCCGGCCGTGTTGGGGCCGAGGATGCGCGCGCCCCGCTCCTTCGCCGCGGCCACGAAGTGCATCACGTCCTGCACCGGGATGTGCTCGGTCAGCACGACGAGGCCCCTCGCGCCTGCCTCGATCGCGTCCAGGGCGGCTTCCTTGACCATCAGGGGCGGGATGAAGAGCACCGCGACATCGAAGCCGGCGCCCTTCATCGCATCCCTGGCGGTGGCGAAGACCGGCACGCCGCAGTGCAGGCCGCCCGCCTTGGTTGGATGAGTGCCGGCCACGATCCTGGTGCCGTAAGCCTGCATGCGCTCGGTCCAGAACGTGCCCTGCTTGCCGGTGATGCCCATCACCAGCACGCGATCGGTGGCGCGTATGATCATTTTGCCGCTGCCACCGCCGCCCGGCAGGCGTCGTCCATGGTCGCAAGCGGCGTCACGCCCAGGCGCTCCTTCAGGAGCTTGACCGCTTCCTCGTCGCCGGTGCCGTGCACCGAAAAGAAGATCGGCAGCGCGGGTTTCAGGGCCTCGATTGCCTCGATGACGCCCTGCGTCATCACATCGGTGCGCGCGAACGCGCCGCAGAAGTTGATGACGAGGCTCCTCACGCCGGGCTTGGAAAGCAGGAGCTCGAGCGCGGGCTTCGCCTGGGTGTAGGCTTCACCGCCGATTTCGAGAAAGTTCGCAGGACGGCCCCCGTGGTGGCGGACCATGTCCATGGTCGTCATGGTGAGACCGGCGCCGTTGGCGAGCACCCCCACATTGCCCTCGAGGTCGATGTACTTGAGCCCGGCGGCCCTGGCCGTCGCCTCGAGGCCGGTCAGCTTCTCGGGCGTGCCCGCACGCGCGAGATCGGGCTGGCGGACGATGGCGCAATCATCCATCACGAACTTGCAATCGAGCGCGACGACGCGGCCATCCCGGGTGATGACGAGCGGATTGATCTCCAGGAGCTCGGCGTCGAAGGCGGCGTAGGCTTCGTAGAGCCTGGTGAGCGCGTCGGCGACCTTGGCTTCCGCCGCGCCAAGCGCGAGGCCCCGGATCAGCGTCCCGGCATCCGCACGTGAAAATCCGCGGCGGATGTCGACCGGCTGGCGGCGGAGCTTGCCGGGCGCTGTTGCCGCCACCTCCTCGATATCCATGCCGCCCGCGGTCGAAAACATGACGAGCGGGCCCTTGCTCGAGGGATCGTTGAGCACCGCGGCGTAGAGCTCGCGCTCGATCGGCACGTGCTCCTCGATCAGCACCTTCTCGACCTTGTGGCCGGCGATCTCCATGCCGATGATGGCCCGGGCATGGCTCCTCGCTTGCTCCGCCGTCGCGGCGAGCTTGATGCCGCCCGCCTTGCCGCGCTTGCCCGCCGGGACCTGCGCCTTGACGACGACGGCGCCGATCGCCTCCGCGACCTCGGCGGCTTCATCGGGCGTTCTGGCGAGCCCGCCCCTGGGCACGGCAATACCCCGGGCGGCGAGGAGCGGCTTGGCCGCGTGTTCCTCGAAATTCATGGGTTACTTTCCGTATTTCTTCCAGAACGCGCCGAAGATGTCCTCTTCGGAGGGCTTGTTCTTGGGGATCGTGCGGACGATGCGCGTGATGTTCATGAAGTGCCGGTAGTTGAGGTTGTCGGTGAAGCTGTTGCCGCCCCAGGTGCCGCAGCCCATCGAAAGCGAGAACGGCATGCCGTTGTCGAAGCCGCCGCCGGTCGCGAAGGTGTGCGCCTGCTTGACGATCACGCGCGCGACCGTCATTTCGTGCGCGAGGCGCCGGACGTGGGCCTCGTTCTCGGTGTAGATGCCGCACGAGTGCCCGTTTCCCTGGTAGTCGTAGATCGCGCGCACGATGTCGAACGCGTGATCGAAGTCGCGCGCGCGGTAGACGGCGAGCACGGGCGAGAGCTTTTCGCCGGAGAAGGGGTGCTCTCTCCCCGCGCCCGTCTCCTCGACCATGAGGCACCTCGCGTTGACGAGCCCGGGCCGCGTGAGGCCCGCAACGGCGCAGATTTTGCGCACCGGCTGGGCGGTGATCGCGGGGGAGAGCTTGCCGCCGGGAAACATTGCCGCCCGCAATGTTTCCTTTTCTGCGGGAGTGAGGAGGGCGCCTCCTTCCTGGGCGAGGGCGGACATCATCTGCTCATAAACGCGGTCGTGGATCACGACCGCGTTCTCCGAGGAGCAGCTCGTCGCGTTGTCGAAGATCTTGGAGGCCATGATCTTGTTTGCCGCGTCGGCGCAGTCGGCGGTGTCATCCACGATGACGGCGACGTTGCCGGTGCCGACCCCGAGCGCGGGCTTGCCGCTGGAGTAGCCCGCGCGCACGTTGTTCTGCGAGCCGGTCACGACCACGAGGTCCGCCTGCTTCATGAGCTCGGTCGTGAGCTCCCGCGTGACGGGGGCGGGGAGCTGCTGCACGAGATCGACCGGCGCGCCGATCCGCTCGAGCTCCCTGTGCACGTACTCGAGGAGCAGCGTGGAAGTGCTGTGTCCCTTGGGCGAGGGCGCAAGGACCACGGCGTTGCCGCATTTCAGCGCGTTGATGATGTTGTTCGCGGGCGTCGCCGCCGGGTTGGTGGAAGGCACCACCGCCGCAACCACCCCCACCGGCCGGGCGATCTCGGTGATGCCGCGCTCGGGATATTCGGCGATGACGCCCGTCGTCTTCGCGCCCTGGAGATCGCGCAGGAGCCCCAGCGTCTTGCGCTGGTTCTTCGCGATCTTGTCCGCGATGACGCCGAGCCCCGTGTCCTTCACGGCGAGCTCGGCAAGGGCCTTGTTGTGCTCCGGGTTCATGATCGCCCAGCCGACCGCGGTCGCCGCCTCATCGAGCTCGGCCTGGGTCGAGCGCTCGAAGATCTTCTGCGCGGCGCGCGCGCGGGCGATCAACCCGGCGACGATCTCCTTTGCCGGGGCGTGGGCCACCGGGGCTTCAGCGTGTGCCATGTTCTCTCCTTGCCAAGAAAGCCGTGAGCGGTGAACAGTGGACGGTAAACGGTGAACAGTAGACTGAACCGGCGTTCCTCACGAAGTTCCCGGCTCACTGCTCACCGCTTGCTGCTTACCGCTCCTCTGTGCCGCACGTGCCGCACCACAGGATAAACCAGGGTGATGATGGCGAGCGCCATGACGACGCCGCTCACGGGGCGGGTGAAGAACACCGTCCAGTCGTTGTTGAAGCTGATCATGGTGGTCATGAAGTTCTGCTCCGCGAGCGGCCCCAGGATGACGCCCAGCACGAGCGGGGGCACCGGGAAGCGGAACCGCTCCGCAAGATAGCCGAGAACGCCGAATACTACCAGCAGCCAGACATCGGTGACGTTGTTGCGGGCGGCGAAAGCGCCGAGGATGCACATCATCACGACATAGGCGGAGACGATCACCTCCGGAAACTCGAGCACGCGCACGATCGCCTTCGCGGCGAAGTAGCCGATCACGCACATGCCGATCACCGCGACGAAGAGCGAGGCGAACACCGCGTACACGATATGGCTCGAGGTCTGGAACACCTGCGGGCCCGGCTGCAGCCCGTGCAGCAGAAAGGCGCCGAGGATGATGGCGGTCGCGCCGCTGCCGGGGATGCCCATGGTGATGAGCGGGATCATGGCCCCGCCGACCGAGGCGGTGGCGGCGGTCTGGGGCGCGACGATGCCCTCGGGCAGGCCGCTGCCCATGTGCCGGCGTTTGGGGTTCAACTGGGCCTCGACCCCGTAGGAGAGGAAGGAGGCGACCGTTGCGCCCGCGCCCGGGACGATGCCGACGGCGATGCCGAGCGCGCTGCTGCGGAGAAAGCTCGCCTTGACGGCGAGCATCTCTTTCAGCCCGGGCAGCCGCGTCTTCACCGTTCCGGCCGATTCGAGCGGGGCGGTCCTGAAGCCCTGCTCCAAGCGCGTGAAAACCTCCCCCAGCCCGTAGGCGCCGACCATCACGATCAGGTAGTCGATGCCGTCGGAGAGGAGCGGCACCCCGAACGTGAAGCGGTGCGCGCCGTAGGTGTCGTCCACGCCGACGGTGGCGAGGAGCAGCCCGATGAAGAGGCTGATCAGCGCGTTCGTGAGGGAGCCGCCGCCCAGCGCGACCACGCTCGCCAGCCCGAAGAAGATGATCGCGAAGTATTCCGGCGTGGAGAACGTGAGCGCGATCCTCGCGATCGGCTGGGACAGCAGTACCATGACGGTCGCGGCGACGAGCCCGCCGAAGAGCGCCGCGATCAGCGTCCAGCCAAGGGCGCTCGCCGCCGCGCCCCGGCGCGCCATCGTGTAGCCGTCCCACAGCAGCGGCACGTCGATCGGCTCGCCGGGGACGCGGAAGAGGATCGAGGTCCACGCGCCGGCATAGGTGCCCGATGCGTACATCGCGGTGAGCAGGATAATCGCGGCCGTGACGTCCATCGTGTAGGTGAACGGCAGCGCCAGCACCACGCCCATCACGAGGGTGAGGCCCGGCAGCACCGCGACCAGCAGGCCGACGATGAGCCCCACCATGAGCGAGGCGAAGTTGACCGGCGTGAAGACGCTGAGGAAGCCGGCGGCGAGCTGGGGGAGAACGCCTTCCATCTAGCAGCCCGTCGAGCGCGAAGTCATGGGCCAGTACCGCAGCATGAGCCCATCGCTCCTGATGGATGCGGCGGCGACGGGCTGCTTTACGAAAATATCGATCATGTTTCCCATATTGGGAACCCGTTGCGACCGCATCCGACGCATTCCTCAGCGCACGCCGAGGAGCCGCATGAGGGCGAGGGTCACCTGCTGGAATGGTCCCTGTCCGATGGGAAGCGAGACGTAGACCAGCTTCACGAAGATGAAGAAGAGGAGGAGCGTTCCGATGACGCTCACTGCGGCGATCACCCCCCAGCGGCGGTAGCCGCCGAGGCCGATGAAACCCGCCAGGTACGGGACCGTGGCGGAAAAAAAGCCGAGCACCGGGATCACCCAGACATAGAGCGCCGTGAGCGCCATGCCGGCGATGAGCAGCGTGGGCCGGCTTTCGGCCGGCGCGCCGGCGCCCACGCCGCCGTGCTCCTGCGCCGACTCCTCGACCAGCTCCTCCAGCACGCCGGCGACTTCCGCGCGCGGGCCGAAGACGAGCGTCTTCACGATCTCGTAGAGGCAGGCCGCGATCACGAGCGCGAGGATCGCTTTCGGCCAGAAGTCGGGTCCCAGGGTGCCCGCGCGCTGCTGGAAATCGAAGCGCGCCGCGACATAGTAGAGATAGCCCGCCGCCGCGCCGACCAGGACGTAGGGGAGGACCCGCTTCAGGCGCGCGGCGTCGAAGCGCTCATTTCTTCGGGGCATACTTGCGCATGGTTTCCAGCTCCCGCTTCATGAACGCGAGCGCGCCGGCGGCGGGAATGAAGCTCGCCTCCTCGGCGTACTGGTCGCGGAGCCAGGCCTTGTAGTCGTCGGTCGCGGCAACCTTCGCGAGCGCATCGGACACCGCCCTGACGCGCGCCGCCTCGGTGCCCGTCTTCATCGTGATCGAACGGAACTGGTTGATCACGATGTCGTGCCCGACCTCTCTTCCGGCCGGCACGTCGCCGTAGGCCGGGAAGCGCTGGTCGGCGAAGATGATGACCGGGCGCATCTGCTTGCCCTCGAGGAAGCTCTTCACGTCGCCCAGCTGCTCGTAGAGGATGTCGGCGTGCCCGCCGAGGATCGCGGTGTAGCGCTCCGCGGGCTTGGGGAAGGGGACCGACTGGAACTTCAGGCCCTTGGCATTGAGATAAATCACCGTGAGGTCGTCGGCGCTGCCGAAGCCGGTGACGCCCACCTTGAGCGGCCGCTTCTTCGCCTCCGCCTCGACGTCCTTCCAGGTCTTGAGCGGGCTCCCGACCGCGACGAAGAAGGCGGAGGGCTGGCGGATCATGACGCCCGCCGGCACGAGGTCCTCGAGCTTCCACTTGGTTGCGGGGTCCATCAGCACCGCGAGCGTGTCGGCGATGAAGATAGAGATCGAGTAGCCGTCGGCGGGCTGGGTGAGCATCTTGTTGAGACCCGTCTGGCCGGTCGCGCCCGCGACGTTGATCACCGGCAGCGAGACCTTCAGCTCCTTCTCCAGGCTGGGCGCGACCTTGCGTGCGAGCTGGTCGGCGCCGCCGCCGGGTCCCCAGGGCACGATGAATTCGATCGGCCGCGTCGGATATTTCTCCTGCGCCGCGGCGGGGAGAATCGCGCCGGCGAGCAGCGCGCCGCCGATCGCGGGCAGGAAAAACCGTTTCAGGCTGAGCATTGCCGGGTCCATGGTCGTCTCCTCCGGTGGGTCCCGCCGCGAACGTGCACGGCGCAGTTCTCGTTTTGCCCGAAAATACTACACCGTTCGCCGGATAAAGTGCTAGACTTCGTCCGGCGCGGGCGACCTCCTGAAGGTAAATGGACGAAAAGAAGCACGTCGGATATCAGGGACGGCTGGTTTTTGTAGGATTCGGCTCCGTAGGGCAGGGCACACTTCCGCTCATCCTGCGGCACATCGACATGCCGCGGGAGCGCATCACGATCGTCACCGCCGACGACCGCGGCCGGCGCGAGGCCGAGCAGTACGGGGTCAAGTTCACCGTCAATCCGATCACCCGCGACAATTACCGCGCGGTCCTCGCGCCCCTGCTCGGCAAGGGCGATTTCCTCCTCAACCTGTCGGTTGACGTCTCGAGCGCGACGCTGATCCAGTTCTGCCTGGAGCACGGCGTCATGTACCTCGACACCTGCATCGAGCCGTGGCACGGCATGTACACGGACGGGTCGCTCCCGGCCACCAAGCGGTCCAATTACGGGCTGCGCGAGGAAGTGCTGGAGTTGAGGAAGAAATATCCCAAGGCGGCCACCGTCGTCCTCACCCACGGGGCGAACCCGGGTCTCATCTCGCACTGGGTGAAGCAGGGGCTCGTCAACATCGCGCGCGACCTCTGGGGCGATGTCCGGATTCCGAAGAGCCGCGAGGAGTGGGGGCGCCTCGCGATGAAGCTCGGGGTGAAGGTCGTGCACTGCGCCGAGCGCGACACGCAGGTCGCCCACCCGCGCAAGCAGCGCTTCGAGTTCGCGAACACCTGGTCGGTGGACGGCTTCGTCTCCGAGGGGCGCCAGCCCTCCGAGCTCGGCTGGGGCACGCACGAGAGGCATTTTCCGGCGGACGGGCATCGTCACGGCTACGGCTGCGACGCCGCGATCTACCTCGGGCGCCCGGGGATGTCGGTGAAGGTGCGCTCGTGGACCCCGAGCGAAGGGCCGTATCAGGGCTTCATGATCACGCACGGCGAGGCGATCTCCATCGCGGACTACTTGACGGTGCGCGAGAACGGCGCGGCGATCTACCGGCCGACCTGCCACTATGCCTACCACCCGTGCGACGACGCGGTGTTGTCGAACCACGAGATCGGCGGCAAGAACTGGAAGCTGCAGCCGAAGTGGCGCATCCTGATGGACGAGATCTACGACGGCATGGACGAGCTGGGGGCGCTCCTCATGGGCCACCCGAAGAACGCGTACTGGTTCGGCTCGCGGCTCTCGATCCACGAGGCGCGCAAGCTCGCGCCCTACAACAACGCGACGAGCCTGCAGGTCGCGGCCGGCGTGCTGGGCGCGCTGGTGTGGGCGATCGAGAACCCGCACGCCGGTATCGTCGATCCCGACGACCTCGACTACCGGCGCGTGCTCGACATCGCCGACCCTTACCTCGGCGAGATCGTGGGCGCGTATTCCGACTGGACGCCGCTCAACGAGCGCGGCTGGCTGTTCCAGGAAGACGTGGATTCCTCCGATCCCTGGCAGTTCAAGAATTTCCGCGTCGCCTGACACGGAAATTCCTGGGTGGGGAGCGCCGAGCGCCGGGTAACGGCATGGCTCGGTCGCCCCACGTGTCGTGGCGGAGGGCGAGGCGCTGCTCCGCATCGGGCGCGTCGCCTGCACCTGCGACGGGAGGCCTGTCGATTTTCACGAGCGCCGCGTCAATACGCGCCATCACGCCTATCTCAATCTGCTGGGCAAGAACGCTTGAGACCTGCGGTCCCGCTTCTTGAGCCGCCAGGCCGCGGGGTAAGATAAGCGGTCGTCAAATGGGCCGCATCCGCGACGGCCCTCGCGCTCGCCATGGCTCCGGTTCGGTGGGATGTCTGTCGTGCTCTTGCAGCGCGTGCGCCCGCTCGCGCGCCGCGCGGCGTTGTCGAAGGAGGCGCGGCTCGAGGAGCGCATGTGCCGGGCCGACGCGGAGCAAGGCTTCGGCGTCCACACGCCTCACATCTACGGCAAGCACATCAACTTCACGGGGCGCCCGCAGTTCGATCCGGAGAAGCGGACCGAGACGCCGTTCATCCTGAAGGTGATTGCGCAAGGAATTTGTCGGACGGAAGGCCGGCAAATTCCTAGCCGCTGTTTCTCAGTCCGGCGGCGATGCCGTTGATCGTGAGCAGGATCGCGCGCTTGACCACGTCCGCGGTGTCCCCGCCGCGGAAGCGGCGGAGGAGCGTGAGCTGCAGGTGGTTCAGCGGATCGATGTAGGGCGAGCGGTTGCGGAAGCTGCGCGCGAGCGTCGGGTTCGCCTCCAGCAGCTCGCCCTGCCCGGTGATCGCGAGGAGGTGCGCGACCGTCCGTTCCCACTCCGCCTGGATGCGGTCGAAAACCGCCGCGCGCAGCCCCGGGTCGGCCACGAGCTCCGCGTAGCGCGAAGCGATGCCGATGTCGGACTTCGCAAGCACCATGTCCATGTTCGACAGCAGCGCGCGGAAGAACGGCCATTCGCGGTGCATCTCCCTCAGGAGATCGAGCGCGCCCTCGCCGCCGCGCTTGAGGAAGCCTTCGACCGCGCTGCCGAAGCCGTACCACCCGGGCAGCATGATGCGCGCGAGCGACCAGCTGAACACCCAGGGGATCGCGCGCAGGTCCTCGATCCTCCCCGACGGGCTGCGCGCGATCGGGCGGCTGCCGACCTGCAGATCGGCAAGCTCGGCGATGGGTGTGGCTTCGTGAAAGAACTGCGTGAACCCCGGTGTCTCGTAGACCAGGCCGCGGTAGGCGCGATAGGCGGCTTCGCTCAACGCTTCCATGGCCTCGAAATAAGCGCTCGACTCGCGCCCGGGCTCGCCACGATGGAGCAGCGTCGCTTCGAGCGTCGCCGCGACGAGCGTCTCGAGGTTGCGCCGGCCGATCTCCGGATCGGAGTACTTGCTGGCGATGACCTCGCCCTGCTCGGTGATGCGGATCTGGCCGTTCACGCTGCCCGGCGGCTGCGCGAGGATCGCCTGGTAGCTCGGTCCGCCGCCGCGCCCGACGGTGCCGCCGCGGCCGTGGAAGAGGCGCAGCGTCACCCCGTGGCGGGCGAAGATCCTCACCAGCTCGATTTCGGCTTTGTAGAGTTCCCAGCTCGAGGTGAGGAAACCGCCGTCCTTGTTGCTGTCGGAGTATCCGAGCATGACCTCCTGGGCGTTGCCCCGGTCCGCAAGCAGCGCCCGATAGACAGGCAGCGCGAGGAGTCCCTCCATGATCGCCGCGCAGCCGCGGAGATCGGCGATGGTTTCGAACAGGGGAACGATATTCATGTCGAGTCGCGGCCGCGGCGCGAGGGCGAGCAGCCCTGCTTCCTTCAGCAGTAACGCGACTTCCAGCAAATCGGAGATGCCGTCAGTCCAGGAAACGATGTAGTTGGGCAGCGCTTCCTTGCCGTAACGCCGATGGATGCCGGCGGCGGCGTCAAATACCTTGAATTCGTTCGCGGTCTCGTCGCTGTAGGCGCTGAACGGCAAGCGCAGTGGCCGTGGCGTGCCGAGTTCCTGCAGCAGGCACTGGACGCGCGCGGCCTCCGCGAGCGCCGGGTAGGCATCGCAGACGCCGGCGCGGCCGAGCAGCTCGGCGACCACGCGCTCATGCACGGCCGCGTGCTGGCGCAGGTCGACGGCCGCGAGATGAAAGCCGAAGACTTCCGCGGCACGCCTGAGCTGGCGCAGCCGGCCGCGCGCGATGCGGCGGGCGCCGTTTTGCTCGAGCGAGCCGGCGATGATGTCGAGATCGCGAATGAATTCCGCGCAATCCGCGTAGGGGGCCATGCCCTCCAGCGGGGGCCGCTCGGCGGAGGGCCGGTCGAGCCGCTGCCCGGTGGCGGCGAGCCTGCCGTAGATCCCGATCACGGCGCGGCGGTATGGCTCGTCTGCGCGGTGCTCCGAACGGTCCGGGGAGGCGGCCGCAAGCCGCTCCAGCTCGACGCTCACCTTGACGAGACGCCGCGCGAGGCTCAACTCGCCTCCGAGCCGACGCGCTTCGTTCAGGTAGTGGTCGAGCGCGAGGGCGGACTGGCGCCGCACCGCGTGCAGCGTCACCTCGTGAGTGACGTAGGGATTGCCGTCGCGGTCGCCCCCGATCCAGGTGCCGACCCGCAGGAGCGGCGCGAGGCGAAATGCCGGGTCGCCGAGATGAGCCGCGAGGAGGTCCTCCATCTCCCCGTAGAGCCGCGGCACCTCGCGCAGAAAAGTCGAGCGGTGGTAGGCGAGCCCGTTTTCGATCTCGTCCGACACGGTGAGGCGCACCGTGCGGAGGATGCGGGTCTGCCACAGCGTGAGAATCACGCGCCGCAGCGATTCCTCGTTCTCGCGCAGCTCGTCCGGGGTGAGCGCGACGCGATCGCGCTCGGCGAGCAGGCGCGCGATTGCCGTCTGGCAATCGAGGATGCTCTGGCGCTGGACCTCCGTGGGATGCGCGGTGAGCACCGGGGCGACCAGCGCGCGGTCGAGCACGCGAGCGAGCTCCGTGGACGCGATGCCCGCCTGGCGCATCCGCTGGAGCGCCAGCGCGACGCTGCCCTCTTGCGGCGCTGAGCCCGCGAGGAGGTGGGCGCGGCGGCGGCGATTGTGGTGCAGGTCCTCGGCGATGTTGGCGAGCTGCGAGAAGAAGCTGAACGCGCGCACCACCGAGATCGCGCCCTCGTCGTCGAGGGCATCGAGGATCGTCGCGAGCTCCACCCGCGCCTGATGGTCGCGGTCGCGCCGGAAGCGCACCGCGGTGCGCCGGATGTTTTCGATGAGGTCGAAGCGCTCGCCCCCCTCCTGCTCGCGTAGCGTCTCGCCGAGCAGCCGGCCGAGGAGCCGGATGTCTTCGCGGAGCGGCTGATCCTTGTCGGGGTGCGCCTGCGGGCGCAGCGAAACGTCGGGCGCGTGCATTGTGCTATGTTAGCCGAGCGAAACGCTGTCGCGACGCGCGAAGGCACACAGGGACGAGCTCCGATGGAATTTCAGGCGTTTTTCCCTTCGGCAGCTGGAGGCGGTCTTGCCTGAGGAGGTTGCCGGACCCGGGTCCGACCAGGCCCTGGAAGCTCCCTCGGCCTGGGTCGTGCGCTGGGCGGAGCGGGTGCCCGCCGGGGGGCGCGTGCTGGATGTCGCCTGCGGCAGCGGCCGCCATGCGCGCTTCTTCGCCGCGCGCGGCCATCCGGTCGAGGCCGTGGACCGCGACCCCGCCAAGCTCGCGGCGCTCGCCGGGGCGGCGGGCGTGACAACCCGGCTCGCGGACCTCGAAGGCGGGCCGTGGCCGTACGAGGCTGAGCGCTTCGCCGGCGTCGTGGTGGCGAATTACCTGTACCGGCCGCTATTTCCCCATCTTGTCGCAGCGCTCGCCCCCGGCGGCGCGCTGATCTACGAGACCTTCGCGGCCGGCACCGAGAAATTCGGCCGGCCCTGCAACCCGGATTTCCTGCTCAAACCGGGCGAGCTGCTCGAGGCGGTACGGGGCCGGCTGCGGGTCATTGCCTACGAAGACCTCTACGTCTCCGAACCGCGCCCCGCGATGGTCCAGCGCATATGCGCAATCCGCCCCTCCGGGGCCGATCGCGCATAAAGCAAAGGAGACCGCTAACCAGCCTGTCATCGATGAGGAATGCGCCGGGACAAAATCCGGCGCATTCCTGGATCAACCTTTTTGCGAGCCCGTCCGTTATAAGGTCCATGGACTCGATGCAGACCAAGCGAGAGCAGACTGAACCGGCCGAATACGGGCTGGAGGTGCTCTGCGCCAGCTGGAATCCGCTCGTCAGCGCGCTCGCCGAGCCGGTGGGGGCTGCGCGCGAGCTGATCGCCGAGCTCAAGGCGGCGGACATCGACGCTTTCCTCGCCCGCTTCTATCGTTGCCAGGGGGGCTAGCGCGTCGGAGGCTGGAAGAGGGGCCCCGGCTTTGGTTGCGATCTGACCCAAGCAGAGCGCGCCGGACTCGCGCTCGCGCAGCGTGGAGCGGGAAGGCGCGCAGGGCAGCCGACACCGGGGACCTGGACGCTTGCCACAAGCGGTTCGGAGGCTGCGCGCAGGCGGCCGCTGCGATGGGCTGCGATGCTTGCCGATGAGGCTTCAGAGGCCGCGCCGGGGGCGGTCTTCTCTTTCTGTGCAGCAACCAACCGCATGCCGCCTGGTCGCAGGCTTAACCTGCGCGTCCGAATGGAGTAAAATGTCGCGCTTCAACGGGCGCCCGTGCCTGTTTTATAAGGAATTTTCTGGATGGCACCGTTGCACGGCAGCCTGGTCGCGATCGTGACGCCGATGGAGGAGGACGGCACCCTCGATCTCGACGCATTTCGCGGGCTGATCGACTGGCATATCGGGGAAGGCACCGACGGCATCGTGGTGGTCGGCACCACCGGTGAATCGCCCACCGTCGACTTCGACGAGCACCGGCTGCTGATCAAGACGGCGGTGGACCATGTCGCGAAGCGCGTTCCCGTCATCGCCGGCACCGGCGCCAATGCCACGAGCGAAGCGATCGAGCTCGCCGCCTATGCCAAGCAGGCCGGCGCGGACTTCAGCCTGTCGGTCGTGCCGTATTACAACAAGCCCACGCAGGAAGGCCTCTACCGCCACTTCAGGGCGATCGCCGAGGCGGTGGACATCCCGCACATCGTCTACAACGTGCCGGGCCGGACGGTCGCCGACCTGCAGAACGAAACCGTCCTGAGACTCGCGCAGATCCCGAACATCGTCGGCATCAAGGACGCCACCGCGAACCTGGAGCGGGGCTCCGATCTCATCCGCCGCAAGCCGCGCGAGTTCCGTGTCTTCAGCGGGGACGACGCCACCGGGCTCGCGCTGATGCTGCTCGGCGGGCACGGGGTGATCTCGGTCACCGCCAATGTCGCGCCGCGACTGATGCACGAGATGTGCGCCGCGGCGCTCGCCGGTGAAACTGCGAATTCGCGCGACATCAACAACCGCCTGCTGCCGCTGCACCGGCAGCTCTTCCTCGAGGCCAACCCGATCCCGGTCAAGTGGGCGGTGCAGCAGATGGGCCTGATCAAGGGCGGCATACGCCTGCCACTTACTCCGCTGTCGGCCCAGTACCAGGAGCAGGTGCGCGAAGCCATGCGCCACGCCGGCGTCCGCATCGAAGTTCGCGGTGGACAATATGCCGCCGCTTAGGAATTTGCCGGGTTTCGCCCCGGCAAATTCCTAAGGAAAGAGCGCATTCAAAAGAGCGGCACGAATGGATCACGGAAGCGTGAGGACGACGAAACTCCTTTCCTCAACGGTGGACCGGGATACCCCTTGCGGGCAACCTGATTTGTCGGGCGGTTCTGCCAAAGGAATCTGTCGGAGCAAGCTCCGACAGATTCCCGGTCTTGCGCGCTTCGTCGCGTGCCTGTTCGCCGGCGTCGCGCTGGGAGGGTGCAGCGCCCTGCCCAGCATCCAGATCGAGTCGAAAAAGATCGATTACAAGTCGGCCGGGAAGCTGCCGCCGCTCGAGGTTCCGCCAGACCTGACGCGCCCGAGCACGGACGACCGTTTCGTCGTTCCGGACATCAACCCCAAGGGCACGGCGACCTATTCCGAATACAGCCGCGACCGCTCGGGCCAGCGGGTCGCCAGTGCGCAGTCGTCGGCGATCCTGCCCACTCCGGAGAACGTGCGCGTCGAGCGCGACGGCAACCAGCGCTGGCTGGTCATCAGGGGCACGCCCGAGCAGATCTGGCCCACGGTCAAGGAGTTCTGGCAGGAGACCGGGTTCATCGTCAATCTCGAGATTCCGGAAGCAGGCATCATGGAGACCGACTGGGCGGAGAACCGCGCCAAGATTCCCGATATCGGCTTGGTCCGCGGCTTCCTCGGCAGGGTGCTCGACCAGGCCTATTCGACGAGCGAGCGCGACAAGTTCCGCACCCGGCTCGAGCGCGGCATCGAGCCTGGAACCACCGAGATTTACTTGAGCCATCGCGGGATGGAGGAGGTCTATACCGCGGCGTCCGGCGACACCAAGGACACGCGCTGGCAGCCGCGCCCGCCCGATCCCGACCTCGAGGCCGAGATGCTGCGCCGGCTGATGGTGCGCTTCGGCGTGCAGGATGAGCGCGCGAAGCAGCAAATCGCCTCCAGCGAACGGCCGACGCCGCGCGCGACGCTGCTGAAGGGCCCGGACGGCGGCACGCTCACACTCAACGAGCAGTTCGACCGCGCCTGGCGGCGTGTAGGGCTCGCGCTCGACCGCGTCGGGTTCACCGTGGAGGACCGGGACCGCTCGAAGGGGCTCTACTACGTGCGCTACATCGATCCGCAGATCGACGTGCAGAGCAAGCAGGAGAAGGGCGGCTGGCTGTCCAGGCTCAAGTTCTGGGGGAGCACCGAGAAGCCCAAGACCGAGCAGTACCGCATCGTGGTGAAGGACGGGGACCCGGGCGCGGTGGTCAACGTGCTCAACAAGGACGGCGCGCGGGAGAATTCGGAAACCGCCTCGCGTATCCTCGCGCTGCTCTACGACCAGCTCAGGTAGCGTGAATCGTGAATGGTGAATCGTGAATCGTAGGAACTGCGCAGCACGCAGGCTGGTCTCCACGAGTCACGAGTCACGAGTCACGAATCACGGCTGTTGATGCGGTTCGCATCGCTCGGCAGCGGGAGTTCCGGCAACGCTCTCCTCGTCGAGGCCGGCGGCACGCGTGTGCTGCTCGACTGCGGCTTTGGCCTGAGCGAAGTCACGGCGCGGTTTTCGCGGCTCGGCCTGAGCCCCGCCGACCTCGATGCGATTCTCGTCACCCACGAGCATAGCGACCACGGAGGGGGCGTCGCGAAGCTCGCGTCCCGCTTCGATCTCCCGGTTTACCTCACGCGCGGCACGCTCTCGGCCATGGGCGCCGAGGGTCGCGCCATTGCGACCAGGATACTGATCGACGCCTATACGCGCTTCGCGATCGACGGGATCGAAGTGACACCCTACACGGTTCCGCATGACGCCCGCGAGCCGGTCCAGTTCGTTCTGTCCGACGGGGCCGCAAGGCTCGGTGTATTGACGGACACGGGCCATCCCACGCCGCACATCGCGCAGGCCCTGTCGGGGGTCGATGCGCTGGTGCTCGAGTGCAACCACGACCTCGACATGTTGATGAGCGGCCCCTATCCCGCGCAACTGAAGAGCCGGATCGCGGGCCGGCTGGGGCATCTCGCCAATGCGTCGTCAGCCGAGCTGGTGCGGGCGATGGACTGCAGCCGGCTGCAGCACGTGATCGCGGCGCATCTTTCCCAGCAGAACAATACCCCCGAGCTCGCACGCGCCGCGCTGGCGGGGGCGCTCGGCTGCGAGCCGGAGTGGGTCGGGGTGGCCACCCAGGACGAGGGATTTCCCTGGCGGGAAATCGCCTAAGGCAGAAGGAAGAAGAAAGGGTTCATCGTGAAGGTAGTGTGGGTGATTTTGGGGGGTCAATTTGGCTGGAAGCCGCGCCGGTGCTGGGTTTCGAGCTTGTGAAAAAGGCTGGGGTTTTGGCATGATGTTTCGATGGCTACTCCAGCGAAGCGAAAGCGGCGGCTCTGGGATGCGTATGCCTTTCCCGGTTTCCGTCCGCAACCCACGGTGCGCGGTGTCTTCGGCGATCCGAAGGCA
>Ga0073934_10001806_pt1 | contig 48630 bp, 44 predicted proteins | sample LarsenN4metaG_FD_76834 | JGI IMG/M metagenome (GOLD analysis project Ga0073934, IMG submission 76834) | Hot spring sediment bacterial and archeal communities from British Columbia, Canada, to study Microbial Dark Matter (Phase II) - Larsen... ...
GCCTGCGCTTCATGCCATGGAGCCTCGGGCCGCGGCGACGGCACCGAGAAACAGATCGATGAAGAAGGCTACCCGACTCGCCCGCGCGATCTCACCGCGGGGATATTCAAAGGCAATCACGATCCGATCTCGCTCTATCGCCATATCATAGCCGGAATTCCCGGCAGCCCGATGCCGATGAGCGACTGGGCATGGGGCAACGACGCTTGGCATCTGGTCCATTACGTGCGCTCGCTTTCGAGCGACACCCAGCGCGAGCGCGTCGAGATGAGAAAATTTTCCATTGCCGCGCCGCGCGTCAGCGTCTTGCCTGATCATCCTGACTCCAGCCTCTGGCGCACCGCGGTGCCGGTCAATTTGCATCTGATGCCGCTCTGGTGGCGCAGCGAACGGCCTGAAGAGGTTACCGTGCGCGCGCTGCATGACGGTAAAGAACTGGCGATTTTGCTGGTCTGGCAGGACGAAACCAATGACACTACCGCGCTCAGACCGCAGGATTTCCGCGATGCCGCCGCGGTGCAGTTCGCTCTCGCCGCCGATCCGCCGTTTTTCGCTATGGGCGAGAAAGCGGCGGCGGTCAACATCTGGATGTGGAAATCGGAAAGACAAGCCGACCTTCAGCCGGTTTACCAGGACTTGGAAAAGATTTACCCCAATCTCGGCATCGACACCTATCCCAATCTCACCCGCTCGCCGCTCGAGCAACCGTTCCGAAACGCCCTGACGCTCGAGTCCGATCCGAGTTTTGTCACCGCCTGGGGAGCCGGCAATATCGTCGCCGATCCGACTAGAAAAAGTCCCGCGGAAGATCTCGCGGCGCGCGGCTTCGGCACGTTGCAGGCGCGGCCGCGCGTCGACCAAGCGGTTGACGCCCGCGGTGTTTACGGCTCCGGTTCCTACCGAGTGATGTTCCGCCGCGGGGTTGAACCGAAAGGTCAGAGTTCGGTCGCGCTACGGCCGGGCTCGACCGTGCCGGTCGCCTTCGCGGTTTGGAACGGCAGCGCCGGCGACAGAGACGGCAAGAAGTCTGTGACGATTTGGCAAGAACTGAGAATAGCCCGGTGAGGGTTTAGGGGAAGTCGGGGTAAGGCGTTTTGGAGCGGAACGCGGATACGAGACCTAGCGAGGTGATCACAATGAGCAGCCAGATTTCAGCAGGCAAAAAAAATCACGGACGAACCCCTTCCGTCTCTCGCCTTACCCGTTACGACAGCAGCGGCTTAACGCGACGGGAATTCTTGACATGGCTCGGCATCGGGAGCGGCATCGCAGCCGCGGGCGGCGGCATCGCCTTCCATCTGCTCTCGGCGGCCGATCCGGATCAGAACCCGTTGGCCGGTTCGATCGATCGCAATTGGGAAAAGATTTATCGCGACCAGTATAAGTACGATGCGTCCTTCGATTGGGTTTGCTCGCCCAATGACACCCACGCCTGCCGCGTTCGCGCCTACGTGCGCAACGGCATCGTCACCCGCCTAGGCAGCACCTACGATTATCAAAACTATGCCGATCTTTACGGCAACAAAGCCACGGCGAACTGGAATCCCCGCCAATGCGCCAAAGGTTACACTTTTCACCGGGTCATCTACGGTCCGTATCGGCTGCGCCACCCTATCGTCCGCAAAGGTTGGAAGGCCTGGGCGGAGGCGGGCTTTCCCGAGCTTACGCCGGAGAATAAATCGAAATACCTGTTCGACGCGCGCGGCCAGGACGAGTTCGTGCAGATCTCCTGGCCGGATGCCTTCGACGCCATCGCCAATGCTCTGGTCGCCATCAGCACGCGTTACAGCGGCGAAGCGGGAAAAAAGCTTCTGCTGGACCAAGGGTATCAGCCGGAGATGATCGACGAGCTGGGCGGCGCCGGCACCCGGACGATAAAAATGCGCGGCGGCATGGGGCTTCTCGGCGTGATCGGTAAATACGGCATGTACCGGCTGAATAACTCACTGGCGCGGCTCGATGCCAAAATCCGCGGCGTCGGCCCGGACAAGGCGCGCGCCGGCCGCAATTGGTCGAATTATACTTGGCACGGCGATCAGGCGCCGGGCCATCCCTGGGTGCACGGCCTGCAAACATCCGAGTGCGACTTTAACGATCTGCGCTTCTCGAAGCTCATCATCATGGACGGCAAGAATCTGGTCGAAAACAAACTCACCGACTCGCACTGGTTCATTGAGTGCATGGAGCGCGGCGCCAAGATCGTCGTCATCGCGCCGGAGTATGGTCCGCCGTCAACCAAAGCCGACTACTGGATTCCCATCCGGCCAACGACCGATGCGGCGCTGTGGTTGGGCATCACCAAAGTGATGATCGACAAGCACTGGTACGACGAGAATTTCGTCAAAAGCTTCACCGATTTCCCGCTCCTGGTGCGTACGGATAACCTCAAGCGGCTGCGCGCCCATGAAATCTTTGCCGACTATAAAACTTCCCTTTCGGCCGAAGGTCCCTCGATCAAAGTCCAGGGCTTCACCGCCGAACAGCATCGCCAGCTCGGCGACTTCGTCATTTGGGACGGCAAAACGAACGCTCCCGCGGCGATCACCCGCGACGATGTCGGCGCCACCCTGGCGAAGAAGGGGCTCGAACCGCGGCTCGACGGCACCTTCACCGTACGGCTCCTGAACGGCAAGGAGATCGCAGTGGCGCCGCTCTGGACGCTCTATCAGACTCATCTGCGCGACTACGACCTGGACACCGTTGCTGAAATCACCAGCGCGCCCAAGGCGCTCATCGAGCAATTAGCTGAGGACATCGCGACCATGAAGCCGGTGGCGATCCACCAGGGCGAAGGAATCAATCACTGGTTTCATGCTACCGAAATGAACCGGGCCGCGTACTTGCCGCTGATGCTCACCGGCAACATCGGTAAGCCCGGCGCCGGCTCGCACACGTGGGCCGGCAACTATAAGGCGGCGCTGTTTCAAGGGTCGGCTTGGGCCGGTCCCGGCTTCAAGGGCTGGGTCGCGGAAGACCCTTTTGAGATCAATCTGAATGCCAAGGCCCATGGTAAAGACGTCCACGCTCACGCTTACACCAAGGACGAGGAGCCGGCCTATTGGAATCACGGCGATCTCGCCTTGATCGTCAATACGCCGAAGTTCGGCCGGAAAAACTTTACCGGAAAAACCCACATGCCGACGCCGACCAAGGCGATGATCTTTACTAACGTAAATCTGATCAACAATGCCAAGTGGGCCTACGGCATGATCAAGAACGTCGATCCCAATGTCGAGATGATCGTCTCGGTGGACATCCAGATGACCGCCTCGATCGAGTATTCCGATCTGGCGCTGCCGGCGAACTCATGGCTCGAGTTCGAGGGTTTGGAAATCACCGCGAGCTGCTCTAACCCGTTTCTGCAGATTTGGAAAGGCGGTATCGCGCCGGTATTCGACAGCAAGGACGATACCGACATTCTCGCCGGCATTGCCAACGCCCTGGCTAAAGCCACCGGCGATAAGCGCTTCAGCGATTATTTTGCTTTCGCGGCACCGGACCAACGCCATGTCTATATCCAGCGCCTGCTCGACAGCTGCACCACGACGGCGGGCTATAAACTGACCGATATTATGGCCGGCAAGTACGGTCCTCCGGGCGGCTGTCTGCTCAACTTTCGCACTTACCCGCGTATTCCATTCTACGAACAAGTGCATGACAACGAGCCGTTCTACACCGACACGGGACGCCTGCACGCTTATTCCGACGTGCCCGAGGCGATCGAATACGGCGAGAATTTCATTGTCCACCGCGAAGGGCCCGAAGCGACGCCGTATTTGCCTAACGTCATTGTCAGCTCGAACCCGCTGGTGCGGCCGGAAGATTACGGCATTCCGGCCAACGCCGAGCACTGGGACGAGCGCACCATCCGCAACATCAAAATGTCGTGGGACAAGGTCAAGCAGAGCAAAAATTTCCTCTGGCAAAAAGGCTTCCAGTTTTATTGCCTGACGCCGAAGACCCGCCACCGGGTGCATAGCGGCTGGTCCAACGTCGATTGGCACATGCTCTACGATTCCAATTTCGGCGATCCCTACCGGTTGGACAAGCGCGCGCCCTGCGTCGGTGAGCACCAGTTGAACATGAACCCTCAGGCGGCGCGCGATCTTGGCATCAACGACGGCGATTATGTCTATGTCGATGCCAACCCGGCCGATCGGCCCTATCTCGGCGCCAAGCCGGACGATCCGTTCTACAGAGTTTCGCGCTGCATGCTGCGGGTCAAATACAATCACGCTTACCCGTACAACATCGTGATGATGAAACACGCGCCATTTATCGCAACGGAAAAGAGCGTCAAGGCGCATGAGACGCGGCCGGACGGACGCGCGCTCTCGGAAAACACCGGCTATCAAGCCAACCTGCGCTATGGCTCGCAGCAGTCGATCACGCGCAACTGGCATATGCCGATGCATCAAACCGACACATTGTTTCATAAGGCCAAAGTGTCGATGAGCTTCATTTTCGGCGGAGAAGCGGACAATCATGCCGTAAACACCGTGCCCAAAGAAACCCTGGTGCGCATCACCAAGGCCGAAGATGGCGGCCTTGGCGGCAAAGGTGTGTGGAAACCGGCGACGAGCGGATTCACGCCTGATAACGAGAACGAAATGATGAAGCGGTATCTCGTCGGCGATTTAACCAAAGTGAAAGCATGAAACGAAGCCGTTCCGAGACAAGGAGCGAGTGATGCCCTACAAAGACCCCGATCCGACCGATCCGCATCTGCTCATCGGCGTCCTGCTGCCGGCGCAGGCGGAAACGATGCGTGACATGGCGTACGTGTTCGCCGAAGAATTCGCCCGTCTGGGCTACCCGCGCGAGGAGTTGCTCCGGCTTTTCAAAAACCCCTTTTATGGGGGCGCCCATGGTGCCTATCGAGCGCTCGGCGAAGAGCAAACCGTGGCGATCATCGATGAATGTATCGACGCTTGGGGCGGCCTGAAAGTGAGCGTTCAAGACGTTCAAGCGGTTCAGCCGTTAACCTCCGGTCAAGCACCCTCCTCCATCCAACGCCATGCGGACGAAAAAACAGACGGGCGTTTGAACCATTCGAACTTGAGCGATGCGAAAAAATTCGATCCGGACGAGAGGAGCGAGCAAGATGCCTAACGTTCACAACTGGCAGATCGGCCGGGAAATGAATTATCCGTACGCGGCTGCTTTTCCGCGCCGGCAATTCGCCTTCGTCTTCAACATCAACCGCTGCATCGCCTGCCAGAGCTGCACGATGGCCTGCAAGTCGACCTGGACGTTTAGCAAGGGCCAGGAGCATATGTGGTGGGCCAATGTGGAGACCAAGCCCTACGGCGGCTATCCACAATTTTGGGACGCCAAGATTCTCGACCTGCTGGAAAGAGCCAACCCGGGTAACCAAGTGTGGTCCGGGGCGCCGTCCGGCAACAAAACCCAACCCTACGGGCAGTTCGACGGCAAGACCATCTTCGAGGCGCAAAACATGCTGACGCCGGACAGCGCCCGCGTGCTCGGTTACCTTCCGAGCGATGAAGAGTGGAGCTTGCCGAATATTTACGAAGACAACCCGGTCGGCAAGCGCGGCGTCCGCAACCAAATCGACAAAGAAGGCGCCGCGCTGCCGGAACACAAAACGTGGTTTTTCTATCTCGCGCGTATCTGCAACCATTGCAGCTACCCGGCTTGCCTGGCGGCTTGCCCGCGCAAAGCCATCTACAAACGCCCGGAAGACGGCATCGTTCTGATCGATCAAAAGGAGTGCCGCGGGTACCGCAAATGCGTCGAAGCCTGCCCTTACAAAAAGACGATGTATCGCGGCAACACCCGCGTTTCGGAAAAATGCGTCGCCTGTTATCCGCGCATCGAAGGCAAGGATCCCGAGAGCGGCGGCCAGCCGATGGAGACTCGCTGCATGGCCGCCTGCATCGGCCAGATCCGCATGCAGGGTCTGGTCAAGATGAACCGCGACGGCAGCTGGGCCGAGGACCGCTACAATCCGCTTTATTATATGGTTCATGTCGCCAAGGTCGCCCTGCCGCTCTATCCGCAGTTCGGCACCGCGCCGATCGGCTACTACATTCCGCCGCGCTGGGTGCCGCGCGACTATCTTAAACAGATGTTCGGCCCCGGTGTCGACGAAGCGATCGAGCGCTACAGTTACCCTGATCGCGAGCTGCTCGCGGTGCTGCAGCTGTTCCGCCGCTCGAATCGGATTATTTTCCGTTACGAGATCAAGGAAGGCCCCAAGGTTTATGAAGCGACGCTACGCGGTCGAAAAATCACCATGTACAACGACACCGTGATCGCCTACGGCGAAGACGGCAAAGAAATATTTCGCACGCAGATCGAGGAGCCCGTGCACGTTCGGCCGAGCAAGCATGCGAATTCGATATGAATAAAAACGAGTTCCAGCGCTTCCGATCGAAACCGAGCGAAGCCAGGGATCGATTGGAACGGCGGGACCACTGGAACGGCTAGAACTCCAACCCGAGGGCAATCAATGAGCTCTACAGATGTTGTCGCAAACAGCGAGATCGATCTCGCCTACTGCCGCGCCGCGCTTTACAGCGCATTGGCGCTCGGTTTCCAGCCGCCGAACGATGATACGCTCACGCGTTTGTTGGCCGCGGAGGGCAAAGCCTCTCTGATCCGCGCCGCGGCGGCATTCGGCTCCCATCACCAAGACAACCTCGCCCGCCGCATCGAAGCCTTGCCGGTGCTGGCAGCAAACCGCAACGATTCCGCTTCGCAGTATCGCGTACTCTTTGGCCAGGCCGGGCGCGGGCAAGTCCCTCCCTACGAAACCGAATACGGTAACGAGGCTTTGTTCCAACAACCGCAGCAGCTGGGCGACGTCATGGGCTTTTATCGGGCGTTCGGCCTGGCTCTCAAAACCGCCAGCCACGAGCGCCCGGATCACATCAGTTGCGAGCTCGAGTTCTTGATGTTCTTAACCGCCAAGGAAGCCTACGCTCTGGAACATGACGATCCAAACATGCTCGCAGAGACGCGCAAGGCGGAAAAGTTGTTCTTACGCGATCACGTGGCTCGGTTTGTGCCGAGCTTTGCGCTTCAGTTGCAGCGTGAAAATGGCGCCGGACTTTACGCCCAGCTCGGCGATCTTTGCCTGCATGTGGTTGCCGCGGATTGCGCCCGACTTGAAATCGCTTTGGGCTCGTCAAACTTGCCGCTCCGGCCGGCCGACGACCTCCGAGTGCCGATGGCCTGCGGCAACGGCGCAGAATGCCCGGCCATGCCCGGAGCGTGTGCTCCGGAAGAAACCGAATGATCATGACTCGAGAGTTGCCGCTTCACTTTGATCCGCCGTTCGTCGAGAAGGCGGTGTTCCTTGCCGAGCATGAACGTCCGAGCCAGCGCGGCCTGGAAAAACTACGCAACCGAGTCTACCAAGTCGCTGACCCCGATAGGCGTGAAAAACTGTTCGCCGCTCTGTATCTCAGCTGGTTTGAGCGACTCGGCTTGGGGCAAATCATCCGCCGGGCGTTGAATGAGCAAACCCTTCTTCACCCTCTCATCGCGAACTGCTACATCGTTTGCGCAACGCAAGCGAGCCAGGAGGGCGCCGAGCTTTTCGTTGCCCCGGATGGGGCCTCGGCAGCGCCGCGCCGCACGCTTCGCGTCTTGCTCCGGCCCGAGTCCTTGTTGAACGCGCCATCCGCGCTGGCCTTTTTGCGCCACGAATTGTTTCACATCGCCGACATGCTGGATCCTGCTTTCGGCTACGAGCCCGCGTTGCCCAAAACCGACGGCGGCCCAAGTTATGATAAGCTGATCGTCGACCGTTATCGCGTCCTGTGGGATACCGCCATCGCCGGCCGAATGGTGCGGCGCGGCTGGCTGCCGGCCGCAGTCCGCCATCGCCAGCTCGAAGATTTTCGCCTGGCATTCGTCATGCTGCCGGAGGCCGCCGAGGCGTGCTTCGCGCGCTTCTTTGACGGCGAGCAGCCCAGCCACAAAGAACTGGCGGCCTTTGCTTTCGACCCGCGCGGCGCTGCGGGCGAGCCAGCGACCCCATCGTCGGCTCACGCACGCTGCCCGCTCTGCAAGTTTCCCACTCATGCTTTCGAGCCGGCAGCAGAGCATCTCGCCGCCGAAATCATCGCCGCCATCGCGCGCGACTTTGCACATTGGCGACCCGCGCAAGGGCTGTGCGTGCAGTGCGCCGACCTTTATCGAACCAGACAATTATCCCTGGCTGCGGCAAGCGCGCTGCCCGGCTGGAATCATTCGAGCGTCAGGTAATCAGAGAAAACTAACTGCCGTTCAGCCGAAAGAGTAAATCGATGCGAAATTTTGAAGAGCTTTTAGAAGAATCGGCCGCGGTCCATGGCCACCGCTGCGCCGGCCAAATTTTGGGAGTGCGTATGGCGATGCTCGGCTGCCGCGCAGTCGGTATCGATGAACCTAAAGGCTGCAAGAAGCTCGTCGTCTATGTCGAGATCGATCGCTGCGCGACCGACGCCGTGCAGGCCGTGACCGGCTGCTCGCTCGGCAAACGCACGCTCAAGTTTTGCGATTACGGCAAGATGGCTGCTACTTTCGTCAATACCGAAACGGACCGCGCAGTCCGAGTCGTGGCCAAAGACGACGCCCGCGCGCTCGTCGGACGCTATGCGCCGGAGGCGGCCAACCCGCGCGAGGCCCAGAAGCAAGCCTACCGCGTCATGCCTGAAGAAGCGCTTTTTGCGATTCAACCCGTGACTCTACGGATTCCTCCAAAAGACCTGCCTGGCCGCCGCGGCGGCCGAGTTCAATGCAGCGAATGCGGTGAGGGCGTCAACTTCGAGCGGGAAGTCCATCGTGACGGCCGTATACTCTGCATCCCCTGCTCACGCTCATTCACGGCAACCCCTGCCAGCTTCGAGAGTTCCGAAAAATCAAAGGTCTTGTTCATCGTCGGCTACAAGAAAGTGGGCAAAACAACCTTGATCGAGCGACTGATCCCCGAGCTTTGCCGGCGCGGTTATCGGGTCGGCACGGTCAAGCACCATCATTCAGACTTTCCCGCCTCGATCGATCATCCCGGGACCGACACGTGGCGTCACCGCCAGGCCGGCGCGGCCAGCGTCGTCTTGGCGACTCCTACCGATCTCGCCGCGTTCCGCGACAATGCCGGCTCACCCTCACTGGATCAGATCGTCGAGGCGTTAGGAGCGGTCGACATCGCGCTGGTCGAGGGCTTTCACGAACAATGCGGAAGCAAGATCGAGGTTCTTTCGGAAGGCACCGAGAAACCGCTTTGCGCAAACGACCCCGACTTACTGGCCATCGTAACGAGCAACGGGCACCATTCAGCCCTGCCGACCTTCACGAATACAGCTATCCCCTCTCTCGCCGACTTCATCGAAAGCACGGTTTTGGCAGCCGATGGACTCCCTGGGGTTAGCAGAGGTGAAAATTCTAATTCCTGCGAAAAATTTTCCCGACCTTTCTAACAATTGCGAACAATCCATTACGAATGCCGCTCTGACGGTTAAAATTAGTGGCATTGCGATTGCGAAACTCTGTAGCTTAAAGCCCAAACAGGATGACCATGGCAACCGTCGAGAGCCTTGTTTCGCGCTATCGTGAACCGCTGGAGAACTACCCCCTCGATCTCGCCGCCGAGTGGAAGAGCCGGCATCCCGAGAAAAGGCTGATCGGCTGCTATCCCGTCTATCATCCCGTCGAACTCATCCATGCCGCGGGAATGGTGCCGGTGGCTGTCATTGGCGGCGGCAATCGTTTGGAGATCGCCAACGCCGATTCCCGTTTTCAGTCCTTTGTTTGCTCCATCGTCAAGAGCACGCTCGAGCTCGGCATGATCGGCAAACTCGATTTCCTGGACGGCATTGTTTTTCACTCGATCTGCGATCCGGCGCGCAATCTCGGCAGTGTTTTCAAACGCAATTTTCCCAAGCTGATGGTCGAATACATTCATTTTCCGCAAAACATGACTTCCCCGCACACGGTCGATTACCTCGCATCGGAGTACCGCAGGGTGAAGGAGATCTATGAGGCATTGGCCGGCAGGGCGATCGGTGACGCCGATCTTTGCCGAAGCATCGCTCTGTTCAATGAACAGCGCCGTCTACTGCGCGAGCTTTATGCCTTGCGCGCAGCCAAACCGCAGAACGTCTCCGCCGTCGAAAGTTACGTATTGATGCGCATCGGCACCCTCTTGCCTCCCGAGGAACACGTCCCGCTTCTCAAAGAGGCTCTGGCGGCGCTACGCCAAAGAGAGGAAAAGCCCAAGGATCGCATCAAGGTCGTGCTCGAAGGCTCCTTCTGCGAGCAGCCTCCCCTTGAATTGATCGAAGCGCTGGAGGCCGCCGGCTGCTATATCCTGGACGACGATTTTCTTTTGGGCTGGCGCTGGTTCTTGGAAGATATTCCTACTGAAGGCGACCCGCTGCGCAATCTCGCCGAGAGCTACTTGAGGCGGAGCGTCTATTCCGGCGTCAAACACGACACTCGCGAGCCCAAATCGAAACACTTGATCGACCGGGTCCGCGAAACCGGCGCCGCCGCGGCGCTCATTCTCTCGGCCAAATTTTGCGAGCCGGCACTGTTCGACTACGCGCTTTACAAGAGGGCGCTCGAGAAGGAGGGCATTCCCCATCTGTTCCTCGAGTTCGAAGAAAAGATGTGGATCTTCGATAAGGCGAAAACCGAGATCGAGACCTTCGTCGAATCGATGCTGCTCGAATGAAAATCGTCTGTCAGGGATGCGATTTCAGACCTTAACGCAAGACGCGAGAACCGAAACACAAGGGAAATAAAGCCGATGGCACAAGCTGCTGACACTGCCAAAACCACCTATCAGGGCCAAATGCATCTGCTCCAGAAAGAGATTATGGGGCGCTACTTCGAAAGGATGACGCGCGCCGCCGAGCAAGGCGACGGTAAGGCGGTCTTCATGCTGATCAGCGGCAATCCCGTCGAGCTGATGCACGCGTTTGACTTGATTCCGGTTTACCCGGAGATCGACGCTCTACAGCTCGCCGTCAAGAAGGCTGCCCTGCCGTTCATTCAAAAGGCCGAGGAGATCGGCTACTCCATGGACAACTGCGCTTATGTCAAAGCCGATGTCGGCCTTTTTCTCGGCGATCGTAAGACCCCTTTCGCAACGATTCCGCTGCCGTCGCTGATTCTCTGCAATTACGTCGGCTGCAACGTCTACCTCCAGTGGTTCGAGCACCTGGCGGAATATTGCGATGGCCAGCTCTACAATCTCGACATTCCCTTCATGCGCGATCCGTCGGGCAAACCGTCAAAAGAGGACGTTCATTACGTGGTGCGCCAGCTCGAAGAGGTCATCGAGATTTGCGAACGCATCACCGGCAAAAGCCTCGATTGGGCCAAGCTCAAGAGAATCGTCGGGCTTTCCGGCGAAACCGGCGCGCTTTGGGCCAAGATCAAAGGACTGACGAAGCATGTGCCGTCGCCGTTCGACAACTATTTCGACTCCGTCACCATGATGGCGCCGCTCTATTGCTTGCGCGGCACCGAAGACGGCCTGCGTTTCTTTCAGACCGCGCTCGCCGAAATGGAAGAAAAAGTGCGCACCGGCCAGGGGCCGCTTCCCGAAGAGCGTTTCCGCTTCGTCATCGAGGGACCGCCGCCATGGCCCTATCTGCGCACGTTCCGCGATCTGTTCGCGCGCTGGGGCGCGGTCGCGGTGGCGTCGACCTATTCGACCGTCGGCGGTTTATGGGAGTTCGGCTTCAAACACGACCCTGACCGGCCGCTCGAATCCATCGCCGAGCACATGCTCCAGTGGAACGTGACCAACCGCAATTTTCTCCAGCGCTATGAGCAAATCCATCGCTACATCAAAGAGTGGCAAGCCGACGCGCTGGTGATTCATTCGGTCAAGAGCTGTCGGCTGTTTTCCGCCGGCCAGGGCGACATGCGCGAGTATTTCACCAAGGAACTCGGCATTCCCACGCTCTTGATCGAATCGGATCTCGAAGATCCGCGTTATTTTTCCGAGGCCCAGATCAAAAACCGCATCGATGCGTTCTTCGAATCCTTGGAACACCGTAAAATGGTCCGGGGCGCCGCACCGGCGGGAGCATCCGCATGATTTACGCAGCCGGCATCGACGTCGGTTCCACCCAAACCAAAGGCGTCATCCTTGACGAGCAACGCCGTATCGTCGCGCGCGCCCTTGGCATGACCGGCGCCAACGTAACGCGCGCGGCCGAGAACTGCTTTAACGAAGCTTTGAAACTGGCGGGGATCGAGCGCGCGGCGGTGCGTTACGTCGTCGGCACCGGCTATGGCCGCTACAAGGTCACTTTTGGCGATGCTCAGATTACCGAGATCAGCTGTCATGCGCGCGGTGCTTATTACCTGTTTCCCAACACGAAGACCGTCATCGACATGGGCGGGCAGGATGCCAAAGGGATCCGCGTGGGCGAAGGCGGCGAGGTCAAGGACTTCGTCATGAACGACAAGTGCGCCGCCGGCACCGGACGGTTTTTGGGCAGCGCCGCCGAAGCGCTCTTGCTCAATCTTGACGATATCGGTCCGATTTCCCTCAAAGCCAGGAATCCCGTCCGTCTGACCACGGTGTGCACGGTATTCGTCGAGTCCGACATCATGTCCTATCTGGCGCAGAACAAAAAAATTGAAGACATTCTCGGCGGCGTGCACAGCGCCATCGCGGCGCGAACGGTCTCGCTGATTCGGCGCGTCGGCATCGAACCGGAAATCACTTTCACGGGCGGCGTTTCCCGCAACGTCGGCATGGTGCGCGCGCTCGAAGACAAGTTGGGACTCAAGCTCAACGTCAGCCCCGACGCGCATTACGTCGGCGCGTTGGGGGCGAGCTTGTTCGCTCTCGAGCGGGCCCTGGCGGCCGTTTCCGGTCCCGGTTCCGAAGTCCCGTCTTCAACTCGCAACCCGGAACTCGAAGCCGGAAACTGAACGCAGGAGGATCGATGATATTCGTCGCCGGCATCGATATGGGCGCCAAATCCACCAAAGCGGTGGTGCTCGATGAAACGCGGACTATTCGCGGTCAAGGCTCGATTCGCACCCGCCCGGACTTCGCCGCCATTGCCAAGGAAGTGTTAGCGCTGGCTTTGGCTGACGCCGGAGTCAAAGAAAGCGACTTGAGCTATATCGCCACCACCGGGTTTGGCCGCTATAACGTGCCGTTTCGCGATCTGCAGATCACCGATATTACCTGTGTCGGCGCGGGCGCCGTGTTTCTGTTTCCCAACACGCGTACCGTCCTCGATATCGGCGCGCAGAGCACGCGGGCGATCCGGGTCTCCGAGACCGGCAAAGTGCGCGAATTTCGCACCAATGACAAGTGTGCCGCGGGCGCCGGCGGATTTATCGAACGGGCGGCCAAATATCTCGAAGTCGGCATCGAAGACGTCGGGCAATTATCGATCGACTCGAAAAAACCGCAGACGATCAGCAGCGTCTGCGCCGTGCTCGCGGAATCCGAGATCATCAACCATGTTTCTTCCGGCGAGACCGTCGAGGACATCCTGCGCGGCGTCCACAACTCGTTGTCCTCGCGCGCGCTCGCCTTGATGAAGCGCGCCGGCTTGGAAGACGAAGTCACGTTCGTCGGCGGGGTGGCGCGTCAAAAGGGCATGGTGAAAGCCCTGGAAGAAACCGTCAAGCGCAAAATCAACGTCAGCGCCGAGCCCCACATGGTCGGCGCCCTCGGCGCGGCATTGCTCGGGCTCCGCCGTTTGGAAAAGCTCCGCCTGGAAAGGCAAAGGGCCTCAGCGGAAGCGAGGGTGGCATGATGGATCTACAAGACAAGTCGGCATTGGTCTCGGGCGGCGGCGGCGGCATCGGCCGCGCCGTCGCGCTGGCCCTGGCGCGCGCCGGCGCGAAAATCGCCGTTGCGGACATCGCCGCGGCAAGCGCGGAAAAGGTCAGCTCCGAAGTCCAAAGCCTCGGCGTTCGAGCGATCGCCTGCCCGGTCGACCTTACAGAAAAGGCCGCCGTCGACCGCATGGTCGGCGACATCATCAGGCAGCACGGCCAAATCGATATACTGGTCAATTGCCAAGGCTGGGATCGGCTCGAACCGTTCGTCGAAAGCAACGAAGAGACCTGGGAAAAGCTCCTGGCGATCAACTTCAAATCGGTGCTCTATACGGCCCGGGCCGTGCTGCCGAACATGATCGCTCATAGTTTCGGCAAGATCGTTAACATCAGCTCCGACGCGGGACGCGTCGGTTCGAGCTGGGAAGCCGTTTACGCCGGCGCCAAGGGAGCCGTCATCGCATTTTCGAAAACCATCGCCCGCGAAGTGGCCCGCTACCGGATCAACGTCAATGTTGTCTGTCCCGGGCTGACCGAAACACCGCTGCTCCAGGCCGTGCGCGCCCAGTCCGAACAGACGGCGCGAATCATCGACGCCGTTACCAAGGCGACGCCGTTTCGCCGCCCGGCCCAGCCGGAGGAAATCGCCGAAGCGGTGCTGTTCTTGGCTTCGCCCCAGGCGAACTTCATCACCGGCCAGACGCTCAGCGTGAGCGGCGGATTGACGATGGTGTGAAGAATCGAGAACGAGGCATCTATGCCGAATGACATCAAAGCGATCGATTTCATGTATTACGTCGCCACGCCGGAATTCATTGCGCGCTGGAACGAAGCCAAGAAAGGCGAGCTGATTTGCCGCATGGAAAGAGCCATCGGCGGCCTGCCGCAGTTCGACAGCTACGAGACCATGATCGCCAAGATGGACGAAGCGGGCGTGGACAAAGTCTTTATCACCCAGACCAAGATGTGGTCGTACCGCAATAAATGGATGTACATGGACACCCGGCTCGAGGAAGTGGCCCAATACACTCAACGCTACCCCGATCGGTTCGTCGGTTTGGCCGGCTACAACCCGTTTCGGATCAAGGAGTCCCTCGACGAAATCGAGCGCGCGGTCAAACGCTATGGTTTTAAGGGCGTGTACGTTCACATTTATGGCTTCGATATTGCGCTGAGCGACGCCAAGATGTATCCGCTTTACGCCAAATGCGACGAGTTGAAGATCCCGGTTTCCATGCAGGTCGGCCATGTGTTGGAAGCGATGCCGAGCGAACATGCCCGGCCCATGTATCTAGACCGCATCGCCAGCGATTTTCCCGAGCTTAAGATCATCGGCGCGCACACCGGCTGGCCGTGGGTCGAGGAGCTGATTTCGGTTTGCTATAAATGGGACAACGTTTATTTCGGCGTCGATGCATGGATGCCCAAGTACTTGAAGCCGGAAATCATCCACTACATCAATAGCCGCATGGGCCAGGACCGCTGCTTGTGGGGGACCAATGGCCTGCCGTGGAAGGAGAGCCTCGATCAATGGAACGAGATGGGACTCAAGGAGGCGACGAAAAGGAAACTCTTGCATGATAACGCGGTGGAACTTTTCGGGTTGGCTTGATTTCTAAACGAGCCGCGCATCCGGAAAGTGCGCCCCCAGAAGGAATAACCACATAGGGCACAAGGGCCAAAGAGGAAAGAGTCCGGGTCTGGAGGGTTAAGCGCGAAGGGCGCGAAGTGAGATTCATGGTGCCCTCTCGTTCTTTCAACTTTGTGCCCCTTGTGCTCTTTGTGGTTTCATCTCCTGCCGAGCTAAGGACCCGCGGAGAAGGATCTCATGTATCAAACTTTGCAATACCGTGAAGAAGGCGCCGTTGCGACGATCCGACTGAATCGGCCGCAGAAGAAGAATTCGCTCAACGGCGAGATGCGCGGCGAATTGAAAAGGCTGCTCCGCGAACTTGCCCGCCAGCGCGGTATTCGCGCGCTCGTGTTGACCGGCGGTGACGACATTTTTTGCGCCGGCGCCGATATCGGCGAGATGACCGGACCGGCTAACGCCGAAACGGCCTACCAACATGCGCGGGAATTTCAGCTTCTCTTCGACCAGGTCGAGTCGCTGCCCCAGCCGGTGATCGCCGCCGTCTCTGGATACGCTCTCGGCGGCGGCTGCGAATTGGCGTTGGCCGCCGATTTTCGTATCGCCTCCGAGAGTGCCCGGTTCGGCCTGCCGGAGATCAAGATCGGCGCCTTTCCCGGCGGCGGAGGGACGCAGCGACTCACGCGCTTGGTTGGAGCGGCCCGAGCGAAAGAGATGATTTTGACCGGGGAGCCGATCGGAGCCAAAGAGGCCCTTGCCATCGGCTTGGTGATGAAGGTGGCAGTAAAAGAAAGCTACTTGTCCGAAGCGAACGCGCTTGCCGGCAAACTCGCCGCCCTGCCGCGCTTGGCGTTGCAGGCTTCGAAGATGCTCATCAACCGGAGCCAGGATGTCGATCTGGCGACGGGGTTGGAATTGGAAGCGCGCACTTTCGGCTCCATCGCCCACACCAAGGACTTGGCGGAAGGAACCAGCGCGTTCTTAGAAAAGCGGCCGGCAAAATTCACGGGAGAATGAATTCGATCCGCCTAACGTTAGAGGAAGAAAAAAGCTAGCGCGGCTCCTCATGACACCAGGCCGATGAAACAATGACCCAAGGAGAAACGCCTCAATGCCCTACGACCATTTCGTTTTTGAAAACAACGACGGCGTCGCGACGATTCGACTCAACGATCCTGAACGGCTCAACGCTCTGACCTTTCAGGTCTATGGCGACTTGGAGAAAATCTTTGCCGAGTTGGCCCATGACTCAGCCGTCAAAGTGGTCGTTCTCACCGGCACCGGCAAGGGTTTTTGCTCCGGCGGCCGCGTCGATGACATCATCGGGCCGCTGCTCAAAATGAAAGGCGATGAGCTTTACAGGTTTACCCGCATGACGTGCAACGTGGTCAAGAACATGCGCAATTTGAAAAAGCCGATCATCGCGGCGGTCAACGGCATCGCCGCCGGCGCCGGCGCCATGCTCATGCTGGCGGCCGATCTGCGGATCTTTTCCGATAACGCACGCGCGGCTTTTTTGTTCGTCAAAGTCGGCCTGTCCGGCGCCGATATGGGGGCGCTTTACCTGCTGCCGCGCATCGTCGGCCTCGGCAAAGCGGCCGAGCTGGTCTACTTCGGCGACACCGTCGACGCCCAGGAAGCCCATCGCATCGGCCTCGCCAATCGCGTCGTGCGGGGGGAATCGCTGCTGGAGGAAGCTTACAAATGGGCCGCGCGGCTGAAAGACGGTCCGCTTTACGCCCTCGGGGTCACCAAAGAGCTTCTGGAGTACGAAGCCAACGTCGACTTGGAAACCGCGTTGGAAATGGAAGCGGCGGCGCAGGCCCGCTGCATGGAAACGGCCGATTTTGTCGAAGGCTACAACGCTTTCATGGAGAAGCGTCCGGCCCGCTTCAATCGCGGCTGAACTCAGGTCGGGGAGAGCAATCATGGCCAAGGAAATCTATATTCGAAGTCTGGAAAAACGCGACCTTGCGGCGATCGTCAATATGGAAGAACGCCAGACCGGGTTGGCGCGCCCCGAGTACTGGGAAAAACGGCTGGAGATTTCGGAGGCGGTGCGCCCGCACTGGGCCTCGTTGGTGGCCGAATACGACAACCGCGTGGTCGGCTTTATTCTCGGCCGCGCCGGGGAACACGAATTCGGTCTCCCGGGCACCGTCGCCTGGGTTGAGATGCTCGGCGTGGATCCGGTTTTTCGCCGCCGCGGCATCGCCGAAGAGCTGATGGCCCAGTTCACCGCATCCGCCGAAGATCACGGCATCAAAACCATTTTTACCTTGATCGATCCGAACCAGGCCGAGCTACAGCACTTCTTCAGCCGCGTCGGCTTTGTCCCCGGCAAGATGGTTCACTACCAGAAGGACCTGTCCGGCTGAGAATAATTACCCTGCGAGAGAGATCCGGCGTCTCGCGCTTGCTGCCGGCGCGTTCACCACGCCGCCGGGCGCCGTAAGAAATCGCTCACCAGCCGATTGAAACGCTCGGCCTGGTCCCACTGCACCCAATGCGCGCATCGGTCGAAGAGATGGAATTCGGCGCCCGGGATGCGCTGAAAAAGCTCGATACCGCGTTCAACCGATACGCCCGCGTCGTTGTTGCCCCATAGCAGCAAAGCTTTGACTCCGAAGTGAGTCAATTCATCGTAGACCGGTCGTTGTTTGGCTGCTGTGCGGCGCGCGATTTGCGCTTCATAATTCTTGCCGATGCTCATCTCGTAACGTTCGCGGACGAGTTCTTCACTGACCAAGGCCTTGTTGAAGAGAGTTCCCAAGGTGAGCCGTTTCATGTTCTCCAGGCTGGGCTCGTATTCGCGCAGATCGGCAGCGTGCCTTTGCGCCAGCGACTGAGAAGCCGCCGAACCGGCGGGTGACAGCGAGCCGCTGGTGGTCGTGACAAAACTCTTCACCCGCTTGTCTTCCAACGCCAGACGCGCGGCAATATATCCACCCACCGAGTTGCCGACCACGTGATAGGAGTCCAACTGGAGCCTTTCGATCAGCGCCTTGGCATGGCGCACACGGTACTCGATCGAATAATCCGCCGGATTATCGGTGTAGCCGAAGCCGGGCTGGTCGTAAGCAAACACGGTAAAACCCGCCGCCGCCAGAGCCGCCATGTTGAGCTTCCAGTTGATCAGCGAAGAAGCACCGGGTGATGCCCCGTGGATCAGCAGCAGCGGCTCCCCGCTGCCGGCGCTGAGGACAAAGGTATTGATCCCGTCCACTTGAAGATATTGCTGCTTCATATCTGCTGCCATCGGAGCGGCTCCCGCGAAAATTTTCGCCTCGGACTGAATGATCTGCTGCCGGCCAAAAATCGTGATTCGGCAGGCTCCTGCACGACGGCAACGTATATCGCAACTGCGAAGCGACGTCCATGGAAGCCGGTCCGATCCCTGCGCCTTGATCTATTCTCGGGTTCGGGAGAAGAATAGATCCGGGCAAATAACGATCCGGCCATTTAACCGGCACCCATGGCTTTAGCAGAATCACCCGAGATGGCAGCCGCGGAACTCGAAGACGTCGGCGAGATCTTGCGCCTGTATACCAAGGCTTTGACCGGCTACGAAATACGCCTCCTTCCCCGCACCGACTCGAGCATGCGCGGTGTAGGTTGGGCCACGCCCGCCGGTGACGGCAAAGCGCTTTCTCTCACGCTGCCGGCGAAAATCGAGCGCTTTACCTCGAAGGAGGAGAATTTCGCCTGGTACAAGATTATCGTGACTCATCAGGCCGCGCATGCCGAGTTCGGTACCTTGACGTTTTCATTGCTTCGCCCCTCTACGCTTTTTCACGATTGGCGCCCGGCCTTGCGCAGCAACTCGACGGCTCCTCCGGCAACCGACGACCGCGCGGCGCTCGGCCGGCTTTTTCCTGACCCGGCAATGGGTCTGGCGATTTTCGATTGCATTGAAGACGCGCGCGTGGATGGCCGCATGCTGCAACGCTACCCCGGCCTCGAAAGTTTGTACCGCAGAGTCGCCCTCCGCGTGCTCGCCGAACGGCCCCGCTTGAACGCACTGCCGCTGCGCGAAGCGCTGCTTGAAGGTTTGCTACAGGCGGGCCTCGGCGGCGCGCCCCTCACGGATGCGCCCCAAGAATTACGCCCCGATTTGTCCGCTGCGCTGGCCTTGCTCGCACGCCTGAACGGGGCCGGTTCGACGGTTGAAGACGCCGCCGAGGCCGCCCTGCGTATCTATGAAATCGCGGCGGCGCTCCCCAATTCGATCCCCGATCAAGAGTGTGCTCATGACCATGAACGTCAAGACCGGCACCGGCGGGCCGATGACGAGCGCGCGCCCGACCGGCTTGCGGAACCCGTCAGCGACCCGCGAGAACTGCCGTTCCATCTGCCGCTAGAGGTCGAGTTTCGCCTGCAAACGGACGATGCGGCGCTCGACCGCAGGGAACCCAACAGCAACGATCGGTCGCAACCCGGCCTCGCCGACAGTGACTCCGGCGGTCCGCTCCAGCGCGACGAGCCATTCTCTTATCTTTACCCTGAGTGGGATTTTCGCGCCGGCGCCTTCAAAGAGCGCTGGTGCCGCGTGCGCGAGCGCCTGATGGAGGAAGGCCGATCGGATTTTTACACCGAGAGCTTGAGGGAACATCGCTGGTTGATTGGACAGGTGCGCGCCCGCTTCGAACATTTCTTGCCCGAGCTGTTCCGCAAGATGACGCGCCGTTACGACGGCGAAGACATCCAAATCGATCAGCTGATCGAACGCGTCGTCGACTGTCGGGCCGGCGTCACCCCGTCCGAAAAAATCTACTGGCGGCGCGAACGCACCCAGCGCGACGTCGCGGTCGCCCTGCTCCTCGACATGAGCGCCACCACCAACGAATATCTCCTAGTCCAAGCGCCGCGCGCGATTCGTCCGACCACCGCGAGCGCGAGAAGCTACAGCGATTATCTGCGCCGGATCGCCAGCGGCCTTGATGATCGCGGCAAACCGCTGCGCAAGCGGGCCATCGATATCGAGAAGGAAGCTGCCATCGTGCTGCTGCAAGCGCTTGAAACGATTGGCGACAGTTACGCCGTCTACGCGTTTTCCGGCAGCGGCCGCGCCAACGTCGAGTTCCATGTCGTCAAAGACTTTGCCGAACCGCTGACTGAGCGCGTCGCGCGTCGCTTGGACTCGGTCGCCCCGGCGCACGCCACCCGGATGGGCGCTGCGATACGCCACGCAGCGCGCAAACTCGAGCGCGTCGAGGCGCAAACGAAACTGTTGTTTCTGGTCAGCGATGGACGCCCGTACGACCGCGATTACGGCCGTGACGCCCAGGATCAGGAGTATGCCGTCCATGACACGCGCCAAGCGCTGCGCGACGCGGCGCGACGCAGGATTCGCCCCTTCTGCCTGACGATCGACGAAGAAGGCGCCGACTATATGCGCGCCATGTGCGAGGATCTCCCTTATGAGATCGTCAACCGGGTCGAAGATTTGCCCATGCGTCTAATTACGGCCTATCCGAAGCTGACCGCGTGACAGGATGCATCGGCAAGAATTTGACCGACGGCTTGAAAAGGACTTTGGCTTCTCTTGGGTGAAATTGCTAATCCGGGAAGATCGCTTCAACCACTTCCTGCAGGCTCTGCGCCACGTCCTTGTCGTCGGTGAGCGCCTGTACGACGCCGACACGGCAGGCGAGCCGGGGCGCCAGCCCTTGGCTCATCAACGTACCGGCGTAGATCAACAGGCGCGTGCTGACGCCCTCTTGAAGTCCGTGTTCGCGCAAGTTGCGCACCTTGGCGCCTAAACGGGCGAGCCGGCCGGCATCTTCTTCGCCGAGACCGCTTTCGTAGCGGATGATTTCCCGCTCGCGCTCTTCCGGCGGATAGTCGAACTCGATGGCGACAAAACGCTGGCGCGTGCTGTGCTTTAGATCCTTCAGCACGGACTGATAGCCGGGATTGTAGGAGATGACGAGAAGAAAATTTTCGTGCGCCTGTACGACTTGGCCGCGCCGCTCGATGGGCAAAATGCGCCGGTGGTCGGTAAGCGGATGGATCAACACGGTGGTATCCTTGCGCGCTTCGACGATCTCGTCGAGATAACAGATCGCTCCTGCCTTGACCGCGCGCGTGAGCGGCCCGTCGAGCCAGCGGGTTTCCTCTCCTTCGAGGAGATAACGGCCGACCAAATCGGTGGCGGTCAAATCTTCGTGACAGGCCACCGTGATCAGCGGCACCGGGCCGAGGCGATGCGCCATGTATTCGGCGAAGCGGGTCTTGCCGCAGCCGGTGGGACCCTTGAGCAAGACGGGCAGTTTCCGAGCGTACGCCGCGGTAAAAATCTCTACCTCATGGCCGACCGGCAAGTAGAACGGCGCCTCCGCGGCGACAAATTCCTCGAAGGCATATTCCTGATAATTCGCCTTGGGCATCGATTCTGGCCGCAACGGAAAGATAGCGGACTGCGCTCAAGCCAACGCGGTGCTTCCCGGCACCAACACTTCGCTCCTGACGCCTTCCACCCACGGCATCGAGTTCGCCACCACTTTGGCCGTCGCGCGGACACGGTACACGCGCGGGTCCCTCACCCCGGGCGGCGGCGTGCCGTCATCGCGCAGAGCTTTCGCCGCTTTAAGCAACATCCGGCGCGCCCGAATGGTGGTGTAATCGCCGCTGCAGAGATTTTCCTTGTTGCGGTCGAGGATCGGCGTCGGCCCTTCGTTTTCCGTGATGCAGCGATCCTGCAGATTGACTCCCGCAATGCCCATCCGTTTGCCCTGATGGACCTGCCAATCGATCAGATAGTCGTTCGACTTTTGCGCTTTGGGGCGAATGAAACTATACGGCTCGTGGGTGGCGGGCAGATACTCTTCTTCGGCGAAGTTCAAGCGGTCGCCTCTTTTCACCGACTGCATGATTTCCTTGCTGGGATACCAGTTGATTTGCCATTTGATCGAGTGTTCGTCGTCGATCGGCGTATAGATGCGCGCGCCGCGCAATTCGCTGCCCGGCGGCATGGTGTAAAAAGGCATGATGAATTGATTGACGCGCCACAGCGTCTGCCCCTCGCCGTAAGGCCGCTTCGCGCCGTACATGAATCCGGCCGCGGTATCGACGATCTCGATCGCAAGCGGAGTGCGCATGCCCGACTTGTTGGCCACCAGATGTTGCGACGGCTGGTGCGCCTCGGCGAGTTTTTCATCGCCGAGATCGTACGGCGAATGGAGCCACATCACGTGGGTGGGATCGATGCCGCCCTCGAGCACCTGGAGGTAGTTGCACTCCTGGTGGAAGACGCGGTAGGAGCGCTGCTCCTGCGGCACCAGACAAAATTCAAATTCCGGCAGCCGCGGCGGTTCTTTGAGCGGCCCCATGTAGGTCCAGATGACGCCGCCGTACTCGACACAGGGATACGCGGGATGATGAATCGCGTCGCAGAACTGCTGCTCGGCGGGAATGTTCGGCATCTCCGTACAGGTGCCGTCGGTGCCGTACTTCCAGCCGTGATAGAGGCAGCGGATGCCGTCGTCCTCGATGCGGCCGAAATAGAGCGGCGCCAGACGGTGTTGGCAGTAGGCGCCCACCAGACCTACCTTCCCGTTGCCGGCGCGAAACAGGACCAGATCCTCGCACAGCAGCCGTATGCGCAACGGTTTGAGGCCGCCCTCCGGTAAAAACGCCGACGGAATCACGGCGAGCCAGTACTGCCGGAACAGCTCTCCCATGAGCGTCCCGGGCCCGACTCGGGTGAGCTGCTCGTTTTCCTCTTGGCTGAACGTGAATCCGCTCACCCCTTCAAAGTTCCCTGCGCCGCGTGTCACTGATCCCTCCGTGCTTAGGCTTGACGAGAAATTTTTGCCCTCGTCCAATCTGAAGGAGTATCCGACAATTTGAGCGGATGTCAACGCAGCCAGTAGGCGCAACCCGGCCTGGTAGGCGCACATGAAATCGGGCGAGAGGACGGTGAGATGGGCCGGAAAATAAGAGCGGCGCTAACCGGTTCGTGACTTCAGCCGCTTGGCCGGCTCGCTCACCGGCATCCTGTGAACGAATCGTCGGACATGGGTCATCAGGTCGATCATTCTCACCGGTTTCTTCAAGAACTCATCGCAGCCGCCGTAAATCGCCGGATATTTCAAGTAAGCGAAAATGCTCATCGCCACAATGGGAATTTTTTCCAGCCGCGGCTTGTCCTTGAGCAAAGAGACCAGCTCCAATCCATCCATGTCGGTTAGGTCAAGTTCCAGCAGAATTAAGTCAGGCTGGTACTCGATCGCCTTGCGCAGTCCGCCTTCGCCGGTTACGGCGACAATCGGCGTAAGCCCGGCAAACATAATCTGTTTGACCAACAGCTGGGTATAATTTGGCTGTTTCTCAACAATCAAAACGATCTTTTTCTGGCGTTCTCGGGTCATCGCCGAAAACGCGAGAGCAACAACCATGCCCTAAAAACTCGGGCAAGAATCATCTGCGCCCGCCGGGCCCAAGTGTCACCGGGAGAGCAGAATTGCTCTCCGGTTTGACCTCAAGGTGGGTTGGTCCGCAAACGTAGAATAAAAGCAGTAGACCAATTTTGTGATGCGGTGGGGCAATTCGTGTGCTATTTCACCGTGACGCCTTTGAGAACGATTCCTTTCGGGTCGACACATTCGCAAGGCTCGTCGGCGGGCCCGAAACCATAAGGACAGGTGAACCGCACCACGTTGCATTCGCGTTCGGTCATCGCGTCCGCGAGCCGTCCGAAAAACCCTTGCGGCTTTGGCGCCGGCTGTCTGATTTGACTGGTCGTAGTCGTCTCGGTGACGCAGGAGGAAATAGCCAGAATCACTACAATCCAGCCGTGAGTGAGCAATTTCGCGTAACGCATGCGCGTCCCTGGTTTGTGAAAATTCATTAGCGCCAAGTCAATCCTCGACTCATTGTTTTCTCTCGTAACGTACGGCGACAAGTTCTTCGCCAGTGGTTTCGGCGTCATTTTCTCGATCGTTTGGCGCCGGCGCGTTTCAGATCGGCGACTAGCCGAACCTTTCGCGATGCCGCTCGGCGACGCGTGGCACACAGCGCTCGTCGTGCGGCACAAAGCGCCGCTCGGCGACGGCGGAGCCGATTTCTGCGCACGGATCGCGATAACGATAGCCGACGCGCCAGTGGAAAGATCCGACCGTGCGACCGTCCTGTTGCAATGTTTCTTTCACCACATCGCTCATGTGCTCAAAGTGCTGTTCCAAAAACGGATCTGAAAGCCGTTTACCATCAAAACCAATCAGCAATAAATTCCTGCCGATCGCTTCTGATCTGGGCAGCCAATACTCCCACATGAGGCTCCGGCCGCCGAATAAATGCGGGCCCGCCGTATTGCGCGCGCCGTCCCGATCGCTCCGATCGTAAAAACTCATTTGGCTTGATATCACATATTTGTCCATTCCGACGATGATGGGTTCCGATCCCGTTTTGATCTCAAGAACCCGCTCCAGTTGCCCCACCCGCACCGCGAGCTGGCGCCACGCCCCGAAAGCGCGTTTCTCCGACATGGATGAGCCAGGCAGCCCCATGGCAAAGTAAGTGAAAATCCCGCCGTGGGCCACCAACAGGGCGACGATCGTCGGTAGCCACCCTCGTCTGAGCCATCGTATCCAGGGTGTCGTCATCTCACCCTTTCGCCGCACCATGTCTGCCGCAATGAACGGGAGCGCGGCGAGAAAGACAGGGCCCGTCCAATGCAGCTTCGGGTCGTCGTGCAGACTGTGCACCACAAACACGGCCAATGGCGCTGCGGTAAAACTGAAGAGCCACAGGCCTTTTTTGCGCTCGCCGTCGGTCGACGGATCGCCGCGATGACCGGGCAGGAGAATTTTGCCGGCGGCCAGCACTCCCACGGGTGTCAGCACAAGCAAAAGCGAAGCAAGGATAAGGTGGAGGGAAAAATCTTGCCCGCCATCCCAGCGGCGTAGGCCTTGAAAGGCAAATGAAGCCCAGCCGTTTTGCAAATTCCAGAAAAGCACCGGCGCGAAAAGAACCACGGCCACGGCCGCGGCGATGAACGGCTGTGGCCGGGCCAGCCAGCGCCGGGATTTTGCATCCAAAAGCACAAATATCAAGATGCCGAGACCCAAGAGCGCAATGGTGTATTTCGCCAACAGTCCCAAGCCGATGCACACACCGACTCCCAGCCATGCTCGCCGGTCGGCACCCGCCAAAGCCCGTTCGAGAAAGTAGAGGCACGCGACCCATGCCGCATACAGTGGAGCATCCGGCGTCATGAAAAATCCGACGCCGAAGTAGACAGGCAGCACAGCGAGCAGTAAAACCGCGCGAAAGGCAGCCGCTCGATCCTGCAGATTGACGGTCAGGCGGAACATAAAAACTGACGCGATCAACCACGAGATCAGCGCAGGCACACGAACGGCGAATTCCGAGTGACCGAACCACCCTGTCGCAATCCAGATCAGCCAGCCAACCATGGGCGGATGATCGAGATAGCCGAGATCTAAATGTTGCGCGTAGTTCCAGTAGTAGGCTTCCTCCGGCATGATGTTCAATAGTCCCAAGAAGGCCAGCTTTAGCAGCGACAGGTAAATGACGGCGCCGATCGCGATGATACCCCAGCGCGCACGCTGCACGCCGTCTCCGGGAGGCGCAACAAACACAAACAAAACCAAAGCGAAGAAAAAAAGCCCGCCACAGATCAATGACGCGCTCAAAACGGCGGCTTCCACCGGCCAATGCCAATGCGCGGCGACCATCGTGTAAATCGCGCCGCGCAGCGGCACGGTGAGCAGCGCAATGAGCGACAGCCGACCCCAGAGCCGCCAGGCGGCAACCCCTCTTGATTTTCCGAACTCGCTCAACCGCTTTCGGCCGGCGACCACCGAATAGGAGAAGAGCAGCGCAAGAAAGCTCGCCGCTTGGGAAAGCATAGGACTCAAGCCGGCGGTGAGAAAAATTTGCCACAGCACGACGTCCAGAACCATGGCCAGCGGAACGGCGAAGGCCATGTGCGAGCTCGACGCGTCCGGTGCCGCCGCGCCGCAAAGCGAGGCGACCTGCGACAGAAAAATCCGCACCTGGCGAACGCCGAATTTAGACCGGCCGGCGCTGCGATTTTGAAATACGATGGGCACTTCGAGGACGCGCAAGGAATCGTCGGCGCGGCCGAGGATCTCAAGGGCGATCTTGAAACCCGACAGCCCGCGAGCCGACCGGAGCAGCGTCTCGCGTTTCACGGCGAAAAATCCCGATAGCGGGTCCCTGATGCTGACCAGGGGCCGAACCAACAGGGTGGCGGTGCGGGATACCAGCCATCTCGTCCAAGGCCATTCCAGCATGGTGCCACCGGGAACGTACCGGCTTCCCATCGCCATGTCATGCGTACCGGCCAGCAATGGCTCGAGAAGTCGCGGGATCACTTCCGGAGGATGACTCAGGTCTGCATCGAGAACGACCACAAAATCGCCCCGCGCCGACTCCGCAGCCGCGACGATATCCCCGGCCAAGCCGCGCGCCCCGTCGGCCTGAATCAAGCGAATGGGGTATTGGTCAATCCAGCTTCGAACGCAACTCTGCGTTCCATCCGTGGAGCCGCCGTCCACTACCAATACTTCGGCCGCAAGTTTATTCTTCTCGATGACGGCCAGTGTGCGAGTCAATAGAAGCGCAATATTGCGCGCTTCATTCAGCGTCGGGATGAGAATCGAAACCGTGGGGATTTCGTTGTCGGTCTGCGAAAAATGTTGCTGCACCTAATGACGCTAGCATAGCCGCGAGCGTAAACAAATCCTCGTCTGGATTTTTGTGCGGGCGTTCGACATCCGAGCCAACGATGCATCACTTGACTACATCCCCGAGAGCTTGTCTCGCACCAACACCGGCAATGAGCACGAGTTCGGCGGCTTGTCGGAGAGACTGACATTGCAAGTGACATCCGCTTTTAGATAATGATTGCTCTGCCCGCCGTCCGGCATGGTGGTCGGTTGTCCGCCTTTTTGCACCTCGGTAATACAAATATCCGCGAATCCGGTGATGGGCGACTGTTGGTTACAATTGGTCGAATAGGCGACAACCGGGATCGTAAAGCACGGCCTATTGGGAGGGAACGGTCCGTACGTTTTCGACACTGAATCCAGAACGGTCGCGATTGTTCCGTTGTTCAAATAGATCGGCTGTCCGTCGGACACGGCCGGAATGCGGTCGCATTTGGTCCCCTCAACCATACCCTCGATGATTGGCTCGTTGGATGGGTTGATCGTGTAAGTGGTCCAGCAAGCCGTTTCGATCGTCATCGGGCTCCAAATCAAGTACTGGTCGGGTCCCGGAGTGCATTGCCTCAACGCCACTGGAAATCCGGGGCGATTTTTCAAATAGGCGACGGCACTGACACTGATGTTGGTTTTGCTGTTGACATCGGCGCCGAACAACTTGAAAAGAGGCGCCATGAAGAGTGGAGACACGATCGGCGATGCGGGATTGGTACCGCCGTATGGATTGGTCGTCTCCAACGCCACTCGGACACCGTTGGCCACGGCGGCATCCACTCTCGAGATGGTGCGCTTGGCTTCGTCGTACTTGATGTAAGTAATATTGTTAACTCCTATGGAGTTGCTGCCACTGCCTACATAGTTGTTCGTCGCGTTCAAAGCCGACGCTCGCGTCTCTACTTCCGACGTGCCCTGAATGAGTCCTGAGGCAGCCGCGAGAGCCGCAGCATCCACGGCAGGCTGACCCTGGCTCCGTACGTACGTTATCCATCCGGTATCAAGGCCCATCCCGACGATGACCATCAGAAGCACGATCATCAGGGTTACGAAAACCAAAACGGACCCGTCGTGATTTCTTGCGATGCGTGACATGGCAACTCCAATTTCCCGCTCAACAAGGCGGCGCGATGGGTTGCAGTTGATAGCGCATGGCTGTTGCTCGTGAAATCGTCACGGCATTTGGCGCCGACAAACCTAAAAGCCTGAGGAGTTGGTAGAGAAAATAATTGTATTGACCCGTCACTTGCACGTTTACCGATCTTGCACAGGGCGGACCGGCGCTCAAAGTCACTGACACCGCTGGATTTTCAAATCGTTGGGGCAGCCTCGAACAGACCGCCTGAACCACCGGGTCCGTGCTGGAGCAGGCGGCGTTGCTCCGGACGGTCAGACAGGGAGATCCACCGCTACCGCATTGCGGCAGGTGCGATGAAATGCGTGCGCCCTCGCGCGCGGCGTTTTGTGCCAGATGAGCGGTAAAAAATGCGATTCCAAAATCGGCCGGAATGTAGAGCGCCACCAGCACCAACGGCGCCATGAGAGAGAGTTCGACAACGCTCTGGCCCCGCTGCCCGGTTAGTTTTTTCATCACTCACCTCATCGAATCAATTGCCGCCGCCGGTCCCTACGGCGATACAACCAGGCTGATGTTCCCAGCGCATCTCCGTGGTCCGACTGATACTGACGACAGGGTTGACGGTCGCTCCAAATAACGCCAGGACCCGGTAGAAAAAAAATCGGTAATTGCCGACCACCTGAACGCGAACCATTTGATTACAGGAACCGCCGCCGACCGGATAGACTACGGTAATGGCTGCGCCTGGAGTGAGCGCGGATGACAATCGCGCAGCCGTTGCGCCGAGCACGCTATGGGCTGAATGTCCCGCGCACGGGAGAGTGCAGCTTCCCGTTTGTGATGGTAGATCAGGGTCGACAGCGGCAATACGGGCGCCTTCACGCGCGGCATTCTGCACCAACTGACCGGTGTAAAACGCCAGTCCGAAGTCTGCGGGGATCCAGGCAACGATGAGAAGAAGAATAAAAACGAGGGAAAATTCAACGAGTGTTTGGCCGCGGCAACGAGGAAAAAAAGCGGGCACTTGCTTGGTGCGAACTGCCAGTCTGCGCGTCGTTATCTCGCGAGCGGCCAAGGCTCCGTCTCTCAACGAAATCGTCGAAGTGTTCCACGCGCTCTTACGCGTCGGCAAATTCCCAGATTCGGTGACTCTTTTTCGCATAAAAAAAACCGGCACAAAATTTTTTTTGTTGCCGGTTTCACCACTCGCTACCTGATGCCCCTGGTGACCAAATCGAGCCGTCAGGTCATCGCGTCAACGATTCTAATGGTGGAAACATAGTCCAGCATTCTCTAGAATTGCAAGTGCTTTTACGCCGTTCAGGAAATTTCTGTCAAGTTTTGTCCCCGAATATACTACGACTTTAGTCGTATTTTTACGAAGCTATCGAGGCCGCTCCTAGGAATGATCCGCCGCCCAACGCTAACCAGGGCGGCTGAACGCTCCCTAGCGGCCATCATTCTCCTTCGCTACAGAGTATCACTGAAGAGGCTGTTTACGGGCGGACGATAGGACAGTTGCCGTTGAGTAAAATTTCCATCTCCGGTTTAAAAACTACCCGCTTCTCGAATCATCAAAACATGAAAGTCGGCGTATTCTCGATCGTTGTCTCTTTGGCATTCATGCTGCATTAGCCAGATCGGAAGCCTATTGGCTCAATACTCGTACAAAGGAGATCTTATGAAATCTAAAGATTTGCTCAGAAAGGCGTCCGTCTTAATGCTCGTAGGGGCGTTCAGTTTTACGGCCGCGCCGGCGTTTTCAAAGAATGAAGGGAAATCACTGGCAAAGGGAAAAACCAAGACCGAGAGCAGTGGCAAGCACGGTCGTGAAGCCGGAGAACTTCCTTTCGGGCTCGAACAGTTAAGCACAAAAAAGGGAGAGTTGCCTGGAGGTTTGCAGAAAAAGAAAGACGAGGACGGTTCGCTTACAAGAGGGCTTCTAGAAGGTGGTAAAGAACTGAAAACAACCACCAAAACCAACGGCCGTTCAAAGAAATAAGCTTCGTGACTATTTGATGGTCGTCGCACTGGGCAAGAAAGAACTGACAATGAAGATCGGATCGATAAATAGCCAATTGGCGCTCCTGGCACTCTTGTCATTATCCGGCTGCATAGCTGTGGTGGAACAGCCTGCTGAAGCGCCGGTTGTGGAATCGGACCGACGTGGAGGGCCGCCGCCTTGGGCCCCCGCGCATGGATGGCGTCGGAAACACGAAACCTATCATTACTACCCGGCTACTCAGGTCTATTACTATCCGAGTGTTGGCAGATACTACTGGCTTGAGGGAAGGGATTGGAGGTTCGGCGACCGCTTACCCCGCCATATCGTAATCGACGAAAGCAAACGGGTTCTGCTCGATTTGGACTACGAGCCGCACACTCAGCACGCAAAAATAACCAATCTTTATCCACGCAATTATTATGACCGAGGGAAAAGCCGCGTGTGGTGATTCTTTTGTCTGCAAGCAGTAGCTAGAATGGCAGTCGCTTATTGTTCGCGGGAAACGAGCGGAGGACCTACTGATGGTTAGGAGAAACGTTGGTTCGCTTCGCCCTTTGATAAACGCGGTTATTTGCGGTGCTGGATTGCTTAGCGGAATAGCTGCAGGGGCCTCTGTGGTTCTTAGCACCGGGATTTTGCAATGGGCACCGGCATTAGGCACCGCTTTTGATTCGTTAATTCCGGCGGCCGTAGCGATTGCGATTGTTTCTGTGCTGAGTTGGTTTGGAGCAAAAATCGGCCTAACGATTGTTGGGCGAATGTAGGCCCAATTGCGTCATGCTATTCATAGCCGCACGCTCCAAGGCCGTTATAATAGGAGCTCGCCCGCGCCGGAGCATGTTTTTGTAGCGAGCTATGAGCCATCCATCGGTCGATTTTTTTCGTCAAAAACGAAAGCGGAGCCGTTGGCTTCGTTTTTTCAAAACGCTCAGTAAAAAGCGTATACCGTCTGCCGCAAGGCGAGCGATCGCGTATTTACTGATCGGCCTGGCAACGGTTTTCGTTGCGCTCCTCTCACTTAGCTGGGTATTCGGGCGCCTTATCGCGCCCAATTTCCCAGCGTCCACATCGAGCCTCGTCAAATCAGAAGGAGCGGTTTATTCAACCGCTATGGCTTTGCGGAATTTTTTGCCTGGTCACGACGTGAGAATCGAGAGGCGGTTTGCATACAACCTGAGACTATACGTCGACAGAAAGCCCTTTGAGGATATTCCCTATCCTGATCGAAAGCCCATGATGGCGAAAATTGGACAGCTGTGGTGTAACAGCATCGGAAACCAGTGGCTGGCGAGGGTCAGCGTGTTTGATATTCGCAGCGGAGAGAGACTTTCCACCCACGTTTGCGCTTTCACCAAATTAAAGGAAGTATTTTTAAGAAAAGCTAAAAGGATTTTTAATTATTCTTTCCTTCGCGGCTCGACCGAAGCGGCCGCAGCGTTAACGGCTAAGGGGCTTGTAAATGAGCTTCTCTTTGGTGAGATCTATTGCAATACAAAGGAGAGCCGTGACAACTACGATCATGAGCGAATAGCCGACCTGCTGAGGCAACATCATTGCCCCGAGACTCGCGCATGTCAGTTTCGCACGATCGCTCATGAGTCTCGCCTACATGCCGGAACTCTTGTCTCGGATCAGGCGCTGAACATAGCATTTGGTATCGCGGGAGGTCCACGTGCTTTGGCCGCAAGTGACGCTTCCCTTGAGCAAGCCGGGTCCGGGGAAGGCGTCTGTTTTGCTCGGGCAAAAACGTGCCCAGTCTGTGATGTTCTGGCACTGCGTTAAGTTTCCACCATTTTTTATAACCGGTATCAAATAGCAAGCACTAGGGTCGGCCTGGAACATGGGCTTGATATGTCCGTTGAAAATGGTTTCGTTAACGCCGTTGGCAATGTTACCGCAGTAACCGATGTCAATCGACGGCTGCCCCGCACAGTAGGGAAGCTTCTCGAAAAGAGCACGAACCTCATCCGTGCTCGCGTTTGCGATCTGATAAGTCTCCCAACCGGCGGTGCCTTTGCCGCCGGTGCGGAAATCAAGGATGGAATCGCTGGTCCCGCAGAGGTCTTGCACAACCACAACCGGCAGTCCCGGGAGCGCCTGATTCACAGCGACCGCGCTGACGCTCACATCCGTCGTGGTGTTAGTCGGCTGACCCAGCAGGTTCAATAAAGGTGCCAAAAACAGCGGTGATTTCACGGCCTTCCCAGCACTCCCACCGTGCGGGTTGGTATTCTCCAACGCCACACGTACGCCGTTGGCATTATTGATGTTGACTCCTGCCGTCGTAAATTCGCCGAGCGAATTATCATACTTTACCAGAGTGATGTTCTTGGCGCTGATCTGATTGTTCGGACTGTCAAGATAATTGTTGCCGGTTCCCGGATTAGTACCGCCCGGGTTATACTTCTCCGCCCGCTCGGTAACGGTCGACCAGTTGCCGCTCGGAACCGCAGACGCTGCGGCCAATGCAGCTGCATCGACGGCTGGCTGCCCCTGCGATCTGATATAGGCGAGGTGTCCCGTATCTAGTCCCATCCCGACCATCACCAACAACAGGACAATCATCAGCGTCATGAAGACGAGGGCATAGCCTGTTTCATTTTTCATCGCTTGCATACAGAACCTCTTCTCAGCTAGACCGAATAGGGACCGTACGTCGTCGGGGCGGTGCAATGTCGTGGTTCGTATAGGGCTGATACTTGTAATACATCTGGGTGGTGCGAGATAGGGTCATCGCATCGGGAGTGCTGCCGCCGAATAATTTCATCAACTTGTACAACACAAATTTGTATTGCCCTTGCGCCGTCACTTCGATGAACTCCATGCATGACGTGCCGGTATAAAAGGTCACGGTGACGCTTTTATTGCTAATGTAGGCCGGCAAACGACTCACGACTTCTGCTTTGACGATGTTTGCCTCGCCCGTGCCGAAGGTTAAATTGGGAACCGCTCCGCTCTTCTGTAACCCGCTGCCGATCCGAGCTCCCTCCCGGGCCGCGGTCTGAATGAGATTGCCCATATAAAAGGAAATGCCAAAATCCACCGGAATATACATGGCGATCAATAAGAGCCGCGTGATCAGGGTAATCTCGATAATACTCTGACCGCGCTGATATCTTCTATTTTTCGCGCGCGAAGTCATGGCGTCTCCTTTTCCGGACGACAACCGGATACTCAGCATCCTCGTTGCGCCTCCCATCTCATACGTGTCTGGCGCGTGATCGCTGTACTTTTCAGACTTTCCGAAACCCCGAACCATCTGAGCAGGGGATAAAAAAAGTAGTTGTAAGTTCCGGACACCGTGACCGTGACCATACGATTGCAGTTGCCCGCGGTGTCAGGCTCTAGATTCACCGAGATGGTAGCCGCCGGCAACAGCGCCGAAGAGATTCTGGCTCCAGTTTCCTTAAGAATATTTCCCGTGCACGAGGGCATGGTACAGCTGATAGTGCCGCTTGCGAGGGATGAATCGGCGGCGGCGATGCGGGCCCCTTCGCGAGCCGCGTTATGAGCCAGTTGGCTGCTGTAGAATGCGAGACCGAAATCCGCCGGTATCCATGCAATGACTATCAGGAGCAAGAAAGTGAGCGTGAACTCGACGGCGGCTTGACCGCAAGGATTCGCCCCCGCAATAAACTTCCAACGCATCTTTGCCGACTCCTCTGTTCTAGATGAAGTAATGCTTCGCGGCCGAGGTAGCTTTTTCCGAAAAGCTCCTAAAATCGCTCATAGCGAGTTCCGGGCCGTGACAGAATCTACGACGAATCTGACAGCGAGCTGTCAAGCCTGACACGACGCCGTCCACTTCCGTGTACAAATAAATGCGCCACCGAACAAGTTTGTTTTTTGTCTGGGAGGCGTAAGACGTAAACTTAACGAAACCAAAGTCGTTCACCTAAATATTAGCGAGGAGAATCCGGAATAGTGCGCATCCGGAAAAGCGGCTGGCTTTCGATCGAATTTTCACAAACATTTCGACCTGCTAAAGCGTCGTTATGTCCCACGGAGCTTTTTCATTGTTCGGAACACATCGCTGAATTTTGTAATTCGGCCTCCCGAAAACGCTTCTTGATCGGTTTTTTCAGCGGTGATAAGGTACCTCGGATGATTCTTTTGGTCGAGGACGACGCCATCACTCGCACGGCCACGGCTGCGGCCCTACGCATGTCCCGGCAGGAGGTTTTGGAAGCGGCGGGTGGCCATGAGGCATTGCGCTTGTTGGCCGAAAACCCCGCCATTAAGCTGGTCGTTATGGATTTCGTCTTGCCCGATTACGACGGCTTGAAGCTGATGGATCTGATCCATGTCCACCACCCGCACCTCCCGATCGTTCTGGTGTCGGGTTACCTATCGCAGCGTGCCGGAGAGACTATCGTCGCCAGATCCGACAAAAAAGCAAAGTATTTCGCCAAGCCCTTCCGCCCCTCGGCTCTCGTTAGAACGGTTCAAGAACTGCTCACCGCATAACATTACCACCACTAGGTGGCTTTCTGTCGTGGAGAAACCATTCTAGCGATACGCACGAGATACGCGCCCCGGGGGCAACAGCCGCCTGGCGATCAGCGTTGCAGTCCCGCGCTTCACAGCTCCTGCGCCCCCGCACGGATGCGTAGCCCATCATCCTTTGTACTCGCACTAATACGATAGCAGGGAAACTCATCCATCGCGCGCACGAGCCCACGGTCCTCAATCGTTGTGTTGGTTTCTCGAAGAGGACTCACCCAACGATGGACTGGAGGATTTGCGGAGCGAGGGTTCCTGGCGCAGCGGCGAGACTGCGCCAAGACCCCCCGCCCCGCCCGGAGCAAGCGCTAATGCGCACTAGCGCGTCACACTGCCACTGCCCGAAACGGACCCAGTGCCGCTGCCCGTCGCCGAGCCGCTAACCGCGCCGCCGCTCCCGGTCGATGAACCGCTGGCGGTTCCGCTGCCGGTCGTCGATTTCTTTCGGCTCTCCTCCGTCGTCTGGGTGTCTCTATTCACTTGTCCTCGTCCGCTTACGGAAGTTGAATCACCCTCGACAGAAGACTCGCCACGAATCGGACCAGTTCGAGCCGCGCATCCAGCCGCAAATATCGTCAGCCCAAATAAGCCCAGTACGATCATCTTCTTCATAGGTTCACCTCCTTGCGGTATGAAAGGCGCATTTTGCGTGCCGACGCGCACAGGCGGGATTCTTCTGCTGACAGTGGGCGCACTTAGCCGCTACGGTGAAAGCGGCCAAGCATTGCTCTGTCACTAAAATGAAACAATTGCGGTCGTTCGGTTCGATCCTGGAAACCGGGATGTTCCAACTGTGATACAGCGATAATGAAAGAACCTCCCACTTCTGCTGCGGTGAACCGCTCTTCGGCGTGACTGATTTTTACAAAGCTCGACAGTCGAACACGATTTCATCAGCGACCATTAATGTCCGGGGGGTCTAGCTTTTGCTCTCACGCTCGGTAGAGGCGCGATAAACGATGCTAACTGGAATCTTGCTGGCAGAATCGTTGGTCGTCTTGCTAAGCGCGGGACTGGTCTACGGCGACCAGTGGGTGGCCGCCTTCACCCTGCTTGCATTGTACGTGATCACGTTGCTCATGCTGCTGGTGCGTACCCCTAGAGTGTGACCGCTTACCGTATCACCCGATCCGCCTTCATCAGGGTCCACGAGGGGACTTCCTGGCCGATCTGCTTGGCCGTTTTAAGATTGATGACGAACTCGAATTTCATCGGCTGCTCGATGGGTAAATCGCTTGGCTTAGCGCCTTTTAGGACCCGGTCGATGTAATAGGCAAGCCGGCGCGCCCAATCCATTTCAGGCCCGTAGGTAAGAATCGCCCCGTCATCGGCAAAAATTGCCCACGCGGAAAAGACAGGCAGACGGTGTTTAGCTGCTAAATCGATGAGCTGTTTCCGGTAAGCGATAGTAAAACCTCCGGGTGCCGCGACCAGAGCCTGGGCCTGTCCATCGCGCGCAGAGCGAATCAGCCTCTCCACTTCATCCGGTCTTGATGGTCGCGGCACCTCCAACGACTGGAGTCGAACGCCTAATTCCGGTGCTGCCACCTGCATTCCTTTGTACTCATTATCCACGTGGGCAGGCTCCCATATCACTGCAACGCGAGATGCGCTAGGCATCGCTTCCTTCAGCAGCTCCAATCGCTTCCCGGATAACTCATCAGTGAGAAACGTAATCCCTGTGAGATTGCCCCCGGGACGCGCCAAACTTGCGGCGAGACCCGCCCGAACAGGGTCCTGACTCGTTTGCATTACGATCGGAATAGTCTCGGTGGCTTTTTTGGCGACCGCCGCTCCGGCACTGAAAGTAACGATGACGTTCACGTTTCGCCGGACTAGGTCGGCGGCGAATTCCGCGAGTTTTGCGACGCTCCCTGCCGCATGTCGATACTCAATGACCAGATTTCTTCCGTCGGCCCACCCCAATTCCCGTAGTCCTTCGAGTACCTGCCTCTGCGGAAACTCGTTGGGCGATGAGCCGGGACTCAACCAACCGATCCGAGGGAGTTTTGTCGGCGCCTGTTGCGCCTCGGCCATCACTCCAAGGACGACCAACAAGCACGCCATCAAAATCGAGCGCATGGCCGCTAGATACCACGGATGCGGGAGCAAGAAAATGTTATTCAACCGGCGGTCGCCTAACCGAGTGGAAACAAACAATTGGAGCGAAGAGCAGACAATAGGAAGGCAGGTTATTGAAACGCTGGCGCGCCCCGGGCCGGAGTCCAACCGCCAACCCCCGATTGAAGATACTGCCCTTTTATCAGACTGCTTTACCGCGATCGGAGCCGAGCACCCTCCCGACCTCGCCGACAAAATCTTTCACGCTGATCGGCTTTGTCTGATAACCGTCAAAACCTTCGGCCAGCATCGTTGCGCGATTGTGAGTCATGGCAGATGCAGTGACTGCAATAACAGGAATGCTTTGCGTTTCCGCGTCGCTTTTTAGCTGCTTAAGCGCGGTAATTCCATCCATCCCTGGGAGCTGGATGTCCATTAGGATAAGGTCAGGAGATTTCTCGATAGCAAGTTTAATCCCTTCTTCGGCCGTCTCGCTCTCCAGCGTCTTGAAACCTTTAATTCCAAGCACGTCGCGTACGAGCTTTCGGTTCTTCTCATTATCTTCGATGATAAGGATAAGTTCGCCGGCCATTTAAGATTCCGCTACAATTAGTTCATGGCGATGGATGGGTAGGCTAAAGGTGAATCTACTGCCCTTACCTACCTCGCTCTCCACCCAAATCCTTCCTCCGTGCAACTCGACAAATTTCTTCGCCAGCGTCAATCCCAAGCCCGTTCCTTCGCTCTTGTGCGTTGAGTCAGAGCCCACCTGGCGGAACTCTTCGAAGATCTTCGGCTGGTCCTCCGGAGCAATGCCGATACCCGTGTCGCTGACCGAGATCTCAACCGCTCCGTTTACTTGTCTGGCTGTGATGCCGATCCGTCCGCCCTCGGGGGTGAACTTGACGGCGTTAGATAGCAGATTCAGCAGGATCTGCTTGATCTTCCGCTCATCGCCGACGAAATCTCCCAGTCTCTCGTCAACCGTGACATCGAGATGAATCCCGTGCCGGACCGCCCGCTCACGGACAAACGTTCGCGCATTGTCGATCGCTAAGGGAAGATCGAACGTAGCCACCTCCAGCTCCATGCGGCCTGCCTCGACTTTAGAGAGATCGAGGATCTCATTGATGAGCGACAGCAGGTGCTGCCCCGAGGTGAGGATGTCGTCGGTGTACTCGGCCTGCTTATCATTGAGTTCGCCGAACATTCTTTCCTTCAAGACTTCCGAGAAGCCGATGATGGCATTGAGCGGTGTTCTAAGCTCGTGCGACATATTGGCGAGAAACTCCGACTTGTGCCGATTGGCGGCTTCAATCTGACGGCTTTTGTCCTCGATCTCTCGGAATAACCGGGCGTTTTGGATCGCTAAGACAGATTGGGTGGCAAAGCTCTGGAGAAGATTGACGACTTCCGGTGCAAAGCCGCCCGTGTTGCGACGATAGATCGTAAGCCCGCCCATAATTTTCTTCTCACGCAGGAGTGGAACGGCGAGGAGCGATTGGTAGCCGAGCCGTTCCGAGACGAGACGAATCCGTTCGACACCCAGGCCACGTTCATTTCGGAGATCGGTAATTTCTACCGGTGCTCGCGTTTCTGCAGCTCGCCCGGTAGCCCCATCGCCGAGACGGATCGGCCTCGTTCGCAACAAATCGACTAATTCCGTCTCGATTTGGTGGCTGCCTCTGAGCTGAAATTCTTCACTGGCCTCGTTGTACTCGTAGATGGCGGCCCCGGCCGCCCCTGTAAGCTCGACGGCGTGTGAGGCAATGCGCGTTAGCACGGTTTCAAGGTCCAGTGTCGAGCTTACGGCTTGACCGACTTCGCCCAAGGCTTTCAGTTCCCCGACCGAGCGCGCCAGTTCCTGCGTTCTGGCTTCCAATGCTTGGAACAGCCGCACGTTCTCAATGGCGATTACGGCCTGGGCGGCGAAGGTCTCTAACAACTTAATTTGTTTATCCGTGAATGGTCGAACTTCGACACGACGTATCCAGATCACGCCAATAGATATGCCCTCGCGCAGTAATGGCGTAGCCAGCACCGTACGAGAGCCGGTAATTTGCTGCCGCGACTTCGACCGAGGATATTCCGTATCTACCTCTAGTGCGAGGTCGTGAACGTGGATCGTTTGTCGGTCCACGAAAGCCCGTCCGAAAGGGGAATCGCGGTGGATGGGTTCCTCGTTGGTTGCTACCGGGATGGCTGACCCGTATAGAGCTACTCTCTTGAGGACCCCACTATCAAAACGAAAGATGGAAGCGTCGGTTGCATCGCAAAGCCGCGCTGCATTTTGCGAGACCACATCCAGCACCGGCTGGATATCCGTCGGCGAGCTGGCGATAACACCCAGGATCTCGCTAGTGGCCGTTTGCTGCTCCAGGGATTCCTTCAGCTCTTGGAACAACCGCACGTTCTCAATAGCAATGACCGCTTGGTTTGCAAAAGTTTCCAGGAGCTTGATCTGAGTCGGACTGAACGGACGCACTTCGGTACGCCTTGCGCTCAGAGTTCCCACGAGTTCCCCTTGCAGACAAAGGGGAGCAGCCAGGAAGGTCCGCCAATCATTGATAACGCCCCGCGTTGGGGCATCACTCTGCTTACGAACATCGGGGACATGGAGTGTTCCATGCTCACGCACCCAGGAAATCCAAGACGCATCCGCACTCATCACGATATTGCGAATCGGTATCGAGCCAAAATGAGCCCGAGGCAGCCAAGTGTCACCATCGCGCAACCGCAGTACGACGTCATCAATCCCACAAACCTTTGCAGCACTCTCAACAATAGCGTCGAGTACGGGCTGCACGTCCGTAGGAGACCGGCTAATGATGCTCAAAACTTCAGAAGTTGCTGTCTGGTGCTCCAGTGCCTCACGTAACTCTGCATTGCGCTCTTGAATCTCTTTGAACAGGCGTACATTTTCGATCGCAATGACGGCTTGAGACGCAAAAGTTTCAAGCAATTTGATTTGTTTATCTGAAAAAGGACGGACCTCCGTTCGCCTGATGTTGATTGCACCAATCGCATTTCCTTCCCGGAGCATAGGTACACTAAGAAATGTCCGTGTTCCCGACTGGATTATCACAACTACGCTGTCGGGATATTCGGATTTTGCGGCTTCGGCGAGATCGTGAACATGTACGGTACGTCGATTAAGAATCGCTTGAGTGGTCGGAGTCTTCCGGCCCAGAGGCCCAAACTCTGGAGCGGGAGCGGTTCCGAACGACGCCACCAAACGGGTTCCGTCGTCCTCAACAAGGCGGATCTGTGCATCAGTGGCCTCGCATAACCGTGCAGCATTCTTCGCTACGGTATCCAAGACCGGCTGAATATCGGTCGGTGAGCTGGCGATCACGCCGAGAATCTCGCTTGTTGCCGTTTGCTGCTCAAGAGACTCTTTTAGCTCATTGAACAGCCGCACGTTTTCAATAGCGATCACCGCCTGGTCGGCGAAGGTTTCAAGCAGCTTGATCTGCGCTGGGGTGAAGGGACGCACCTCAATCCGACGCGCCACCAGCGCTCCAATTACCTCGCTCTGCTGCCGAAGAGGAACCGCTAAAAAAGTGCGCAGGGACGGATCTATCAATTGAATATCGTTCTGAGCGCGAACATCCGGAATGTGAAGCGTGCCGCGTTCCCGCACCCAACGGACCGGAGGCGCGTCAATACTAACTTCAAGCGGGCCATGGTGTATGGGGCCAAAATGGGCTCGCAAAACCATAGTGTTTCCGACAGAAAGCCTTAGGTGTACGTCATGGACCCCACAAACCTGAGCGGCGCTTTCGACAATCGCGTCGAGCACCGGCTGCACGTCCGTCGGCGACCGGCTAATGATTCCGAGCACCTCGGAAGTTGCAGTTTGGTGCTCCAGGGCTTCTCGCAATTCCGCGTTGCGCTCCTGGAGTTCTTTGAACAAGCGGACGTTCTCGATTGCGATGACTGCCTGATCGGCAAAGGTTTCGAGCAGCTTGATTTGTTTGTCAGTGAAGGGCTGAACTTCCAAGCGGCGGATCCCGATCGCACCAATTGCAGTGCCTTGAAAGATCAAAGGGGCAGCAAGCATGGTCCGATAACCCCACTGTGGGGCGCGGCCTTCGGGAAAATCTGCTGCCACCTCTAAGAAGTCGTGCACATAAACGACCTCCCGGTTCACCATAGCTCGGCCGTGGACCGAACCGCGATTCAAGGGCGACTCAGTCCCGATCGGGCTTCCTGGCACTGACCCAAAACCAGCCACCTTTCGAATGAGATCACGATCAACACGCATGAAAATAGTAGCATCTGTGGCCCCACAAACTCCCGCTGCATTTTTGGCGATAGTATCCAAAACCGGCTGAATCTCAGTCGGTGAGCTTGCGATGACGCCAAGAATCTCGCTCGTTGCGGTCTGCTGCTCTAGCGACTCTTTGAGTTCGTTGAACAAGCGCACATTCTCTATCGCGATCACGGCTTGATCGGCGAAATTCTTGAGAAGTTTCATCTGGTCGCCGGTGAAAGGACGAAACTCGGTGCGTCTGATGAGGATCGCGCCAATCGGAATACCGTCCCGGAGAAGTGGTGCGCCTATCACTGAGCGGGTGCCATCATGAACGGCCCGCGATTTCGCGACTGGAAAGTTTACGTCGGATTCTGCTTGCATGTCCTGCACATAGACGAGCTCTCGATCTACAACGGCGCGGCCAGCCACGGAATCGCGATTTAAAGGCGTATATGTTGCATCCGCTGGTCTGGGTATTACCCCGTAATGGGCCGCATCTCGCAGAACGTCACCCTCCACCCGGTGAATTATGGCATCTTGCGCGCCGATTAGACGTGCGGCGTTCTCGGCAACCGCGCTAAGCACCTGTGGTAGATTTTGCGCCGAACTCGCAATTAGACGCAGAACCTCACTCGTGGCGTTCTCCCGCTGCAATGATTCCGAGAGCTGCCGGTCTCGATCCTGCAAGTCTTTGAGGGCTGCTTGCTCTCGCCGTAGGGCTTCCGCGAGTTTCTGGCGCAACTCCCTGTTCGTCTGCGCTCGTTCAGCTACAGATGTTTTCACCTTTGGACGCGGTGATTTAGCCTTTTTGGGGTTGGACGTTTTTTTGGTTGCCATAAGCCCGGAAGCGGTCGCGGGTAATGTCCGGCTAGAGGCACGCTCCAGCAGCAGGCTTCCCGGCGGCTGAGCTGATTTCTACTTCAGGTGCTGAGGTGCGTCAACGAGAAATTTTGCCTCTGCCGGCGCGGTATCGGATGCTGAACGGCTCGCTAACCTATCAGACCGTCCGCGACGAAATTCGCGCCAGGTAGCGTACGAGGCGATGAATACGACAATCGTGCAAAACCACTTTATCGCAGGATCCTTAGCTCCGAGCGGGCGGGGGTCTTGGCGCGGTATCGCCGCCTACGCTGGGAACCCTCGCTCCAGATGAAATGGTTTCCCATTCCTCCTTAAGCTTTGGCTTTTGAGTTGTTCGGATCTTTTTCCATCGCACTGCTAACTGTCTGCGGTGGAAATTTTGAAGCTGCCCGTTACATGTCAGCGATGCGTATGTGAGGTGTGGCGTTTGACCATTGAGACCAGCGCCGCGGATGTGACCGGCTTGACGAGGAAATCTACGTGCGGTCCGAGAATATTCTCGCCGTTATCTTTGGAGAGATAAGCAGAAACCATGATGACGGGGATTTTGGGCCACCGATGATGGATCTTGTTGATTAGGTTAAGTCCGTCGACCCCCGGCACGACCATATCGGTGATGACTAGCTCAAAGGCAGAGTGATGTTCCTCGAGCAGAGCCAGCGCCTCACCGCCGTCTCCTGCTTCGAGCACTTCATAACCGTACCTGCGTAATGTCTCGGCAAAGCTGGCACGGCTTATAGCATCGTCTTCGATCAGCAGGATCATCTGTTATCAGCCTAGCACCTCCCGAATTCCCAATCGAGGGCATACGGCAAACAGTAACGATGGGACAAATCGCCGTCATCCACTCGCCTCGGCCCTTATCCTCTATGACATACGCGAGCGCTAGCGCTCGATCCAAATGTCCACGCGCAGTGCAATCAAAACATCTGCGCTCATCCGGGATGCGCATTCAGTGGAAGCGCTTCAGCGATGCATCGGGAATCTCTGCGCCATTATCGCAGCGCTTACGCCGGAGCCAATTTGGCGTGGTCGTGGTATATTGCTACCGTAGACTTGAGGGCAGCCGCAATGGACAACGAAGAAGCAGCACGTGTCCTAACGCAGGAGCTGATACGATACCGGCTTCAAACATACGCCAACCTTCAGCGCCTACTAAAAGATGTGGACGCCTACGAAGTCGTCGGGCCATCAGGTGCAAAATACCAGGTTGAGATTCACGCTGTCTGGGATGATAAGCCTAACGGCAATCTTCGTGTGATGGGCGGAATTGATGACGGCGGATGGCGGGCGTTCGTACCTTTAACTGACGACTTCATTCTCAGTCCGTCTGGCGAGTTCGTAGATGAGTGACTCGCTCCCCGACACCTCTGCGCACCGAAACGTCAGTTCCTTGTCATTGGGCTATGCTCCATCTTTTCTCACTAGCTTCCAGGGTAACTTTTGCTTTGAGATTGCTCGGCCATCGGTTTTTCTAGCGCCTGAGTTTTAGGCGAAGCGAACGAGCATGCTAGCAATCGGATTTGACACGCTCGATTCAATTTCGGTAGCCTGGCAGGCGTGCTGATTGTCGCTTACCTGCTGCTGATCTTTGCCAGCTTACTAACCGCTATTGCGCTGGTCACTTTTTCATCAATCAGACGGCTTCGCCAACCAGGAAGATCGCTGCTGTTGGGAGTAGTAAGCAGCGGGTTGGCTGCTCTGTCGTCGATTCCCGTGGCGCTATTCGTTAATGAACGTTTCGTTTGGTTGGGGCTTTTGATTATCAGCGTACCCGTCATGGGAATAGCCGGAATTTTGATCGGTTTGCTGGGTTCTGCGGAACCGATCAGCGCAAAGACGAAGGACGACTTTGTCCCCAAACGCGGGGATGATCAGTGGTATGGAGGAGGATGGAGCTAAAGTCCGCACAGCGCACCCCACTGGTCGGCTCGCTGTCTGGCGCTTCTGCGCGTCAAAGTCAATCGTTTTTTCGCGCGGCGCGGCTGCGAGGCCGCAACGCTCTCATGGTTGGCTGGTATCCGGCTCTATTCCCAGAGCAAACGCAGCACGGATGCCGTCGAGCGCGGCATTCAGAAGCTGGCAGCGATTCTCTGCGTCTTCGCTATCGAGCCCCTCGCGGAATTGCTGAAAGGGCCGCGTCGTTTCGGAACGATAAATAAGAAAATGCAGTGCCGCCTTGACTTCCGATGTGCGCATGTCCTCGTCGCGGCATCGCGTGACAGCCTCTTCGAGGACGGCAAAATAGTGCACCTCGGTGAGCCGCACGGTTAATCGCTCAACTTCGTCCTGCGCTGGCGGATCCTGGGTTGCCGAAAAACGTCGTGTGGCGTCGTCGATGAGCTTTTCCAGAGAAGAACGCTTCATTTTATTTATAGGTGGGGTGTCGGCTAATCCCATTTAACGTCGTGCAACTGTCTTGCCGGTCTAAATACCGTCTGATTTTACCGACGATGACATTCCTTGTCAGTGGCGGCGTCAAACCTGTAGGGAACCAACTTCATCTAAAGTGAAGGGGAAAGAAGCCACTCGGACCACTGTGCCGATCGCGCCAGACCGGAAACCCAGCTACGATATGGATCTCGTAAATCCCTTCAAAAATTTTCCACACTGAGTTTAATAGAGACCGACGCTTATATCGCTAATCTAATACTGTCAAGCGGATTCGGCCGGACCTGCAAAGGATGCCACCTAGCGCTTGCGCTTTCGATGCCGGCGAATGAAATCAAGAACGATATAGTTGAAGAGCTTTGGATGCTCCCAATAAATCGAATGGCCGCATTCGGCGACGGTAACAAGTTCGCTCCGGGGGATGCACTTCGCCACCATCCGCATGATCGACGGCGGTGTTGAAGAATCCGCATCGCCGGTAACCAGCAGCGTCGGGACTTTGATCTTGGTCAGGGTTTGCGCCGTGATAAGGAAGTTGCTCGCTTGGTGGCGGCCCTGGCGCTTGGTGGCCTTGTCCGCCAGCTTATCCCAGGCTTTAAGGCCTCTCGGGTTGGCCGCAATATACGAGCAACTGAATTCCCGATACCAGCGCGGCATCTGGTTCCATTGTTTAGGCCGAATCGACTGGGCCATATTCCAAATATGACCCTTGCGGATACCGGCATAGTTACTGGTGATCGCCAAGCTTAAAATTCTTTCGGGATAGGAAAGCGCAAAATCCGCAGCAATGCTACCGCCAGCGGCGGTGCTAACGATATGGGCCTTCTCGATGGCCAACGCGTCCAGCAGGGCGTTGAGGTCATCGGCGGCCGAGTGCTTGTCGCCTTTGCGCAAGTTGTCGGACTTGTAGTAGCCGCGCCGTGAATAACTGATCACCCGATAGCCGGCCTTGGCAAAAACCGGTTGCTGGTAAGCCCAAACCCTGGGATCACCCGTCGCGGCCGGATGGAGAAAGACCACAGCCTCGCCCTGACCGCCGGTGTCGGCGTAGAAAATCTTCCCGCCGGGCAGCTTGGCCAGGGCACGTTTGGCCGGCACCTGCTTGGGCAGGGGAATGGGATTCATTGGATTGGCGGCGTTATTGCGGACGAAGCGTTCCCTCATCAAATACTCCTTGTGGTGAACCATTGATCCAGCCCGACTGAGTTGAACAAACCTTGCCAACGAGGTGCCTTAGCGCAGGATGCGTCGCTCCTCAATAGGGCAGCCTTATGACACTTTTTTCCCCAATCATTCAAACGGGCCTGAGTGCTGCTGAATCGGCGCGCTCTCATCTTTCTTTTTCTCGCCACGAACGGCGGCGAGACCGACGGTGGAGATCAGTCCTTCGGCGGCGGCGTGGATAGCGGCAAACTCGCTATCGGGCGCCAGCACCAGCTGACTTTTGGTCCGCCGTACCTCACCGATAAGCTTTTCGATGGCGGCCAGACGAGATGGATGCTTGTCAATGCTACGGATGTAGATTGCGCGTATGCGAGCAGGATATTCTTTCACCACGTCACGATAGATTTCCGGATCGCGTTCGCTGCTGTCGCCAATCAGCACGAAGGGCAGATGCGGAAATGCGTCAAAAATCATTTGGATGTTGCGCTTCTTGTGGTTTTCCGCGTTCTTTGAAAACAGCAGCCGGGGGTCAAAGTCGCGTAACAGCAGCGGACCCACTGGAATCTCTTGCAGTTTGAAAAATTCCAGCAGTGGCGTGTAGAGATTCCAAGGGCTGTTAGAGACATAGAAAACGGGGTTGTCTTCACTGCCGCTGGCGCCCTGTTGTAGCGCGCGGTAAAGGCCTGCCACACCTTCAAAAGGCTTGCGCGTGTGCGCGTTCGAGAGAATCGCCGTCAGCACCATTCTTAACTTATTGCCGACGTTGCTCGCGACCACCGTATCGTCGATATCGCTAATGATACCGAATCTCGCGCGGGCGGACGGTATGAGCACGCGAGCGGTGGCGCGCACGGGATATACCTTTGAGGACGGCGGGTGCAAAAGTTCCAATTTGACGTTTTGCCATCCAGGGGAGTTCACGCGCCGGGGCAATTTCAGTTCGAAATGGAAATATCCTTCATTGTCTGTGTTCGCCTCGTATGCGCTACCCCGAAAGCAGGCGCGCAGCCGCGCTCCCGGCACTTCATCGCTTTCGAATCGCTTGTACATGTTCAGAAGATTGCGCCAGATGCGATCGGCGCTGCTGCCGGGAGTAAAACCCTCGTCCTCCAACACCCTGCCGCTGAACCGGAGCGTGTCCGGGTTGCCGTACCCAAGATAAGGAAGAATGATTAAGGGGTCGTCGAAGCCAATGAGTTTACGCAGACGCGCACGAGCGCTAACTGACAACCGTCCCATCTGTTTTTAATGATAATGCAGGCGCCGAAGTCGCTGCGGCTTGAGGAAGTAGTGAGCGAGTTCAGTAATATTGCAGCGTTTCATCGGTTTGCAGGGCTCGTACGGCGAGACTTTCACCAGTGCGGTGTCCTATTTCCATCCGACCGGTTCATAGCCTTTTTTGCGGAGACACTGTTCGGTGAGTTGCCTAATAATTGGCTCGGGCGGCTTGCGTTCAAAGGCCCAGCCCCAAAGCGCATTCGTGAGACTCCCGACCGCACCACCTACCGCGCCTGCTGCCGCCCCTTGACCCGCATGGCCGAAAATCGCCCCACCAGCACCGCCTGCCGCCGCTCCGACTGTAGAACTCCTCGCCACACCTGCAATCGGATTTTCTTGGGAATTTTTTTCGTTGGGCGCCGCCTCGGCCCCCGCTCTAGCGTGCGCGATACATTCGTCGACATCTTGCTCGGCCACGCTAGACCCAACACTCGTGAGATACGCATTCGGAGACAGCACAGGCTTCTGCGCTGCACAGGCAGTAATAAGAAGCAGCGACAAAGCAAACCCAGCAACCCGCCAACGGATCTTCATGATATCGATTGTGTCACCGTCTTTGAACGTTTCAAGTGCAGCCCTACAAAAAAGCGGGATGGAAGGTAGGATTTTCCTGCCGCGGCAACTCGCGAACAGGCAAATCGCAATATCTTTGACTGGTTTTTGATTCACAATAGCCATCCAAAGCAGTTGCTGAACGCGCGCCAAATCGGCTATTCTCGGTGCGGCAAGAAAGCGGTGATGGCTTTTGCAATAACGGCTATTTGATGACCCGATTCGTCCTCGCCAGTACTTCGGGAGCGATGTTCAGCTTAAGGGAGGCGGCTCGCATACGAGCCGTTAGCAGAGATCGAGGCCGCCAGACAGCAGAGACCTACCGCCGAACTTCTACGACCGCGTCGCAAATGGCTCCTTTCCCCTGCACTTTAGATGTAGTTGGGTCCCTACACAGACCTACTTTTCATGCGACAAATAGTGCCGGCCATGACAAGGCTTGACGCCATTCAGCGCGGCAAGGCACTTGCAGGGATACCGCTATCACATCTTTGAAGGATTGGAGCATGGCGATGGATGATACGAAGTTTATGCAACTGCTCAACATCAACTCGGAACTCATCGACTTATGCAGGTGGGTGAGGGAGAATCAGAACACAGTGCTAGAGTCCAAGATCATCCCGCTCACAGATGAGCTGACGCGGCTTGTCTTAGAGTTGAGCGTAGCTCCTAAGCCTTTGATGCGGCAGCACTAGGCGAGCATGAACAATCCGCCCATCGAACGGAAGCTGGCCCGGTGGCGTGGTATCCTCAAAACGCGCACCAAAGCGGCTGAGCCGTTTACCCGAAAGCAAGCGGTTTGTCTTTCATTGATCGCCATAGGCGCGGTTTCCGTGGTACTCGTATCGATTGTCTGGGTGTTCGTTGCGCTTGTTGCACCCAACCTCAAGGCATCCGCTGAGAGCCTGGCCAAATCAGAAGAAGCCGCTCAGTTATCTGCTACCGCGTTACGGAGTTCGCTGCCTGGTCACGACGTGCGAATTGAGAGGCTGTTTGCCTACAACCTCAAACTGTATGTTGAGAGGAAGCCCTTTGAGAATATTCTCGATGCTGATCGAAAAGCCCTGATGGCGAAGATTGGACGATTGTGGTGTGGCAATATCGGCGACCATTGGCTGGCGAGGGTCAGTATTGTTGACATTCAGACCGGGGAAAGACTCTCAACACATCTTTGCGTGTTCGGCTAACAATGACCATGGTCGCGCGCTGACGATCATCGTATAGACGACGCAACATCGGCCCGCTCTGGGCGAAGCGCTTCACACAAGATCAGGACTATGCGGAACGGGGTCAGACTTCTACGTCTCGACTATTTTGCTCAACCGCTCAATCTCCCGCTGAATCGCCGCGTCCTCATCGATCCTTGCCGCCAGACGCCCCAACAACGTTCCCACCGCTGACAAA
>Ga0073934_10001807_pt1 | contig 48623 bp, 36 predicted proteins | sample LarsenN4metaG_FD_76834 | JGI IMG/M metagenome (GOLD analysis project Ga0073934, IMG submission 76834) | Hot spring sediment bacterial and archeal communities from British Columbia, Canada, to study Microbial Dark Matter (Phase II) - Larsen... ...
AGTTCGGCAAAGCTGTTGACGAAGTTGAGGGGGTTTTTGATCTCATGGGCGATGCCGGCGGTTAAGGCACCGAGGGAGGCGAGTTTCTCTTGGGTGATGAGCTGGTTTTGCATGGTTTTAAGCCGATGGAGGGTCTTTTCCAACTCACTGTTCTGACGGTGCAATTCTTCCTCTGCCTGCTTGCGTTCGAACACGCGCCCGAGTTGCGTACCAATATGTGCCATCACTTCCAATAGCGCCTTGTCAGGTTCTACCGCCTCGACGGAGAAAAACTCCAACACTGCCGCCACTTCGGCTCCTACCAGCACCGGAAAACCAAAACCGGCCCTAACTCCGGCTTCCTTGGCCGTGTTCGCCCTGAGAAAATTCAGGTCCCGGGTCACATCAATGATCCAGACAGGTTTCCCGCTGGCCAGAACCCGACCGGGTAGCTCAACCCCTGAGGCGAAGCGAGTAGCATCTGTAACTTTCCGAAACGTCTCGAATCGCTCAGGATCTTCCAGGTGCCAAAGGGTCGTAGGAGCCAACTCACCCTTGGAATCCCCAGTGAGGAGATAGACATGTCCGACCGGCCAGCCAGTATAAGCACAGATCTGATCGAGACCGATCTGCAAGGCTGCTTCCACGGTGGAAGCCTGGTTGGCAGCGATGGCTACGACCTGGAGCAGTTGAACGAGCCTGGTACTCCGTTGCAACTCTTCCTCTGCCCGCTTGCGCTCAGTGATGTCTTCGACGGTACCTTCGTAGTAGAGCAACGTGCCGTTTTTATCTCGAACCGAGTGCACATCCTCCGAGATCCATATTACACAGCCGTCTTTGCGGTAGACTTGAGACTCAAACCCCGATACGGTGCCATGCTCCTGTACCAGGCGAATGAACTCTGCCCGGCGGTCAGGCTCGACATAAAATTGCCGGGCAAAGTCGGTAAGATGGGTTATGAGTTCCCTGGCGGACTCGTAACCGTAAATGCGCGCCAGCGCGGGATTAGCGCTGATATAGCGCCCGCCGGGCATAATCTGGAAAATGCCCTCGATGGCATTCTCAAAAATGTTCCGATATTTCTCTCCGAGCTCCCGGAGTATTTCCTCAGATTGCTTACGCTCAGTGATGTCGGTCCAGGAGCCTACTATCTCCATCGGATGACCCGCCGTATCACATATCACTTTGAAGGCATCACGGATCCACAGATAATGCCCATCCCGGTGTCGGAATCGGTACTCCAGTTCCCCCTCCCCTTGTGCGATAAGAGGAGACAGCTTAGAGAGCACCCGAGGGACATCCTGCGGATGCAGACGAGTGATCCAGAACTGCGGGTCCTCGAGGGCTTCGCGCGGGGTGTATCCCAAGATCGTGGACAGGTTCTCGCTGACGAAAGTAGCTGAATAGTTTCCGTTCGCTTGAGTGCTATAGATGACGGCCGGGCTGGAATCGATCAGGTATTGGAGGCGGGTACGTGCTTCACGCAAGGCCTCTTCTGCTCGCTTGCGCTCAATTAGCTCCTGTTGCGCCGAAGTGTATAACTGGGCATTATCCAAGGCGATCGAGGCTAACTGGGCGAACCGGCTCAATAACAGGATCTCGTTTTCTCCAAAGGTTCGACCTTCTTCAAGATAGCCCAGGCCGATCACCCCCACGACCTTGGAACCGGATTTGAGCGGCACGGCGACTACGGCACGGAAAATGTCGTGGCTGGAATCTGGAATGCGGCCTGCCCAGGTATGAAAATCCTCCACGGCCAGTGGTTGACCGGTTTTCCAGACTTTCCCAGCAACGCCTTCGCCGGGTTTTATGCGATGACCGATAAGGCTGCTATAAATCCCAACTCCCACTTTCATCCCCATCTCTGTTTCTCCCGGCTCGACCAAGCGGATAAATCCATGGGGTGTCCCCACCAGCGCTCCGGCCCGCAAGACGATGGTTTCCAACAAGTCATGGATCTCCAGCCGGTTCATCAAAGCTAAGGTGGTCTCGTGCAGAGCGGTCAGGTATTCGTTCTGCTGACGCAACTTCTCTTCCACCTGCTTGCGCTCGGTGATATCGCTTATGAAGGCGTTGAACTGGAAAGCCTGGGGCGAGTTATAGCTCTCCCCTGACTGTATTGGACAGATCGCTAACTCTATAGGGAACTCATGCCCATCTCGGTGCCGTGCCGTGATCTCGATTTGCTCGTCCCATACTGACCATGCACCTGTATCCAGAAACTGTTTCAAGTTGCGCCTATAAACTTCTTGGGATTGTAGGGGGAGAATCAGGGCGGACAAGGATTGCCCAACAGCCTCCTGGCAGGACCAGCCAAACATGGCCTCCGCTTGAGGGTTCCATTTTGTAAGCCGACCATCAGCCTCAAACCCAATCCCGGCAACCCGGGTTCTAGTTGACATGTTCTATTTTGATCTTTCAAAGGCCCAAAACTTTCGAAAGACCCTCCCTCCTTTAACTGACTACAAACTGAAAATTTTTTTCTTCAGCTCGTCAAAATTAACGGGTTTGGTTAGAAAATCGTCCGCCCCATAATCCATAGCCTTTCGATAATTTTGCTCATCTCCATACGCCGTGATCACAAAGACCTTTAACGGAGAAAATTGCTCTTTTAAAATCTTTAGAAGCTCCAACCCGTTCATACCCGGCATATTAATATCCGAGAGAATCAAGATGACATCCGCGGCCCCCTGATTCTTTAAAGACTCCAACGCCTCCTCCGCCGAGAAGGCAAAATGAAACTCGATCTGACCTGCCTGGAGCTCTTTCCTAAACTTTTTCTTGAAGACCAACTCCACGTCTTTCTCATCGTCCACCACCATAACTTTCATCTCTCACCTCCACCCGTGACCTCTCCCCGCTATGCCGGGGAAGGAAAGAAGCTCCTCTCCGGTTCCTTTCCCCGTAAGTTGGATAAGATCTTGAACAACTCCGCCTCGCTAAAAGGTCTTAACCTCTCCTTAGAGGGATCTATTTTAAGATATTAAAAAACAAGATCTCGTATACAGTCAAGGGAATTTCAAAAATCTTGGTATCCAATTCTGTTCTTGACCGTAGGTTCAGAATTCACTATAATAAGCTTATGAACTTTGAGAAATACAGTACAAGACGAATCTTTTGTGCTCTGCTGGGAGCCCTCCTTTTATCCTGCCTGTGGCATCCTTCCCCTGGGAAAGCAGGAGGCGTAAAGGGGTATATCCCCGAGGGGTCCGCCGTGATCTTTTTGTTTAAAGCGGATAAGAATGATCCGGGGGTCAGGGCCTTGACAGGCGGAGCTCTGGAGAAACTCAGCGAGGGGAAGGTATCCAGGCAGATCGGTCAAAATATCCTATCGCTGATCTCGGGGGAGGTTCTGGGCGTGGTGTTTCCTCCAGATTCTGATCAGAGCGGGGATAAGCTAGCCTACGGGATCGTGGCAGGATACGTCAGGGAAAATTTTGACTTTACCGTATCCCTCCGGGGAAACACGATTAGGATGAAGGCTAAATCTATTCCGGATCTGGAAAATAAGGTTTTATCTCCTCTGCTAGAACAGGCTCTAAATTCCGAGAGCAAGAACTTTACCCGGGAGGTGTTTAAGGGACGCCAGATTGTTTCTCTGGCGCAAGCGAAAGGAGATAACCAGGGAATTACAACCTATTCCTTCGCAGACGGCAAGATCTTTCTGGGCTCCTCGCCTGAGGTAGTTAAAAAGCTCCTCCTTTTACAGGAGCAGAAAGCGTCAAATTCCTATCCCTTTTATGAAACCTTCCTGGAGGGAAAAGAGGATGGGCTTCTCTTTCTGGACAATACCCGAGGATATTTAGCCGGGCTCATCAAAAATAATAAAAATCTGGCCGAGTTTGGAACTATTTTATCTATGGTAAATATTCATCAGGCCACCTTATCCTTTAACCTGGTCGATGAAAATTCCCTGACAGGGGGCCTGGATATTTTTCCGGAAGGGGCCAGCCGTTTAAATTTTCTGGAGAAGGAGGTTCAGCTTTTGGGCGCCTTTTTGAAGGGGCGTTTATTTTTAGAAGGTTTAAACTGGTCCAATAAGGTGCAGAAGCAAGGGGATCATGTCCGGATGGAGTTTCAGATTACGAATTTAAAAACGTATTTTGAATGAGGAACTATGAGAACCGCCTTTGTCTATTCCCATGACTTTGCAAGCTACAGTTATGGACCCACCCACCCTTTAAAACCGATTCGCTTGAAGCTGACCTACGATCTTATCCGGGGTTATCATCTCCTGGATCTGCCGAATAGCACCTTCGTAGAGGCGAAGAAAGCCGACCGGGAGGAGATCGCGCTGTTTCACAGCTCGGAATACATCGAAGTTATAGAAGAGGCCAATTCAGGGCATTTGCCTTATCTGCAAGGACTTCCTTATGGGCTGGGCCCCGGGGATAATCCGGTGTTTCCCGGCGTTTATGATTGGTCGGTTCTCGTGGCCGGAGCTACTCTACAGGCAGCCCGCCTGATCCAGCAAGGAGAGGTGGATACGGCCTTTAATATTTCCGGAGGGCTCCACCACGCGGCGAAATCCCTGGCCTCAGGGTTCTGTTACTTCAACGATATCGCCATAGCCATCCAGTATCTGTTGCAATACGGGAAACGGATCGCTTATATTGATGTGGACGTTCACCACGGGGATGGGGTGCAGGGGGCTTTTTACGATACGGACCAGGTCTTAACCATTTCTCTTCACGAAAGTGGGTATTTTCTATTTCCGGGGACGGGGTTTGAGCACGAGATCGGCCAGGGAAAGGGAATTGGATATTCCGTCAATATTCCTCTTTATCCCGGAGCGGATGATGAAGCGGTGGTCTCTGCCTTTTTAGAAGTTGTCGTCCCGTTAATTAAAGCGTATCAACCGGATATCCTGGTAACCCAATTGGGCGTCGATGCCTTCCGGACGGATCCCCTGGCCCATAACAATTTGACGACCCACGGGTTTTCTCAGTTGGTGACAGAGATGAGGAAGTTTGACCTTCCCTGGCTTGCTCTGGGAGGCGGCGGCTATCAGATAGGTAACGTAGCAAGGGCCTGGACGCTGGCCTGGGCGATCATGAACCATCGAGAGGGAGACCTCCCCGATGAACTCCCTGCGACTTACCTCTCTGAGGCGAGCCGGCTAGGGCTATCCGATCCCCGTCTGAGGGACCCCGTTTTCAGACTCGATGCCGACCTTCGAGATAGGGTCCTGAAGGAATTAGAGAAATCCTTACGGTATATTAAGCGAGAAGTTTTCCCCATCATCGGAGCGAGATGATATCGGAGAGAATGGGAGAGTGGGAGAACGGACGTCAAACCTCCGAGTCCCCCAGGCCCCCATTCTGAGTTAGATTCCATGCTGAAAATTCAACGCGCGGAACGCCTCACGAAGTTACCCCCCTATTTGTTTGCGGAAATTGATAAAATGAAGGCCGAAGCCATAGCTCGAGGAGTCGATATAATCAATCTGGGCGTCGGGGACCCGGATCAACCTACGCCTCCCCACATCATCCGGGCTTTAATCCGGGCGGCGGAAGATCCGGCTAATCATCAATACCCCTCTTACAGCGGGCTTTTGGAGTTTCGTAAAGCGGTCGCCGATTGGTACGGAACCCGCTTCAAGGTCTCCCTGGACCCTGAAAAGGAAGTACTCTCCCTCATCGGATCCAAGGAAGGAATCGGACATATTCCGTTGGCTTTTGTGAATCCCGGAGATACGGTGCTGGTCCCGGACCCGGGGTATCCCGTTTACCAGGCAGGCACGACGCTGGCCGGCGGGGAGGCTTATATCATGCCGCTTCTTGAGAAAAATGGATTTCTCCCCGACCTGGAGCGCATTCCTGAGGAAGTTCGGCAGAAAGCCAGGTTGATGTTTATTAACTCTCCCAATAATCCCACGGCGGCGGTCGCTCCCGTAGAATTTTTTAAGAAGGTGGTAGATTTTGCGCAGAGATACCAGATTATTGTTTGCCACGATGCTGCCTACTCGGAGATGTATTATGATAATACCCCCCCGGCGAGTTTTCTGGAGGTTCCTGGGGCCAAGGAAGTAGGGGTTGAGTTTCATTCCTTATCCAAAACCTTTAATATGACGGGATGGCGAATCGGCTTTGTGGTAGGCCATCGGGATATATTGGCCGGCCTGGGGAGCGTGAAAACCAATCTGGATTCGGGTATCTTCCAGGCCGTTCAGTATGCAGGAATTGAAGCCCTGACTGCGCCCGTCAGCCAGGAGTGCATCGCCTGGATGAGAAAGATATACCAGGAGCGGCGGGATGTGCTCGTGGAAGGGCTGCAACGGCTTGGCATCCAAGTGAATAAGCCCAAAGCGAGTTTCTACGTCTGGGCGTCGGTTCCGAACGGGTATACGTCGACCGGCTTCACGGCGCACCTTCTAAAAAATGCCGGGATCGTCACCACGCCCGGGATCGGGTTCGGTCAGTATGGAGAAGGATACATCCGTATGACCCTCACGGTAGGCGTGGATCGGTTGAAGGAAGCCGTGGAGAGGATTAAAGCGATCCTTTAAGATTCTAGCGGACCCCCTCCCCTGCCCCTTCCCGATACGGACAGGAGCCTACTTCCCCCCTCCCTACTAGGGAAGGAGGCCGGGGGGCTAAGTTATTTTCATGCAAAAACCCCAAGTTATTTCGGATATCAAGGAGATGCAGGTCCTCGCAGATAGAGTGAGGACCGAAGGAAAGAAAATCGGGCTGGTTCCTACCATGGGTTATCTCCATGAGGGACACCTGAGCTTGCTACGCGCCGCCAGGAAGGCCAGCGATCTGCTGGTCATGAGCCTGTTTGTCAATCCGACCCAATTCGGGCCCCACGAGGATTACGCAACCTATCCCAGAGATTTTGAGCGGGACCTCGACCTGGCAAGCTCCGAAGGGACGGATATTGTTTTTGCGCCGACCGCTGCGGAAATATATCCCGCAGGGTACACGACCTGGGTGGAGGTAGCGGGTTTATCCGATAAGTTGTGCGGAAAATCGCGGCCCGGACACTTTCGAGGGGTGACTACGGTGGTCACCAAACTTTTCAACATCGTAAAACCCCACGTGGCCTTTTTTGGGCAAAAAGATGCCCAACAGGCTATCATCATCCGGCGGATGGTCCAGGACCTCAACATGGATGTAAACATCGAAGTCCTTCCCACGGTCCGAGAAGCAGACGGGCTTGCCCTCAGCTCTCGCAACGTATACCTGAACGATCGTGAGCGTCAGGCCGCCCTGGTTCTGAACCGGGCCTTGAAGGCTGCCCAAGAGCTAGTCCAGAGCGGGGAGCGATCTTCGGCGGTCATCCTTTCAAAAATGAGCGAGCTGATTGGACAGGAACCTCTGGTGGTGGTAGATTATATAGCGATCACCGACCCGCTAACGCTGGAAGATCTGGAAAAGATCGACTCAAAAGCTCTTATCGCTCTGGCCGCTAAGGTCGGTAAGACGCGGTTGATCGATAATTGTATGGTAGATCTCTAACCGGACCCTCGGCTCCTTGAGCAAGAAGCAGGGGTAGGGCCTTTACGTTTTAGGGCCCCCGGCCTCCTGCTTCAGAGATAGGGTCGGGAGAGAGGTTAAGGTAAGTAAAGGTGGATCCAGACAAGCTAAGAATCGGTACCGCCGGATGGAGCTATCCGAAAGGGGAGGGAAGATGGGCCGGGATTTTTTATCCCAAGGGAACCCGAGATGAATTGGGATATTACAGCCGGCGATTCAACGTGGTCGAGGTGAACGTCTCCTTCTACCGCCCATTATCCCCTCGCATGGTCGAGAGTTGGGTTAAGCGGACACCGGAAAGTTTTGAATTTACCGTCAAACTTTATCAGAAGTTCACCCACCCTAAGATGTACGCGGAAACCCAGGGAGCCTCTGAACCTGCGACGCAGAAGGATGTGGAGCAATTCAAGAGGGGTTTAGACCCCCTGATGAAGGCTAAAAAGTTTGGATGCCTTCTGGCGCAGTTCCCGCCCAGCTTTAAAAAAGATGTGGCAACTCTGGGGTACCTGCAGGAATTGCTGGAATCTTTTAAAGACTACCCCGTGGTCGTAGAGCTTCGCCATGGTAGCTGGCGAAGAATCCCGGACGTCCTAAACCTCTTGAATACTTATCGAGCCTCCTGGGTTTGGATCGATGAGCCCAAATTCACGACTTCGGTCAAGCAATCTTTCGAGCCCGTGGGGCCCATTTATTATCTCCGTCTCCATGGCCGTAATCGCGAAATGTGGTGGAAGAAGGAGGCGGGCGAGCACCGCTATGATTATCTCTACTCTGAGACAGAGCTCCAGGCCTTCTCACAAGCTATTCAAGCCAACGCAGATAGGGTTAAGAAGGTTTACGTCATTGCCAACAATCATTACCGGGCCAAGGCCGCGGTCAACGCCATCCAATTGAAAGCGCAATTGCGACTGCCTGTCACGGGGACCTACAATCCGGAACTGGTTAAAGAGTATCCCCAACTGGCAGAATTGATAAAAGTGGAAGCTCAAAAGGCAAGCGATGGAAAATGAAACGTTTCGCCTCGCAATTGAGGACGCAAGGAGGGCAGCCGTTCCTTAGAATCTTAACCGATACACCCCCTTCGCGGAGGCGCGCTCCTTACCATCAAAGAGCTCCAGACTAAAGAAGTAATCTTTACCCTCTTCAAACCGGACGTCATCCGGATGTCCTGTATCTAAGGCTCTACTCAACTCCAGGATCCAGCGACCTTCCTTATAGGTGCCTTTAGCTTGAATATCCCCACGGCTCCCTGTGAAGGGGGCCACCAGATAACCGGGGATATAATCTCCGCGTTCATACTTTTTATTGGGATTAAAGGGGGCGACCTGGCCGGTCAACAGGATCTCCACCTCATCAGGTTTCTTATCGTTCACCGACACGAAGAGGGGCCGATTTTCTTGCTTTTGTACGTTCGCGGTGTAACCCTGGCGATTTACTTCCACCCCGTCAATCTTTATCTTGGCGACCTCCATGACATCCGGCTTTCGTCCGCCCAACTCGGGATTTTGCTCCGAATCTAAACTCCAATCGTCCGCCTGTCCCACCGGATTACTGCGGGCCGCCCGCCAGATCCAGAGATCCGCCAGCTCTCCAGAGGCACCGGTGTGCAGGAGCCCGGCCTTGTGGCAGAACGCTTCACACCCCCTGTCTGAAAAAGAGGGAATAGAGGTTATGGGAAAAATCAGAGATAGTCGGTCCTCCTCTTGTTTACTGATCTCCCAATGTGTTCCGTTGTAAACCCAAGGTTTGTGATGGACCGAAGGGGTCTGGCTAGGATCTAACCAGCTCGCCAGAAGATACATCTTAGCCTCCTTACGGAGGGCTTGCAGAGTGACGGTCGGCCCCTCGTGGGTTTTTATTTCTGTTGCAACTTGCAATTGTCCGGCCTGCGCCCAGGCCGGATCGTCCGATATCCCATCTATCACCGGAGCGTTATCCGTCGTAACTACCTGGAGAAGGTTTGAAGTGAGCTCTTGGAGGGCTTCCTGAGCCAGGTCCCGGATATCTTGATTGGGGTCCTGGAGGGCGAATTTTAAAAGCTCGAGGCTCTTGGCGTCTCCGATATCCGCCAGGATCGCGACCGCGGAGAACCGGACCTCTTGACTCGGATCTTTTAAGGCAGTGGCCAGGAGGTCTAAGGCTTTAGGGTCGCCAAATTTATACAAGGCTCCGGAGGCAACCAGCTGAACGTTGATATCGGGGTCCTTTAATGCGCTTGCGAACGCCTCCCGGGCTTTTTCATTACCCATCCTAAAAAGGATGACGGCGGCAGCGCTTCGCACCTCTGCGTTCTTATGCTTTAACAAAAGGTTCACCAAGGGCTCAATCAGGCCCGGGTCCTGGGACTGGCCCAAAATCTCAATGGCCTCTTCCCTGGCGTCGGGGTCCTCACTCTGGAGTTGCCGAAGAAGATCCTCGGTCTCTTCAAGGGCATAAAGGATCGTAAAGGGGATCAACAAGATGAGCGTTAATATGCCTATGCCTGCAAACCAGATCCTCATAACCTTAATATATATCCTGGGTCGCTTTAGAAAACTATTTTTATTGAGATTTTTTCATGTATTTAACAGGAGAATCCGCTATCCCGGAGAGATCATTAAGGAACAACTTAGTTTAGGCTTGACGGCTGCTTTCGGTTAACTGTAATCTATTAATGATCTGAAAACGGTCCCTCGATGTAGGATTAAGATAAAATAATCTGACGACATGCAGGGCTTGATCCTACCTGAAAACAGCCTAACGTTCTATTCCTTAAAGATAAAAGGAGCCTAGAAGGAGGAAAATCGTAAAATGCTTGCGTCCATGCGAAATAATATTAAAAAGCTAAGCATTACCCTTTGGTTGGTCATCGGGTCTTTTATCCTGACCATCTTTCTGGTTTGGGGGAAAGGGTCGCTAGGTCCCGGAAATGCTTCAAACGTCGTTGCGACGGTGGATGGAAAACAGATTCTTTATCGGGATTTCCAAATGACCCGTAACCGACTACATAACTTCTACCGAAATATCTATAAAGACAAGTTTACCGAAGAGCTGGCCAAGAGCATGAACCTGGATCGAATGGCTTTGGACAGCTTAACGGAAAAAGAATTATTGCTGGCAGAGGCCGAGAGGCGCCATTTGAAGATCTCTGAGGATGCGTTGATGGATACGATCACCAAATATCCGGTCTTTCAAAAAGATGGGAAGTTTGACCCAGACCAGTATAAATTTGTTCTGTTAAGGAATGGAATCCTTCCCCAAGACTTCGAAAACAGCGTTCGGGAGGACCTACTGATTCAAAGGCTCGAAGCGATGATCCAGGATGGCGTCAAGGTCTCCGATAAGGAAGTGGAGATGGAATATAGGCTTCAAAATGAGAAGGTCCGGGTAGAGTATGTGGCCATCAGACCCAGCACCTTGCGGGAGGGGGTACAGGTCACCGACGAGGAGCTGGCCAAATATTACGAAGAGCATAAGGAAGATTTTAAAACGCCCGAACGGGTTCAGGTCGCCTATCTGTCCTTGGATTCAAAGGCTTTTGAAGATCAGGTCACTCTAGAGGAGTCGGAGATCCAGGATTATTACGACCAGCATTCGGATCAATTCCAGAAAGAAAAACGGGTGAAGGCGCGTCACATCCTCTTTAAGGTTCCGCAGGGCACGGAACCGGAAAAGGAGCAGGAGATTAAAAAGAAGGCCGAGGAAGTGCTCCAAAAGATTAAAGAGGGGGCCGATTTTACGGAAATGGCCAAGCAATATTCGGAAGAACCCGGAGCCGCTGAAAACGGAGGAGACCTTGGGTTTTTCCCCAAAGGACAGATGGTGGAGCCCTTTGAAAAAGCAGCTTTTTCTTTGAAAAAAGGAGAGATCAGCGACCTGGTGAGGACGGACTTCGGGTATCATATTATTAAAGTGGAAGATATCGTGGGCGAGAACCCTTATGAAGAAGCGAAGCCGGCCATTCAGGCCATTTTGAAAAGGGAGAAAGCTCAAGAATTGGCCCGGCAGCGCGCCGAAGAGGTTTATCAGAAGGTTGTCGAGACCAAAGACCTCAAGCAGGTGGCTGAGGAAACGGGAATCCCTCTCAAGACCAGCCACCTCTTTGCGCGAATGGAACAGGTCAGCGATGAAATCGGGGCTTTAATTCCTTTCCAGGAGGCGGCGTTTACACTTTCTCCCGGAGAAATCAGCCAGGTCGTGGAAATCCCGGGCGCTTTCTATATCTTGCAGCTCCTGGAGAAAAAGGAGCCGTATATTCCATCGCTCGAAGAGGCTAAGGAACAGGTTAAAGGGAAGATCATCGACGAGAAAACCGCGGAGCTTGCCGCGAAGAAGGCCAACGAGTTGGTCGCGGAGCTCAAAGGGGGGACCTCCTGGGAATCTTTGCTGGAAAAGTACCAGTTGACGCCAACGAAACCGGAACCCTTCAACCGGAGGTGGTTTATGACAGACCTGGCGGAGAAATCGGAAGAGGCCGTCCGTACGGCTTTCTCCCTGGAAGTGGGCCAGGTCAGCGATCCCATAAAAACCCCGGAAGGGATGATTATTTTGCGGGTTGTCGAAAAGCTAGGAATTGATGAGAAGAAATTCCAGGAGGAGAAGGAGACCCTCCGAGAGAGCCTGCTCCAGCAGAAGCGGAATGTCATTTACCGGGGGTTTGTGGACGAGCTACGGAAAAAGGCCAATATTAAGGTGCTGGTAACTATCTAGGGGGGCAGGATGAACGGACGGGAGTCCCATCCATCCTGCTCGCGACCCCCGGACGAAGGGGCTGGAAGCCCTCGTACTCCGTTAAACGGGCTTGCACCTTGTGTGGCCGCAATCCGGCTCCTTCCATTGGATGATCTGGGAAAAGGCCAGGGATTATGTAGATCGGCTCGATCGAAAACCCTATGCCGGGTATTTAAATCGGTGGCTACCGATGATCGAGGAGCTGGCTTCATCGACGGAAATTTATACAGGACCCCGGCCTTTGATCCTCCATAACCCCGGTGGGGGAGGGCCGACCCGGCCAAGGGTTCCCGGGCCGCAGGAGGGGGTGACTTTGCCCTCGGCTTTGTATCCAGCGGCCTCCCTGAGCGACCCCCTCTACGTGCGAGCGGTGCGCTCAGTCCAATAGGTCAGGACGTCGGGCGTTTACGCGCTTCTAAGCAAATTCCTATGAAAATCTTCAAAAAATTGCTCTCCTTCCTCTACCCCGAAAAGCCTGAGATTCATCAAATAATCGATTGCCCTGCCTGTGGAGCTAAGGGGAGTATCCTCGAAGCCGGAAGAGAACGGATATGTCCGGGTTGCGACGGCACAGGACAAATAGATGGGGCTCTCAGCCCTAAAAGGCTGAAATACAGCCAGGCGGGGTTTAGACTCATCAAACTCCTGGACCAGGCTCAACCCTGTATGTCCTGTCAAGGGTTGACGACTCGCGTCTATGAGCATTTATCGGGGGCCAGGTACATCGCCTGCAATCAGAACTGCGCAGGCGCATTAAGGGGGTAAGCAAACGGACCCTGACCGCTCGCTGCGTACCGCTACCCGGCAGGGCGGTAAGGGAACCTGGGGGACAGACAAAGGGAGAATTCTATGAATCGACAAGGGTTGAAGACGCAAATCAAGCCCCTGTTAGGTATGGGGTTAGGGCTGTTGGGGTTAACGGGGGGGGTGTTTTTGGAGGTACGACCCCTGCCCTGGGCTCCGGACAGCTATGTAGAGCTCTCGGACGGAAGCAGGCCCTCCGTAGAGAGCCCGGCAGGGCCGGAGCGGATTTCGCCCTTTAGCTCCCTCCAACGTGGACCCGACCCGACGGCTCGAACCGAAGCGCTTTCCACCTATGGGAAGCTGTCCTTGAGCTTTGAGGCCAATCGAGGTCAAAGCGAGGATCCGGTGAGGTTTCTATCCCGTGGCAGCGGCTATACCCTGTTCCTGACCCCTACGGAGATGGTGCTGGTTTTGATGGCCCCGCAGGAACCTGGGGATACGAGGACCCAGGGATGGAAAAATAAGGACGGAATCCTGGCACCTTCGCGTCGTCCACGCTCTGTATCGCGAGCCGTGTTGCGCATAAAGCTTGTGGGGGCCGACCCTGCCTCACAGGGGGTCGGAGTTGAAGAGCTCTCCGGCAAAAGCAACTATTTTATGGGCAATGATCCCGCCAGGTGGTACACCCATATTCCCACCTACGCGAAGGTTAAATATCAAAACATTTATCCCGGCGTAAACTTGATTTACTACGGAAATCAGCGCCAATTGGAGTACGACTTTGTCGTCGCGCCGGGTGCGGACCCTAAGGGGATCACGTTGGGTTTCGAGGGCGCAGAGAACCTTGAAATAGACGCGAGGGGAGATCTTCTCCTCCACCTTGCCGGGGGATACGTTCGTCTGCACAAGCCCTCCGTTTACCAGGAGATCGACGGGACCAGGCAGTTCCTCCCCGGTCGTTATGTACTTCTCGCGCCCCGGGTTCAGGACCCCGGGCCACACGGACCTGTCCTGAATGCCATCGAAGGGGCGGACGGGGGGCAAAGGGTTGGCTTTCAAGTGGCCGGCTATGATCCCCGCAAACCCCTGGTCATTGATCCGGTGTTAAGCTACTCCACGTATTTCGGGGGCAGTGGCGGCGACGAGGGTTTTTTCATCGCTGTGGATGATTCTGGCTATGCTTACGTAACGGGACTTACCGGCTCAGCGGATTTTCCTACGGAGAACTCCCCCCAGGCGGCGCATAGCGGGGGTGCCGAGGACGCTTTTGTGATAAAGCTAAATCCCGGAGGTTCTGAGCTCATCTACTCCACGTATCTGGGCGGCAGTGGCCATGAAATAGGCTTTAGCATCGCGGTAGACGCAGAGGGTCGGGCCTACATGACCGGGCAAACCACCTCAACCGATTTTCCTACGGTCCGGCCTTTTCAGCCTGTGAATGCTGGCAACTCTGAGGCTTTTGTGGCGAAACTAAACCCTGAAGGCTCTGAGCTCGAATACTCCACCTATCTCGGCGGGTCGGGCCCCGATTTCGGTCGTGCGATCGCGGTGGACGCCTTGAACTACGCTTACGTGACAGGATACGCAGGATCGATCGACTTCCCGACGGCAAATCCTTTCCAGCCCACCCATGGCGGAGGGACCTCCGATATCTTCGTGACCAAGTTGAATCCCGAAGGCTCCGCACTGGTCTACTCCACTTACCTGGGCGGTCGCAATACCGATTATGGCCGTGGGATCGCTGTAGATGCCTCCGGCCATGCCTACGTTACCGGGCGTACCAGTTCGGTTAACTTCCCCACCGCAAGCCCCTTCCAGGCGGCCTATGGGGGAGGCCTCCAGGATGCCTTCGTGACCAAGTTGAATCCTGAAGGCTCCGCACTGGTTTACTCCTCTTATCTCGGCGGTCGTAGCGTCGACTATGGCTTCGATCTCGCCGTGGATGCTTCCGGCCATGCCTACGTTACAGGGCATACCAGCTCGCCCAACTTCTCCTTAGTAAACCCTTTTCAGGCCTCTTACGGAGGCGGCAAGTTCGATTCCTACGTGACGGTAGTCAGTGCCGAAGGCGCTGCCCTGGCTTTCTCGACCTACCTTGGGGGCAGAGGCCAGGATGAAGGGCTGGATATCGCCGTGGATCCCTCCGGCAATGCTTACGTAACGGGCTTCACCAGTTCAATCGATTTCCCCACGGTGAATCCCCTACAAGCTGCCTACGGGGGCGGTAAATTTGACGTCTTCGTCGCCAAGCTAGCCCCCGCAAGCTCCTCGCTCGTTTATTCCACCTACCTGGGCGGCAGTAGCAACGACGAGGGCTCCGGCATCGCCGTAGACCCCTCCGGTAACGCTTACGTAACGGGCCTTACCGGCTCAACCGATTTCCCCACCGTGAACCCTTTCCAGACCACCTTCGGCGGCGGCTACGCGGACATTTTTATTGCTAAAATCAGCGATACCGCCCCGAGATGACCCCTACGCGCCGGGATAAGGGGGAAGTCCCCTATTTCCTCGTCCCCAGGCTCTGCCTGGGAATGCCTATCTAGAGGCTCTGCCTCGATTTACAAAGATGGGAGGCGGAGCCTCCCGGTATACATTCCCAGGCTCCGCCTGGGAACGAGGTAAAAACGCTTACCAGGCATAGAGGCCCGGGGTCCGCTCCCATCACTTTTAAAAAATAGAGGTTGACATGCCATGTGCAGAGATGTTAACTTATTTATAATTGGTGTAAAAATGGCATTTGTCTTCTCTCTAATAGGGCTCTCAAAGCCCTCAAAGACTTTTTAAGCCTGAGGGCTCTTTTTTTATTATCTCAGTCGGTTTTACTTCTTTTTATCCTAAAAGAAAATCTCACTTCGAACGATTGTGCCCGATCTAAAAATCCTTTTAGAGAGCGGGGAGGTGTCTGGGACAGGTTAAAAAAAATTTAAGCTGGAGGAGGGGGAAATTTTTAATAACCTACGAGAGGAGGTGGGCTCTATGCGATTTAAGAAAGGGGACCGGGTCGTTTACCCTCGAATCGGCCAGGGAGAGGTAATAGACGTAGCCTATAAAGATTTGTACGGCGAGAGGCAACTCTTTTACAAGATAAGGTTGAAGCGCCGTGAGGCCCAGATGATTGTCTACGTGCCCGTGAGTTCCAGTGCTAAGCTGGGACTTCGGAAGGCGATGAAGCGAGAAGATATTCCTGAGATTATGAAGATTTTGCGGGAAGGCCCCTCTGACCTTGATCTGGAGAAAACGTCCTCTGAGAGATACGAAGAGCAGGTGCAGGTTTTAAGAATAGGGGACGTTCGAGGGCTAGCCCGGGTGGTTTCAACCCTTCATAATTTTTTCCAGATAGGACTTTTGAAGCCCGGTTCAGAAAAACAGCTTTATGAGATGTCTTCCGAAGAGCTGGCCAAAGAGCTGGCAGCGGCTTCCAATATAGAGTTCGAAGAGGCCAAGGAAATGATTCAGAAGGCCTTATTGGACAGAGAAGAAGTTACTCCCTAAAGGCTACCCGGGAAAAGGGAGAGTAGAAATTTCCGAATTTCCTCTATCTCCTGGGGGATTACTTCATGTCCCATGGGGTACTCCAGCAGGCGCACGGAAAATCCTTCCTCTTTTAAGATCCTCTCGGCCTGACGCGATCCTTCTAGGGGTACGATGGGATCTTCCGTTCCGTGTACCAGAAGAACGGGAAGCTGTAAGGAAGCCACGGATTTCTCCGAATGAAGATCTTCAGGGAAAGGGAGATATCCGCTCAAGGCGATGATTCCTGCCAATCTCCTGGGATAACGCGTCCCCACATCTAAGCCCATGACGGCCCCTTGAGAGAAGCCCATCAGCGCAATCTGGGCAGAAGGAACTCCCTCCCGCTCCAATTCTTCCAATAAGCTGAAGAGGAGGTGACGGCTCTCCAGGATGCCCTCCCGATCGTAGGGGGGAAGCTCATACCAGGCTTTTCCTCCGAAAACACCCGGCACGGGAAAGGGAGCATGGGGGAAAATGTACCGAAGCCCAGAAAATCCAAGAGCCTGGGCGATCGGAACAAGATCGTAGCCGTTCGTCCCCCTACCGTGCAAGACTACCAGACACCCTGAAGGGGGCTGCCTTCCAACTTTAAGCTCCAGGCTTTCCAAGGTTTTTTTCATGTATTTATAATAACGCCTTTCTCCAGTCCGTGCCAGGAAATGGAATGAATTTCATTTTATTTTTCTAAGGGCTAAAAAATCTTGAGATCCGGAACCTCTCAATGGGATGTCGGGTTTTCCCCTCCATGGATAAATCCGCCAAGATTTCCCCTATAACCGGCGCAAACTTAAAGCCGTGGCCTGAGAAGCCCGCAGCAATCACCACATTCCCCTCCTTCGGATGAAAATCGAGGATAAAATGTTCATCGGGGGTTAAAGTATACAGGCAGATCTTTCCCTCAAGGACCTCTTCGGTTATTCCGGGTAAATATTTTCGGACAAAGTTCTTCATCTCGACCGCCTCGTTCTCATGGAGAGTCCTATCGACCTGGTCGGGATGTACCTGAAGGCCCCCGTAGTGGTTAGCGATCTTCACCCCCGGATGGTCGTACAGGGCAAGCCCATAAAAGGCGCCTTCCTCGCTCTCCGTAATAAAGATAGGGAACTTTTCCGGAACAAAGTCCCCCGGGTTCTTTGGACGGAGCCAGGCCAGGGTCTTGCGCCTGACTACCAGGGGAAGCCCGAGGTCCGCAAGGATCCAAGAGGTCCAGGAGCCGGCGCATACAATGAGACGCCCTACTTCATAAACCGCCTTGTCCGTTCTAATCTCTACCCGGGAACCCTGGTTCCTGAAAGAAATCACCTTTTCTTCTTCACAAATCTGTGCGCCCCGGGCTCTGGCGCCACGGATATGCGCCTGCATGCATCTATCCACGATAAGAAATCCAGCCTGCGCGTTATAACAGGCTTCCCAGCTATCCGGGATCCTAAACTGCGGCCACCGCTTCATGATCTCCTCGGCCCCTAGCTGTTCACAAGGAAGACCATGGACCCGACAGGCTTCGAGAGCACCGACGACGAACGAACAACCTTTGGGACCCATATCCAGCCCACCTGTACGAATCAGTAAAGGGGATTCGCCTGATTCCTCCAATTCTAACCAGAGTTCATCTGCCCGCAGAACCAGCGGAACATAATCGGGGGACTCGTGGTAAGCATGGCGAAGGATTCGGGTCCGCCCGCTATGGCTCCCGAACTCGTGGATCAGATGAAACCGTTCAAAGGCAATCACCCGATATCCACGCCCGGCTAAATGAAAGGCCGCTGCACTCCCCATGGTCCCCGCGCCGATGATTCCTACGTCATAGGTTGAAGTCATAAGGGAAGTAGAAGAGAAGCATTCGCAGACAAAAACCAACGGGTACAACCAACCCGTGGGGGAAGGCTTCATCTCTACAAGAGGTTGATTCTAAACAAATCGGTTGGATCTAAAAATAAATTATACCACTTTCCCTCAAGGTGGAACCGGATTTTTAATTTCCGGCCCCACGTAGGGCAGCCAAAACCAGGCCTGGTATTAAAAATAGGGCTGCTGAGGCTAGCAGGGTAGGGCCTGTAGGAAGGGAAAAGAGGAAGGATACATAAAATCCTATGAGAGCCGAACAGAAACCAAACACCTCGGCGACCACAAAGGTGGTGTGAAGCCGGTTGAAGAGCAAAAGGGCGGAGGCCGCAGGCAAGATCATATAGGAGAAAACCGGCAAAGCTCCGATGGAAGTGATGGAAACGGAGACGGCTATGGCCAGGGTTAGAAAGAACAACTGGTTGAACTTTTGGGTTTTTAATCCGGCTGCCCGGGCCGTATCCGGGTCAAACGCCGTAAAAATAAACTGTTTATAAAAGAGGCCGTGAAGACCCAGGAGGCCCAGGGCGGTCAGTATCAGGAAAAGAAGTTGAGGGGTAGAGACGAAGACGGCATTGCCGAACAGAACGTTCTCGATCTCATGGGCATCTTTCGTGGTCCGGTCCAGAATCAAGAGAACCAGCCCTGCCGGAACGGCGTACAGGATACCCAGGAGGCTCTCCCGAGTCAGTCTGTGCTCTCGCAACCGGGCAGCGAGGAGACTGGCGGCCATACAGGCAAACAGCAAGGCCCACAAGCTGTGAAGGGTAAGAAAACGTTCTGATTTAGCCTGTTCGAGGGAGATTTCCCGCCCAACCGTCATCCAATTATTCAATAGAAAGGAAATCGCTATACCCAGCGAAGAGATCTGGGAAAGGGCCGCGCTGACGAAGACGATCCGCTTGAGGATAACGTACACGCCCAGGAAAGAGCACAAAATAGCTACCCCCAGGCAGGCCAGAATCCCATTCCGTAAGATGGGGAGCGCCTCCCAAAAAGTCATGCCGTTACTTTCTGCAAGGAGAATTTCTTTCATCAAGGGGATATGTAAAAGGTATTCCACGCTCAAGCCTCCTCGCCTGTGGCCGGGGACTCCTGGGTCAGGACCCTACTAAGTCCCTGCCAGCTCCGAACCTCCAGGTCCAGGCCATAAACTTCCCTGAGCTTATCCTGGGTCAGGAGTTGCCTCGCCTGGCCGAACTCGATTCTACGGTTCCCCGGTCGAAGGATGATCAGGTTTTCTGCATAATTTACCACGAGGTGAAGGGAATGGGTGACCATCAGAACGGTACACCTCAACTCTTCACGGAGCTTTAGGATCAATTCCATGATGCTCATCTCCCCGGCGATATCCATGCCGTCCATCGGTTCATCCAGCACCAGGATATCCGGCTCCAGGGCCAGGGCCCGCGCCATAAGAACTCGCTGTTTTTGGCCGCCGGACAGGGAACGAAAGGGCTTATGGGCAACGTGAGAGGTCCCCACCTTTTCAAGGTACTTGTGCGCCAGGTCTCGATCCTCTGACCGAATGCGCTTTAGCCCTCGCGCCGGATAGCGACCCATCAACACGACATCTAAAGCCGTGACCGGAAAAATATCATCCAACGCGCTTCTCTGGGGAACATATCCCAGGCTCAGGGCTTCCTCCTTACGGAGGCGCCCCTGGAGGGGCTTTAAAATTCCCAAAATTGTTTTCACTAACGTGGACTTTCCGGCTCCGTTAGGGCCCACAATACCCCAAAATTCTCCTCTCTGAATAGAGAGGGAAATTCCCTCCAATAAAGGAGGGTGTCCGTATCCGATAGCTAGATCTACCAGTTCAATCTGAGGGGATATCATGATCTATCTAAACTCCCCATCTCTCTATGACCTTGTTCACTTAGTTTTGAATAACTTTTAAATTCTCCCCTCACCCCCGACCCCTCTCCCACGCGGTGGGAGAGGGGTCGGGGGTGAGGGCAAAGAGCTTTGCAGAATTAACCTCACAAGATACCGCTTTTCCTCTTGGGGCCCTTTGGGACTCACCCCTGTAAACCCTTCAAGGCTTCTATTAACCTTTCATAGATGACCTCAAAAAGTTGGAAGTAATCCTGAATACCCGGCTCTGAGCCGACCGAGGAGGGGAGAACGAGGAGACGGGCGCCTGTTTCCCTGACGAGTTGCTCGGCCACTTTTTTATCTTGGTAAGGTTCCATCAAAATGAGCGAAACCTTCTGCGCTTTCATTCGCCGGGCAAGCTTCTTCAAAAAACTTTCTTTAACCGAACCCAGCTCAAGAGGTTCGATATAGTCCAGTACCTGGATGCCCTGTCGCTTCAATAAGTAATTCCAGCTCCGATGGTAGCTGACGACCTGCACGCCTGCGTAAGGGGCCATAAGAGCGTCCCACTCCTGGATTTTCTGCCGGAGTTTGGACACAAACGCTTCGTAATTCGCCCGATAAGCCGGTTCATGCTCCGGATCAAGCTCGCCCAGTTTTTCGAAAATATTTTTAGCAGTAATAAGCCCGTTCGCCGGATTCAGCCAGTAATGATGGTTCGCGATCTGACCGGTTTTGGCCCCATAGACAAAATTGGCGTCGAAGAGCGGGGAACGACCCACCTCCTCAGGTCGGTAAAAGATCAACTCGGCTCCTTTCGAGACGTTCAGATAACCGGATTTTCCCGGCAGTATCCGGTCATTTCTGGACCTCTGGAGGAGTTCCGGTAACCACATGACTTCGAGTTGCTGTCCATTCACGAGGAGAAGGTCCGCCCGGTTAAGAAGAGGGACGAGAGAAAACCGGACGGTCACGCCGTGAGGATCTTCTCTGCCGGGGGTCAGACTATCTACTCGAACGTAGGCACCTCCTATCTCTTTAGCGATGGCGGCGTCGTGCGGAAAAGTGGCTACAACTTGAAGTTTCTCCGAAGCCCGGAGAGGGCTTTTGGTCAAAAGGCTTAGGGCTAACAGGGTAAATAAAAGGTAAAGTCGCTTAGGGAGTCGCAAGGTATTTGTCATTCCTGGAGTAACGACCTGGGCCGTTGACCTTCTGTTGGGTTATAAGCCCGTTAAGAACCATTAAGCCTGTCACTTCGGTCGACGGCCCAGGGCCTGAGGGGAGGTTTTTCTGTCGGTCTAACTTTTATTCAGGACCTTCAGGGCATTTATAAGCTCGCCGTAAATTCGATCCAGCATTTGGATGTAATCCGAGATACCCAGCTCTTCGTCTACAGAGGTCGGAAGCGTCACGAGGGTCGCCCCGCTTTGATGGGCGACCTCTTGGGCCAGCTTTTTATTCTGATAATGCTCTACGAGGACGAGCTTGATAGCATTATTTTTCATCCGCTGGATCAGGGAAGCCATATAGCCCGCACTGGGTGGAACGGTCTCTCTGGGCTCTATATAGGCAAAAATTATGAACCCGTGCCGGCGGGCCAGATAGTTAAAAGTTCGATGGTAAGTGACCAGTTGGACCCCTTTGTAAGGTTCCATGGCGGCATCCCACGCTGCCATCCTCTCCTTCAATTTAGCCGTGAAGGCCTCATAATTGGCCTTATAGTAAGGCTCGTTGGTTGGGTCCATCTCCGCTAATTTTCGGTAGATATTCTGGGCAATGAGGAGTCCATTGCCCGGGTCTATATAATAATGATGATTGCCGATCCGATTTTCCCCGGTCCCCACAACGAGATTCAAATGGAAAAACGGCGTATCATACAGATCCTCCGGGGCGTAAGGAAGGGTATCCACGCCTTCTGAAAGTTTAAGGTATCCTTCGTGGCCCTCCAGGATCTTCACGTTTCGTGAACTGCTCAGCGCCGTAGGAAGCCAGGCTACTTCCAATAACTGACCGTTGACGGCTAAAATATCGGCTTTGTTTAAAAAAACGGCATAGGTCGGTTTGGGCTGGACATAATGGGGGTCCTGAACCCCACGGGATAAGCTGTTGACAATGACCTTATCTCCCCCAATCATCTTCACAAGGGAGGCATCATGGGCAAAACTGGTTACAATCCGGAGCCCCTCTCTGGCTTCGACGGACGGGGGACGGATTATGCCGAGAAGAACCATTCCTAACAAAATTACTTTGAGAACGCGCATGGCGGTTAACTCCTTCCCTACAAAATGTAAAAGGCAGGATTTCCTACGTCTTACATGGTAGTACCCTGTAAAGTTACATTTAATTTAAATAACCGCTCCCTCCTCCCTCCCGGCCTCTCTCCCACAAGGGGAGGGGGGATACCCCGGAAGCTGGCCCGGAGACCCGACCCCTCCCCTCTCCCACAGCGTGGGAGAGGGGACAGGGGTGAGGGAAGGATTTAAAAATCACGCAAGACTCAGTAAACAGTGTCGTAGACTCTCTTTTTAGAAAAGATTGTAGAATTTGCCCAGTCCAGGGGTGACCGTACCTCCGCCGATATTGAATTGAACGATGAACGTGGAGTAGGCTTTATCTTGTCCGGATTCGGCGTTGTATTCATATTGAAAATTAACCCGGCTGACCGGGTTAAAGAAATGGCGTAAGCCCACGGTGAACCGCTGTTGACGGTCCTCTTCTCCGGTCGGCATGCCCACAAAGTCGAATCGGGCACTGATATCGAAGAGGTAAGAGAACCGGTAGTTGACCTCCGTGTACATCCCTCCTACGGTATCGTTCCCCTCAAAGACGACGCTACAAAGTAGAGGGTCCGAGGTACACTCGGTCGGGCGGGTTCGATCAAATTGAAAGAGCCGAGGATTTTCTCGATCCGCCCAGTAAAATTCGGTGGTCCATCGGAAATAGGGATTAAAAGCCCGCGGTTTATACTGATAAGTCCAATCGAACCCATAAATGATCGTCTGATCGTCGGTACCTTCTTTATTTCGGCCTCCTCCCAGAGAAGCCCCTATTTCGAGATTGCTATGCTCCGTGAGATCAAAAAAAGTCGTCGCCCGGCTTAGGACGATATAGTCGTCGAAACTCCCCCCGCCAAAGAGGGGATCTGTATCCGGCTCAAAGGTGTTAAAATCAAAAGGACCACGCAGTATATCGATGGAGAACTCAGTGAATAGGGGAGTCGGGGGCTGAAAGTTAAGCTCGACCCCGATGTTGTGAATCCCATCCACCCCTAATAGAAAGGTGGTAATGAGGGGCGGATCTGCAAAAATCCACTCGTGGTCGTGATATTGATTGATCTTGCCAAAGTTAGCTCGAAAATTTCCGATCTTAAACTGAAGGTAGGCCGGGAGTTTATGAAAGAGGATGAAGGCTTCCTCGATACCTGCTTGGTCCCGCTCGAAAGCCAGAAATAGAGCCCACTTCGCATTATATTGATACACATCCTGGCTTAAAGACAGGTCAAAGCTGGTTAAATTCAATCCTCGCTCATGGCGATCTCCAACCTTGAAGGGATTAAATCCCTCTTCATAATCACTAAAGTTGACGTAGGCGACGTTACCCGTCCAGGAGATATCCACCAAACCGTACCGGCTCAGGCTAATTCCTTTTGTATGGGCCGAAGTCCTCGGTATCCGGATCAGGCCGACCGTAACTACCATAATCATTAAAACAAGGGCTGCTCTCTTCCTATGGGTTCCTGACATAATTCCTCTCCTTTACGTGTATGCGGAAGGTGGGTTTATTTCCTTTTTTACTCCAGTCTTGACTTCTTTTTGCTTCGGTCAGTATTACTTTTTTTAAATTGATCTGATTTTAGTAATACGAAAATTAAATTAATATTACTAAGAGTATACTTGTCAAGAAAAATAGTGCTGAGCGACTGTTATTTTTTTAAGATCGTGTTTATCCCCCAGGAATACCGACCGGAAGGGGCGAGCAGTCCGGGGAGAGAAGGAGGTCTCGCCCGAGGTCGGTGCTTCAGTTCCGGCCTATACCCCTCAAGAAGTTATCCGGGGAGCAGACCGCCGGCCTTCGGCCAGAGACGGTCCGTCAAGTTTCATAAAAAGGGTTGACAAGATCCCGTTCCCTGGCGTATCCTATGTCCGAGATATAGATTTTTATAGAGGAGTTTTGCTATAAGCAAGTACAGAAATGGGGGCAAAGATCCTATGCTAAATCCCGAAGAAATTAAAGCTACCATTGAACGCGCGCTACCTGGAGCCATCGTACAGGTGGAGGATTTGACGGGGGGAGGCGATCATTTCCAGGCGGTTGTGGTCTCTTCAGCCTTCGAGGGAAAGGGATTGGTGGACCAGCATCGGCTGGTTTACGAGGTGCTTAAAGAGGCGATGGTCGGTGACATTCACGCGCTCGCGTTAAAAACTTACACCCCTGCACAATGGGAACGGGTGAAATAACCAGAACCGCCCATCTTCGTTCAAGATGAGAACCCCTACCCGGAATAAACGAGGTATCTAATAAAAGGAGGAAATTATGGCAGAGAACGTCATGGATAAAATTAAGTCCCAGATAAACAGCAACAAAATCCTTATCTACATGAAAGGGAACAAACTGTTCCCCCGATGTGGTTTCTCAGCCGCAACCGTAGAGGTTTTTAACGAATTGGGGTATCCCTTTGAGACGGTCGATGTGTTGGAAGATCCGGAAATCAGAGAGGGTATCAAGCAATTTACCAATTGGCCGACCATCCCTCAAGTTTTTATTAACGGGAAGTTTATCGGGGGATGCGATATCACCCGGGAGCTCTATGAACGCGGCGAGCTAGAAGCCATGGTCAAAGAGGCCTTTGAAACGAGCCCCAAGTAAAGCCAGCCCGTAAGGACCTTTTCCAGTTATTCACCAAGTGCAGCAAGATCCCCACCGGGTTGCTGCACTTTACTTTATCTGAGCCTTATTTTTCCCGAGTACCGGGGGATTGAGGGATGTTTCTGGCTACAAAAGTTGTTACACTTTATTTTATTTTTTCCCGAGCAGGTATAAAATCTTAGCCGTAGAAGGTGGAACTTAACGGGACGAAGCCTTTGGAACAGAGGATCCTCGTTTAACCGAAATCTAATGGAAAGGTAAGGAGAAACATGGCCATCTTAACAGGAGGACATCTTGTGGTTAAAAGCCTTAAGCGGGAAGGAGTCAGGAGGATTTTTGGGCTCTGCGGGGACCACATTAATCCTATATTTAATGCCTGTCTAGATGAAGGCGTCGAGGTGGTAGATACCCGTCATGAGTCCGCAGCCGTGCACATGGCAGACGCCTGGGCGCGGGTGACCGGCGAACCCGGCGTAGCCGTAGTGACAGGAGGTCCGGGACATACCAATGCCATGACAGGGCTCGCCACCGCTTATTTAGCAGGAAGCCCCGTAATTCTCATCAGCGGCCAGTACAACCAGCGCCTCAAGGAGAAAAACGCTCTCCAGGAGATGGATCAGGTGGGTCTGGCGAAGCCCATCGCCAAATGGGTTCGTGAGGTCAGCGAGGTCAAGAGGGTGCCGGAATTCATTGCCGCAGCTTACCGCGAAGCAGTGTCCGGGCGTCCGGGTCCCGTTAACCTCAACGTTCCGGTAGATGTGGCCGCCGCCGAGGTAGAAGAGTCCTCCGTGTCATTCCCCGCGCCGGAGAGGTATCGCGCCACCGCAGGCCCGGCTGCCGACCCGGGGTTGATCGAAAAGAGCCTGTCCCTTCTTAAAGCCGCCGAAAAACCTGTAATCATCGCCGGCTCAGGGGTCTGGTGGGCCCAGGCCCATGAGGAACTGCAGAAGTTCATAGAACTTACAAAAATACCTCTTTTCACCATCGGTATGGCTCGGGGGATCGTCTCCGATTTTCATCCCCTTTGCTTTGGTTACGCCGATACGGCCTTTAATCCGGTCGCCAAGGAGATTCGACAGGCCGACGTGGTCTTGGTTTTAGGGAAGCGGATCGATTTCCGCCTCAAATACGGAGGGCCCGGGTTCTTCGATCCTAAGGCCAAACTCCTCCAGGTCGATATCTTCCCCGGAGAGTTAGGAAAGAACCGGGAGCTGGAGATCGGGATCCTCGCGGAGGCCGGGAATGCCTTGAAGCAGTTTCTGGCTGCCGTAGGTCAAGGGAAGGACTGGAAGGAAAAAGCCTGGGTCGGGCACCTCCGGAAGGTTGCGGAAGACGCCAGGGGGGAATTTGCTCTTTATGAAACCTCGGAGGACATCCCCATCCATCCGTTGAGGTTGTGCGGAGAGGTCAAAAAGATACTGGATGAGGATACGACCCTGGTGTTCGATGGCGGGGACTTCATCCACTGGTGTCGCCTGGCTTTGTCCGCGCGCAAGCCCGGCCACTGGCTCCGTTTAGGATCCCTGGCTGCGATCGGAGCTTCCATCCCCTTTGGCCTCGCCGCCAAGCTGGCAAGACCGGAGAAACAGGTCGTCGTCTTGACGGGGGATGGAGCCTTCGCCTTCTTCGGGTGGGAGTTCCATACGGCCCTGCGGCATAAACTCCCCATCGTGGTGATCATCGGCAATGACATGGCCTGGGGGTTGGAGAAGCAGCTTCAAACGGCGATTTACGGAAAGGAAAGGGTGATAGGTTGCGATTTGGGCCTGGTCAGGTACGATAGGGTGGTCGAAGCGCTGGGGGGCCACGGAGAGTTTGTAGAAAAGCCCGAGGAACTGCGGCCCGCCCTGGAACGCGCCTTTCGCTCCGGTCTCCCGGCGTGCGTGAACGTAATGACGGCGGGCCTGGTCAGCCCCTTTACCAAGGGCCAGATCGAAGCCCATCTAAAACGCTGAAAGGTAACCATCCGAAGCCCGGAGGTCCGAACAAGTAGAAGATCCTCCCAGGTCCCCTGGGAACCTCGTTTTATTTTTGCCTTTGGAGGGAAATTGTGAAATTTAAGGCCCTGACACCTACTATCCTGGGTCAGTATATCCATCACCACTGCGAGCGGAAGGTATACTATGATCTGCTTCCCGACGAAGATCCTCGGAAACCGGTTAAAGCGGAAATGGACCCCCGGTTAATCGACCGGGGTCTGGAACATGAAGAGCAGGTCCTCCGATGGTACCGAAATCAAGGGCTTCAGGTGGTGGAGGTGACGGGGCCCGAGGCCGCAGAGCAGACCCGGGAGCTGATTCGGGAAGGAAAAGCGGATCTGATCTACCAGGCCTACCTCTACTCCGCCGGGCGCTTCCGCCAGGTTTACGCCCATCTCCCCCTCGTGGTCCACGGCTACCCCGATCTCTTGAGAAAGCGAACCGATAAAACGACCTCCGGGGGACAGACCCTCTATGAAGTGGGGGATATCAAAGCCAGCCTTCAGCCTAAGCTCTATCAGAAATACCAGGTCACCCTCTATTCCCATCTTCTTTACTATACGTACCGGGATCTCTATCGGGGAGAGACCGTGTATTATCCGGAACGGGGTTTCATCGTCCCCTTCGCCAAGAGGAACGCCCCCTTAGGTCGCCTCTACAAAGAAGAAAACTTTGACTTGGAACCTTTCCGCTACGCGCTAGAAGACGTATTTTGGGAGATCGCCCAAATCTTAGCCAAAGAACCTCAGGAGGCAAGCTGGCACCTGGATGTCAAGTGCGAATCGTGTGGATATTTTAAGCACTGCCGGGCGGAAGCCCAGGCCCGGGAAGATCTCTCGCTGATCCCCTTCCTGCGCAAACCCCAAAAACGGCGGCTGCTCGGGGAGGGGATCGCCACGGTCGGTCAGGCCGCCCAGTTAGATCCCTCCCTGTATCGTAAGGATTGGATCCTCGCCCGTTCTGCGGAACAGATCCGGGTCCACGCCCGGGCTTTGAAGGAAAACAAAGTTCTCATCAAAGAACGTACCTCCCACCTGGTTCCCAACAACCTCCAGGTGGAGATCTATGTGGACGTAGAAACCGATCTGGTCCATCAAATCGCCTACCTGTACGGGCTTTTAATTCGGGAACCCGGCAAGGAGGACCGGCTCGAAACGTTCTTTGTCTCGGACCCGGCGGATGAGGGGCCGGTCTTCGAACGTTTCTTAATGGGTCTCCAGGGGGTTTGGAAGGATTGCCAGGAACGGGAGAAAATGGCCCATCTTTTTCTGTACGACGGCTCTAAAAAACGCCAGTTGTACCGGGCTTGGGAGAAGTACGCGCTGGAGGAGGGAGGAGGGGAAGCCCTTGAAGATCGGAAATTGACGACGGAAGATCGCGGTCCGCAATACAAGACGGTATCTCCGGAGCTCCTGACCCTGCTCCAGCAGTTGCTGTTCGGGGAGCAGACCCATTGCACCCACCTGCACCAGGTCTTGCAGCAGACCCTGGCCCTGCCCGTGGAATCCGCCTACGCCCTCCCCGAGGTGGCGCAGGTTTTGGGTTACCCGGGATCCGTTCCGCAAGCCGAAGGGCTTAGCCCTCAAGTCTCCCCGGACTTCATTCATCTCTATTGGCGAACCCAGGATCCCACGGAGCGAAGCCGATATCATCATCAGATCCTGGCCCAGGGGGTCTTTAACCTTCAGGCGCTGGCCCATATTTATCGATATTTAAAATCTACCCTGAGCTGGCCTCGGGCCAAAACTTCCATGGCTCTGGACCCCGTCCCCCTGGAGTGGACCTCCTTGAAGGGGAAACTGCTCAGCTTTCTCAAAACGGAGCGCGGCCTTAAGATCCAGGAGATTAAAGAATTTCAACGGCTCCCCGTTGAAGAGCGCGTGGCCCGGTACCGCTGTATTGCGGGGTTGAAATACCTCAAACTCCAGCCCCTTCCTTCCGGCAAACCGGCGTATGTGTTCTCCTACGCAGCTTCCGGGGCCCAATCTAAGTTTCGAGGCAACGAGTTCTTAAAGCTCAGTCCCCTGCACCGTCCCCATGAAAGCCAAAGCGTCCTCCTCGTTCAGAACCATCCCCGAAAACTTCAATTGATCCTGGAGCCCCGTGGAAAAGGATCGCTGGCCCTGGATCCCCAAATTCTGTATACCCTGGATGAGGATCTGGAGGATTTCACCTTCCCCAAGGTCTGGGACGCGGTCAATCGGGCTTTTTCTCAGACCGCCCCCCTCAATTTCTTCGATCTTTTAAACGGGAAATACCTTGTCGATAGGGGGGAGACCGCCTCGCCCCTTCAGGCCCAGGCCTGGCTGGAGTCCATGAAAAAGGTCCTGGATTTCGATGAATCCCAGGAGCGGGCCTTTCTCCTCCCCTTCACCTATGACCTTTCCCTGATTCAGGGACCTCCCGGAACCGGAAAAACCCATGTCCTGGCCTGGATCCTCCTGGCCCAGGCCATTCTCGCCCAGTGCAGCCGGCTTTCCATGCGGATCCTGGTCAGCGCGGTTTCCCACAGAGCCATCAATAATGTCCTCCGCAAAGTGGCCTCCCATCTCAATGAGTTTATGGACGGGCGGTCGATTTGCCCCCTTTACAAACTCAACCAGGGGGGCGGTGAGGCGGAAGAGCTGAACCCTGAGAAGGGCCCGGTCTGCGTCCAGGAGATAGGGCGCCGGGGAAATTTTTTCCCTCAAGATCCTCAATACATTTTAGGGGCGACCCCCCAGGGGATCTACTCGGCCATTAAAGATAAGAACTACTGGACCACCAGAGATCCCTTTGAATCCCTCTTCGATCTGGTGGTGTTTGATGAGGCCTCCCAGGTCCCGGTTCCCCTGGCCATCCTGGCCATGCTGTACGGCAAAGGCCGGTTCTTGTTCGTGGGAGATGAGAACCAGATGCCCCCTATCGTACAGGGAACCTATCCGGAAAACGAATACTACCATCGGTCCATTTTTGAATACCTCAAGAGCCGGAGGGGATACCGGGCCTGCACCGTCATGCTCACGCAGACCCGGCGGATGAACCAGGAATTGACCGAGTTCCCCAGCCAGACCTTCTATTATAACCGACTGAAGCCGCACGCCCGCAATGCCCGACTCAAACTTTCTCCCCCCTCTCTGCTACGGGCTCAAGACCTTACCGGCGTAACGTCCCCCGGCGAACCCCTCAGGTCTCTTCCTCCCCCCCCGAATCAGGAACCGCGAGCCGCGGAATGGATCGATGAAATTTTGAGCCCCTCCAAGCCCGTGGTTTTGGTTGAGACACCGGATGAGCTTTCCCAGCAGTTGAACCTGTTGGAGGTTCGGCTGGTGGTAGATCTGACCCGGCGGCTGGTTCTGGATTATCAAATCCCCCTTCAAAATCTGGCCATCATTGCCCCCCACCGGGCCCAGAACAATGAGATCACCGCCCGTCTCGCAGAACTCCTTCAAAATCAAGGGATGCCTCCCGGTCTGCTACCCCTGGCAGATACCGTGGAGCGAATCCAAGGACAGGAGCGGGACGTCATCATCATCTCCCTCACTGCTTCGGACCCCGATTATATCCTGGCGGAATCGGAGTTCCTCCTGAGCCCCAACCGCCTCAATGTGGCCCTGACCCGGGCGTCCCGAAAGCTCATTGTCATCGGCAGCCGGACGGTCTTTCGGATCCGCCCCGACGAGGAGTCTCTGCTAAAACGGGCCATGTTTCTAAAAAAGTTCCGAAAGTTTTGCGAGCGGAAAAAAGCGATAATTCCCTTGCCAGATCGGTACTTCCTGGACCATCGGAGATAGGCGCCCTGTCCTCCCCATGGAGCCATTACGCCGGAATGGACGTACCTATTCCTTATCGATAGAGCTCCGAGGATCCAGCATTTTTTGCAGGGCGATCCATTCCCCCTCGTCCATCTCAAAGGTGTGCTCTGGGGCAGGAAATTTGCGCGACTCGACCTCTTGTCTATAGGCATCGAGGGCGCGGGCGATCTCCGGGTACAGCGACGCATATTTTTTTACAAATCTGGGGGTAAAGCGCTCAAACAGGCCGAGTATATCGTGGGCGACCAAAACTTGACCGTCACAATGCGGTCCGGCGCCAATGCCGATGGTGGGAATTTTTAGCTGCTGCGTGATCAGGGCCGCAACCCGGTCGGGCACTTTTTCTAGGACCACGGCGAAGCAACCCGCCTCTTCCAGGGCAAGCGCGTCCTCTAGCAACCGGTACGCGGCCTCTGCCGTCGTCCCTTGCGTGCGGAAGCCCCCCAGCTTGCTGACGCTTTGGGGGGTAAGTCCGATGTGTCCCATCACGGCAATGCCCGCATCGCTGATAGCGCGAACGGTGGGCACTACGGCGCGACCCCCTTCCAGTTTGACGGCGTCCATACCGGCTTCTTTAAGAAAGCGGCCGGCGTTTCGTACCGCTTCACGGGGGTCTACCTGGTAGGACAGGAAAGGCATATCGCCGATCAAAAATGCGTACTGGGCGCCGCGTGAAACCGCCTGGCAGGCAGTCATCATCTGGTCCATCGTCACGGGGACCGTATTGGGGTAGCCCAGCGCGACCATACCGTAGGAGTCTCCCACCAGAATCATATCTATGCCGGCACGATCTATCAGGACCGCCAGGGGATAATCGTACGCCGTCAGCATGGTCACCGGTATACCCCGTTCCTTCTTAGCTTGCAAATACGGGATAGTAATTTTCTTACGCTCCAAACGACCTCCTAAAGACAGGGTTATCGAGGGCAGATCAAGCGGATGTCTCGATCCGTGAGATAAAAGCCGAGAGGGCCCGACCGATCTCAACCGGGGAGTCCTCCTGAATAAAGTGAATCCCCCTCACCGTAACTTCTTGCTGATTCGGCCACGTCCGACAAAACTCCCGTTGGGCTCCCACCAAAATGGAGCCGGGTTCGGCGTTGATGAACAGTTTCGGTACCGGGTGGGTGGCAAGCCAGGCCGCATAATGATCCACCCGCTCCACCACGTCGAGAGGCTCTCCGTCCAGGGGTATCTCCCGAGGCCACGTGAGCATGGGTCGTCGCGATTCGCCAGGCTCCAGATAGGGCTGCCGGTAAGCCGCCATCTCTTCCTCGGTCAGCCGTCGCAGAACGCTGGCGGGGAGGATCCGCTCGATGAACAGGTTCCTCTGGAGGATCATTTCCTCCCCGGCTGGCGAACGGAGGGCTTTGAAGATTCCGCGCGCAACCTCCGGCCATTCCTCCCAGGTCAGGGGCCTGACTAGGGTCTCCATATAGACGATGCCTTTGACCCGGCCCGGATGGCGGTAGGCCCAATCAAACGCCAGAGCTCCGCCCCAATCATGGCCCACCAAGGTGACGTTTTCCGTCAGCCCTAAAGCCTCGAACCAGGCATCGAGATAGCGCGCGTGGTCCACAAAACGGTAGAAACCGCCAGGGGCTTTCCCCGAGCTGCCCATCCCGATCAAATCGGGGGCAAGGCAACGGGCCTGCTTCTCGATGGAGGGAATCACACGACGCCAAAGGTAGGAGTACGTGGGATTTCCGTGCAGGAAAACGACCGGGGCGCCCAGGCCTGTATCGATATAGGCCATCTGAGCATCGAGCACTGCAACACGACGTCGTTCGTAGGGATCGGAAGCGGAAACTGGACTGGAATTCATGCATTTATCTCCTTAGGGGTATTTGTTCCTGAAATCTATCAGGCAAGGTGGGCACAGAACTTTGCGCCCCGTATCATTGCGGGTTTAGAGACAATCTGTTTGTAATTACTTAAGCCCTCACCCCAGCCCCTCTCCCGGAGCCTCGGGAGAGGGGCTGGGGTGAAGGAGAACAGCTACTTTAAGGTCTGGAGATAGGCCAGGACATTGTTTAATTGCTCCTCCGTGGGGAGCTTCTCAAACTTAACGAATCGGTCCTAAGGCCAGGGTTCCCCATGGATCGGCGTTAGCCACAGTGCCTACAACGCATATTCTGGCTGCCGAAGATCTCCTCCAGATTCCCATCCTGGATGGCAAAATCTAGAAGTACGCGTAACGCTTTGGATTCGTCCGGAAAATCAAACTTTTCCGCAACTTGTTTCAGCCATTCTTTATGATCGCGTTCGATCTCCACATTTACGATCACTTTATCCTTCATTATCGTCCTCCTTTTTGATCTCCCCAGGGATTTTAAGAACCACCTTTTTTCTTTTGCTAAAAAATCCCATGAGAAAGATTTTTGTTAGAAAAATCTTTCCGGTCCTCCCCCAAGGCTTTGGGAGAAGGGGAATGAAGAGAAGAAATTCTCCCTCCTCTCCCACGGCGTGGGAGAGGGGTCAGGGGGGAGGGTAGGCCGTCACAAAAAAAATTATGTAAATTATACATACATGTCACGACCGAATAATGCAATAAAAAAATCTACAATGGCGTTGCTTTAAGGGACAATCCCCCCTCGCCCCCCTTTAGAAAAGAGGGGAGAGGGAGGATGTTCTCCGGGTTTACAACCTTTTTCATCCCTATCCTGGCGTTTATGGGGATTATAGGGATCTATCGGCACGGAGGTTGCACACATAAAGGATGAACTGGGCAGATCGGGATTTCCCGTTTATGGAGGTGGACTCCGGTTTGAAGGACCGACGAGCTCAGAGTATGCTTAAACTCAAGGAGGGCTCAACAGGAAATAGTTTATTAGAAGGAAGTTACGAAAGCTGCATCCTCTTCAGGCGGGGGGTTTTATTCCCTTCGGGCGTCTACAGAGAGCCGGAAGCCGATAAACCTATCTCTGTCAATTTATGAAACAAACTCAAAGTGCCGGCGGCCTTGTCCTCAATAAAAAGGGACAGGTGTTGGTTGTGAACCAGAATGGAACTTCCTGGTCTTTACCGAAAGGCTATATTGAGAAAGGCGAGGATCCCTTAACCGCGGCCAGGCGGGAAATTTATGAAGAGTCCGGGGTCAGGGATTTAAATCTGGTGAAAGAACTGAGCAGTTATCAACGGTATAGGATTGACGTGCGCGGCGGCGAAGATACCTCTGAACTCAAAACGATCCACATGTTTTTATTCACGACCGGCCAGGAAGCTTTAAATCCCATAGATCCAGAGAACCCAGAAGCCAGATGGGTTGAGAAAGGGCAGGTTGCGGATCTCCTCACCCATCCGAAAGACAAAGCATTTTTTTTGAAGGTCATGGAGGAAATATAGTTTCCACTCCTTACCAGGTTGTTTAAACTATGAGGTACAGAAGTCCAACATGCCGAGCAGGGACGAACCTGAGCGTCCTTCTTTTCCTCTTAGCTCTTGTCGCCCAGGTAGAGGCTCAGCAAGGGCAGGTTTTGTTCTTTGAAGATTTCGAAAAAGGTCCTGGCCAGTGGGAGACCCCCGGAAGTATGGTCTTGACCAAGAAGTACGCCTTCGCAGGTTCCTACAGCCAAACGTTCGCTCAAGTGAGCTATCGCGGGGATGCCCGCACGTTTATCTTTCCCGTTACACCGGGTCAGACCTATTACCTTCACGTGGCGTATATGACCCTGGGAGGCGGGGGCTATATCGGGATCGATCAATTCGACGAATTTATGGAGAGCGTTGGGGAGCAGTGGCTGATAGGCGATGGGGGCTACAAGCGTACTTTAAAGGCGTTCGATTATAACGTGTTTAACAAAAATCCGGCAGATTTGGGGGTTTGGAAAGTGTACACCCAACCCTACACGATCCCGGATAACGTCTACCTGATCCGCATCAAGACCCAGGATTGGGATAGTGGATTGCCAAATAATCCCCTGAACCGTGGGGTGTTCTTCGATAACATCGAATGGTCCACCAGCCCCAATCCGTCCTTCCTGAACACCGTTAAACAGTTTCTCATCTTTCGATGAAAGAGCAAGAAGAGGTAAGGAACATGAAAAGGAGTATAGGCTTGACCATCACGGTCGCAAGCTTTCTGGTACTCTCCGGAATTCGGGTGAGCCCTGGGACCGAGGAGGGGACCGTTCCTGAAAGCCACCTCAAAAAGTCGGTCAAAGTCCTCATCCATTTCGGAAAGGAGGTAGGGACTCTCTTTAGGAAACCCCCTCCCGTAAGTACCAAGGTTACGGTGATCCCCAAGAGGAAGGCCCAGACCACCTCTAAGAAATCTCCCAAGGCCTCCAAAAAAGGTACAAAGGCTCCCAAAGGAGAAACTAAGACCGTCTCCAAAGAACTTCCTCAGGTGGCCTCAACCCTTACGCCGCTTCCCGAGAGGGAAGCTCAAGGAGCATCTATAGTGAGGTCGAGTCAATTGGATCCGGGTCCAGATCCAGATGAGGAAGAGATGGTGCTCATTCCGGAGGGAGAGTTTCTTATGGGTTCCTCGGTGGAAGATATAGATACGGTGATGGTACTGTGTGAGGAGTCCAGGAAAGCGGCTCCCAATATCCAGTGTGATCGGAGCAACTACAAAGACGAGACTCCCCAGCGCAGTGTCTATCTAGACACCTTCTACATAGATAAATACCCTGTGACCAACCGCCAGTTTCAGAAGTTTGTGGAGGCCACCGGATATATAACCGATGCGGAGAAGGACAAAATAGGGCTTGTGGTACGCTGGGCAGGGGACTACGAAGGGGAGGTGGTCACCCAGGAGGACGGCTCCGTAAGTTGGCGGCATCCGGGCGGCAAAGGAAGTGGCATAGCTAAGATTATGGATCACCCGGTCGTCCAGGTGAGTTGGAACGACGCGCTGGCCTATTGTCGATGGGCCGGCAAAAGACTACCCACCGAAGCAGAGTGGGAGAAGGCGGCCAGGGGCACGGATGGGAGACTCTTCCCCTGGGGCAATGAAGCTCCGGACGCTAAAGGCAAATACCGGGCCAACTACGGCAAAGACAGGGGTAAAGCCGATAAGTTCGAGTATACTTCCCCGGTAGGAAGTTTTCCCCTGGGCGCTTCCCCCTATGGGGTGATGGATATGTCCGGAAATGTCTGGGAATGGGTCGCGGACTGGTACGATGAAAACTATTATCAGATCAGTCCCGCTAAAAACCCCCAAGGTCCCGAAAGTGGAATGGGACGGGTCCTTCGAGGGGGCTCGTGGGGCAACCGACCGGAAAGCATCCGCACAGCAACCCGCTTTAGATCTGAGCCGAGCAGCGGGATCAGCTATATCGGATTCCGCTGCGCACGGTGAAGGGGGTTTTTGGGTGTAGGTCCTTTACTTTTTAAATCGCTTGATCAGATCCCGGGCACCGGTAGCCAAAATGCCCGCATCGTTTCCAATCGAGATCATCTTGTAGCCCTGTTCCACATACGATGCCACCTCGTCCAGGCTCATGGCATAGAGACCTGCTGCGATCCCGGCTTTTTTACCGACTTCGAGGACCTTATCGATGGCCTGGCGAACTTTAGGATGGTGGATCTGGGTGATTAAACCCATGGACGCCGCCAGATCTTGGGGACCTATAAAGTAACAATCGATGCCTTCTACCTTGAAGATCTCTTCGATGTTATTGACCGCATCGATGTGCTCGATTTGGACGATGACCAGGATGTCGTCGTTGGCAGTTCTCAGGTACTCGTCCATTTCCAGGTAACCATGCGAGGGCCGCATCGGACCGATACCTCGGATACCTTGAGGAGGATATTTGCAGGCTTTTACCGCCAGCTCGGCACTTTGCCGATCGTTCACCATGGGAATTAAAACGCCTTGGGTCCCCATATCCAATACCCGTTTAATAAGAACCGGATCGTTCCAGGCAACGCGCACGATCGGGGTGGCCTCCGACCCATTCATAGCTTGTAGGAGGCTCAGGCAGGTCCTCCAGTCCAGGGGGCCATGTTCGGCATCGATGACCAGCCAGTCGAACCCTACGTAAGCCATGACCTCCGCGGCTTCCGGACACCCCATGCCGACAAAGGCCCCTAACGTTGCCTGTCCGGCCTGGATCTTTTGCTTGGTCTTATTTTTAAGGGCCTTATTTTTGGCAGTGTTCGACCCTTTGGGTTGAGCTTTCGGGTTTGTTTTGTTTTTCATAAAGTTATATCCTTTCTTGCCTCAGAGTGCAAAGACGTGAGAGGGGTTTTATTTCTTGGCGCCTTGCGCCCTTGCTTAAGATTTTAAGGTATCTGCCAGGATTCAAATTAGGTAGGAACGCGCGCGTTGTCAACTGAAAATAGTTCTCCCATGTAATTGCATAGCAAAATCTGGAGCACGTCGTTGTCGAATGTCGTTGGCGACCTAAAATTTCTCCTTGTTATGCAAATAGTTCTCGAACTGGCATAGTCCACCCTGGTATGACCTCCCCATATCGCCGGGAGGAAACTCAAAATCTTCGCTTGACATCGCTTGGAAAGTTACATACCCTAACTTTCATGAGAGCGTATACCCCGAAACTACGTAGAATTTATTTACTAAATGGCCTGCCTCCTGAAGTGGTCGCCGTGGCCTTTGCCAAAACCAGTAGGTCCCCTGAGTCGTTCGATGTTATCGCTAAAGAACTGAGCGAAGAAAAGTCCGCTCAGTTCCATGAAAAGTGGGTCGTAGGATACGGTCACGCGAGTGTGGCAGAGCACGCGGTCCTGAGCATTGCTATTGAAAATGTATCCCGGTATGCGGTAGAAACCATTGAGAGTAACCGGTTGGCGGCGTACACGGAGAAGTCTTCCCGTTATCAGATTTTTACAGTGAACGATTTCTACGTTCCGGAGGAGATCGAAAACTCTTCTTATAGAGATTTATATATTGAAACGTGTACCTTTTTGTTGGAGAATTACCATCGGGTTCAATCCGGGCTGGAGCAGTACGTTAAGGAAAACAAGTTGGTGCCGCGAAAGGAGGGGGAGAGCGATCGGGGTTATGACGCCCGGGTGCGGGCCTTTGCCCTGGACCGATCCAGGTTCATGCTGCCGATCGCGGCGCTGGCCAATGTGGGGATAACCATCAATGCCAGGAGCCTGGAGCACGCCATTACCAAAATGCTTTCCAGTCCCTTGAGCGAAGTGAGGAAGATCGGAGAGACGCTGAAAGAGGAGTCCCGAAAGGCCGTTCCGACCCTGGTTAAATACGCCAATGCAAGTCCCTATCTCTCGGAAACTTGGGCGGCCCTCGAAAAGTTATCTCAAGACCACGGGTTGCAGAACGGCGCTGGGAGCATGACCAAGGAGGAAGGGAAAATCTCCTCGCCAGTCGCCGCTCGCCCTTCGCCTAATCCGGAATCAGTAACCCTCCTGGACTATGATCCCCGGGCGGAAGACAAGCTGGTGGTCGCGTTGCTATATAAATTTTCCCATGCCCCCTATAGGGAATTACAGAGCGCGGTTGAAAAGATGTCGGCAGCCGAAAAGGAACGGGTGATCGAGGAGGCCTTGAAGCGGCTGGGGGATTTTGATACGCCTTTGCGAGAACTGGAATATATTTCCTATACGTTTGACTGCCTGATGGATTACGGCGCTTATTTTGATCTGAAACGACACCGCATGTGTACGCAAACCCCCCAGGAGCCCACCATAGCCCATGGTTTCGCCCTCCCCTCCCTTATCCAAAAGGCGGGACTGGAAGGGGGTTTCCTCGAGACCATCCGGAGAGCTGAGAGCGCTTACGAGCAAATATCCAGGGCGTTTCCCCGAGAAGCTAAATACCTGGTCCTCAATGCGCACTATCGGCGCATGCTGTGGCAGATGAATCTTCGAGAAGTCCATCACGTCGTTCGGCTGCGGAGTAAGCCCCAAGGGCACTTCACTTATCGAAAGGTCGCTCAGGAAATTTACAAGGCCGTAGCTCTCGTGCATCCGATCCTCGCACGATATTTAGACGTCAATCTGGAAGAACTTAGCGTTCGACCGGATTAAGCCCCAGAGGCCGCCCACCAGATCCCGGATCCAGAAAAAATCCCAAAAGCCACGTAAAATTTATAAGAGTTCCGTTTCCCCTCTCCCACGCTGTGGGAGAGGGGCTAGGGGTGAGGGCCCCCCCTCTCCTATCGCATCTGCGCTAACTGAAATTGAAACTCTAAATTCTTACGGTAAGAGGGATGGCTCACCACCAGGGTCAGGGACCCATTGGGATCTATCCCTTCGCGGGGGAATTCATAGACCAGTTGAGCCCGGTGGACGATGGGTGGAGTGGAAGTGACCGGGATCGTCCATTGATCTTTAAAACTCGGCTCGAGAAGTTTATCCTGATACTTCAAAACGGCCTGATGATTCTCCGTAAAGTTCGGAGAATCCCCATGCAGGATGACAACGAAGTGTAGAAGGCCCTGTCGGCTCTGGAGTTTTTTTTCAATATAGGCCTGGCTTAGGTTGATTTGCTGCAGGGCGGCATTCCTGGACATGTAAGCAACGGTCGCAAATTCTGTCTGTAAACTGGCCAGGGGCGCCGGTTGAGGACCGGATTGTTCTACAGGCCGGTCCGTCGGCTGCACAAACCATTCCTTTGCGAAAGACAGGAAGTCCTTGTCCTTGTTGGCCTTTCCATAAGCAATGGCCTGCTCAACCTGCTCCGGCGTTAGATCGGCCCAGAACGCCTGGCCGGACTCTGTCAGAATCAACAGGATGATTACAGAGGAGAGCCATCTTTTCAAAGGCTTCATGCTGAAATACCTCCTTGTGCTTAAGGGTTTTATTCACCACCTACCCCGGGGTTTCCCACAGGCGAGATGCCCGGAGCCCTGTCTCATAAAATTATGGCTGCTTTCGGGCGATAACGGCATAATCTCGATACCCAAAGAGGAGGGTATTTAATTTTTCCATATTTTCGTTCATAAGCTGGAGATAGCTCCGCAAGGTGGGGTCCTCTACAGGTTCCTGAAAAGTGAGGAGCTTTGCGCTATCGGGAACGGGAGAGGTATAGCGGATCTGAACATCCGTAAATCCGCTCGCTTTCATGAGAAATTCTGCGGTCTGGGGATGAAGCGGAGTTTTATGGGATAAATCCACAAAGAAGAATACGAAAGGCAACACCGAAGAGACGTTGATGGTTTCCAGAACGATAAAGGCGTCGGGCTTCAGCTTATCATAACAAAGCTTGATCAGCCGGACCAGGCTACCGGGGTCCAGGTGCTCGATGACCTGAGCGGAAAAAATGCCGTCCAGGGAATTATCGGCCAGGGAACTCAAGTGGGTTAAAGCATCCGCGGTTTCTGCTTTGAACCCTCTTTGGGTGCAATAGGCCACCATCTCCCCATTGGTATCGATCCCATACCCTCCGATCTGATTTTCTCGCAGGAGCTCAAGGAATTCCCCCCGCCCACAACCCATATCCAATACGTTCCGGCACTGCTGAAAGAAGGGGAGGTAGCCGGCCTGCCGGTTCTTAATCTCGGCGGAGTCTCCCCTAAATTGATTCTCAAACTGGAGGTATTTATGATCCTCTATTTCCCTCAGGTACTGAGCCAGCTCTTCTTTAATCTCGGCGGAGAGGCGATCGCCCTTGTAAGGGCGGCCCGGTGAATCATCTTCCGTCGGACCGTCTACATTTAAGAGCGATAGGACCCGTTCGAGCTTTCGATTCTGGATATAATAACCTTGTAAACAGCTCTCGAGCTTCTGCCGTAGTTCAGGGATGGTTTCTTTACCGAAAGAAAGTCTTTCAAAGATAAGCTGATGAATGTAAGCAGTTCTTTCGTTCAAAATCTGGTTCAGGTAGGCCATCTTTTCGGTTACAACCTGACCGAGGGAAGCGAATCGCTCGTCAAGGATTTGTTGGGTTTTTAAACTTCTTTCGTCCAGCAACTGTCGGAAGAGCTCGGTGCGTTCGTCCAGTTGCTTTTTAAACCCAAAGATTTCCCGCTCCAAGGTCTGTTGGGCCCGGCCCAGTTCGTCCTTCAAATCTCCGAGGACGGCCCGATCTACGTAATCCACCAGTGCATTTAAACATCGGATCAACCCGGCATTAAAGTCCTTTTGATATTCCACCTTACGGATCAAAACGGCCAGTTCCTGATCCAGCCGATTCACCCCGTTATTGAAGGTCCGCACGGTCCGGGCATTAAACTCCCGCTGGTCTGAGAGCACGGGGGCCAGGTAGGCATAAACCCAGCGAAGCATAAGCTTTTTTAAAGGGAATAAAAGACGGCCCAGCCAGGATTTCGGTAGCGGGGGCAGGGGCTTTAGCTCAACCTGCCAGGAACGATTTAGCTCCAGGAGATTTTCCTGCCAGAGAACCTCCTTAAAATGGGACGTGGGGACCCGGGGATCTCCCTGGGATCTCGGACCGTCGTCTTCGGCTCCCGCTGCCGGACCCTCGGGTCCCAGAGAGGGCCCTGCGCTTTCCAGATCCCAGATTCGGTTTAAGATCTTCAGGTACTGATCCCACATTTGAAAATGGAAAGAAGAACGCTCCGGGTTTGTAGGTTGATTTCTCTCGGACATACTTCTCGCTTAGCAGGTTTTGTCCAACTTGTCAAGGGGATGTTACAAGGTAAAAAAATCTTGACACCCCTCTCCCGGGAGTACTAGACTAGATCTGAAAAATCAGATCCTTTCTCAACTTAACAACTTTCTGAGGGGTTCAATGGCGGGTCGATTTGAAGGAGATGGAGGCTTATGCTAAAAAGAAAATTCTCGGTTCACCGGAGCGTTTCGATAGGGATGGGCATGCTGTTGGTGGTTTTACTGCTCGGCAGTTCCGAAAGCCCGGCCCTGGCTAAAGATGCCGTCCTAATAGGCGGAACGATTTCTGAGACAGGGGCTTTTAACACGGATGTAGGTCCCTTTCGAAAACTTATGGAAGCCTGGGCCGAGATGATCAATGAGCGGGGAGGGTTGCCGGTAGAGGGCAAGAAGCTCCCTGTAAAGTTTATTCTTTACGACGATAAGAGTGACCGGGATACCGTTTTGAAATTTTACGAGAAACTGGCCACAGAGGATAACGTCGATCTGCTCCTGGGACCTTACAGCAGTTTTCTCACGCTGGCCGCGAGCGCGGTTGCGGAAAAGCATCAAATCCCCTTCGTGGCCGTCGAAGCCAATTCGCCTAAGATCTATGAGAGGGGGTACAAATGGATTGTAGGGGTTTTGGCCCCTGCCACCATCTGGTCAGATCACTATTTTAATCTGATTCAGGCCGAAGGAAAAGCCAAGAGTATCGCCTTTATTTCTGAAGATATCGTCCATGCCCGGGAGGTTTATGAGGGGGCGATAAAAAAGGCGGGAGAAATCGGGCTCCAGGTGGTCTTTAAGGAAGTGGCCCCTTCCAAGACCGTGGACTTCAGTTCCCCCATCGCTAAAATGAAAGAGCTGGATCCGGACATCGTTTACATCTCATCTTTTCATCCCTTTGCGGTTGCGTTCATGAAGCAAGCCAAGGAACTGGATCTCAACCCCCGGGAATTTCATGCCATTCATCACGGTGCCGGGTTTATCAATGCTTTGGGTCGAGATGCGGAGTACATCGTTGGCGAAAGCTATTGGGTTCCGGGCATCCAAAAAGGGGACGCGAAGTTCTTCGAGGAACTCCTTAAAAGATCCGGAATTGATGCGGGGGAATGGCCCTGGGCGGCTATTCGGATGGGAGCCTTTGACGCGGTCAAAGCAGGCATTGAAAAGTCCGGGACTTTGGAGCCTGCAAAGTTGATGGAGGCCCTTAAAACCCTCTCCACCGAGACCATTACGGGAACCCTCCGATTCGATGAGAAGGGAGTTGGGACGATGAATACCATCCCCACCCAGATTCAAAATGGGAAATACGTATTGATCTGGCCTAAAGCGGAAGGGATGCCTGCCGGCGAGCATTGGTATCCCACCCCTACGTGGTCAGAACGGAAATAGGTAAAAAATCCCGCTGGAAAGGCTTCAACCCTTTTCAGGGTTTCCGAATAGGTGTATGGGTCTATATGTCCTTCACCGTGTTCATACAGATACTTATTGGGGGGCTCCTTCAAGGCGGAATTTATGCGTTGGCAGCTTTTGGATTATCCATAAGCTTTGGGGTTTTGAACGTTTTAAATGTAGCCCATGGGGAATTTTTAATGCTTGGCGCTATCACCTCCTACGGACTTTTCAAATTCTTAGGATTTCATCCTCTGCTGACGGTCCTGGGGGTTTTCCCTTTATTCCTACTCGTGGGTTTTCTCTTTGAGCGGTTACTGCTCCGCCCTATCAGGGCAAATTCGCCCCATGAATTCTTAATCGCCTCGATTTTGGTGACCCTGGGGGCCTCCTTGATGATCGAGGACGTGACGTTCTTCCTCCTGGAACAGTCCTTTATCAGCATCCCTTTTTCTCTGCCCTCCCTTAAGTTAGGCGGGGTGGTCCTCCCTTCCATCCGGCTGATCATCTTGGGCGCCATCGTCTGTTTGACCTTACTGGTCCACCTCTACCTGAGGAGATCTTTCACCGGAAAAGCCATCCGGGCGATGACCCAGGATAAAGAGGGCGCCATGGTAGTGGGGGTCCCTGTTCCTCGCGTGGCCATGATCACCTTTGGAATCGGAACCGCGTTGGCGGCAGCGGCCGGGGCTTTCTACGTGATTCTTTTTGCCGTGACCCCCTCCATCGGCATCCCCCTGACGGTACGATACCTCTCCATCGTGATCCTGGGGGGACTGGGCAGTTTGGTCGGCTCCTTGATAGGTGGAATCCTCTTAGGCCTTACGGAGGCCTTAACCAATTTTTACCTGGGAAGCCATTGGGCTCCGGCCTCAGCTTTTTTCCTTCTGGTCCTAATTTTAGTCCTGAGGCCTCAAGGGCTGTTTGGCTATAAGTAGATGGTCCAGTTACGGCACCTCTGGATTCTGATGATTTTAGCTTTTCTGGTGCTCGCACCCGAGATACTAGGATCCTATAAAGTGGTCTTCCTCTACCTGACCTTTAAATACCTGACCCTGGCGGCCAGTTACGATATCGTCGGGGGCCAGATGGGATATATGAACCTGGGGCATTCCGCATTTTTCGGCCTTGGCACTTATGCCTTTGGCATCCTTTTCTCTAAAGGATTTGGGGTCGCGATCTCCCTGGGCCTATCTGTGGGGGTGGCCGTTTTATTTGCCCTGGGCATCAGTTACCCCTTCTTCCGATTAAAGGAGGCGTATTTCGCCTTGGCCACGTTCGGTCTGATCACGCTCCTTGAGTTGCTGGCTTTTAACCTGGCCGACTTAACGGAAGGGGCCGCGGGCTTATCTATTCTGCCCGGGATGCCGGGGGATCGATTGCTCCTGACGACCTACTATCTGGCTTTGGCCACTGCCCTGGCTGCCCTGGCTACCAATTACCACATAGCCAACACCCGGTTCGGACTTGCCCTGGTCAGTATCCGGGAGGACGAAGAAGTGGCAGAAGCCTTCGGAATCCCTACGTTTAGATATAAACAACGGGCCCTCATGATCAGCGCGATCTTCCCGGCCCTGATCGGAGGGATTAATATGTGGCAGTTAACTTTTACAGATCCGGAGGGGGCGTTTGGCATCGAAGTTGCTTTAGTTCCTATCGTTATGGCCATGCTGGGAGGCACGGGCACGATCTGGGGCCCTATCCTGGGAGTTATTTTTGTCACCGTCATTCAGGAACTCCTCTGGACCCGAATGCCTTATCTGCATCTGGCTGTTTATGGGGTCACTCTGCTGCTGGTTGGACTTTTTTTACCAGGTGGCCTGGTAGAGGCGCGTCGCCATTTGCCCCTATTTAAAAGGTTGAAGGCCCCTGTTAAAATGCAAAGGTGTGTATGAACCATTGTGTGATCTTGATCGTCGATGATAATGAAACCGTCTGTAACCTTATGAAAGCCCAGCTTCAGGCGAAGGGGTTTTCCAATGTCCTGATCGCACTTAACGGAAGCGACGCCCTCGATAAAGTGGTAGAGCAGGTCCCAGACCTCATCATCTCTGATATCCATATGCCTGTCCTGGACGGATACCAGCTCTGCCAGATCCTGAAGTCCGAGGAATTCAAGGAATATAATCATATTCCCATCGTCTTATTTTCAAAATTCTACCAGGATAGCGATGCCGAGCGCTTAGCTAAGGAAGTGGGGGCAGTGGCCTGCCTGCAAGTTCCCTATCAAGAAAGGGCTCTGCTCAACATCATTTATAACAAACTGGCTTCTTCTGGCACGGTCCCCTCGACAGACGCGAAATCCAAAGGTCGGCTGCTGATCGTAGAAAATGATCCAGACTTCGCTAAAATCCTTGAAGAATCCCTGATTAAGCAAAATTATCAGATCACCGTGGTGGGAGATGACGCAGGCGCCATGAATAGTATCCGAGAGAAGGCCCCAGAAATGATCCTCCTGAGCGCCCAACTCCCAGGACTTGACGGCATGGAGATCCTCAAATGGGTTAAGGCAGAATACCCCGAAACCCTGGTTGTGATCATGGCAGCTAACGGCTCGGAATCGATGGCTATAGAATTCATGAAGGCCGGGGCGGACGATTATCTTAGGAAGCCCTTTAATGCGGAGCTAATACCCATCGTCTGCGATAAGGTCTTTAAACGGGCCAATATTCGATTGATCGCCAAGCAATTCGAGAAAAAGGCTAACATGCTGGCAGAACTTTACCAGAAGGAAAAAGAGGCCAGGCAGAGGGAGGAGCGAAAAGCCCGAGAAGCGATGGCCCTCATGAAGGGAGTTCAGCTCATCACCTCCTCCCTAAATCTAAAGGAAGTCCTTAATTCCATCGTCAACTTGTCCCGCGAATTTATCCAGGGATCTGAATGTAACCTTATGCTGTTAACGGTTCATGAAGAATTGGAAATTGTCGCGGGCACCGAAAGTTTTGATGAGGCCAGCGCCATCCAAACTAAAGTAGGCGAGGGCCTGCCAGGGTGGGTGGCCGAGCATAAAAAAGCCCTGATCGTTCCCTTGATCGTTCCCGACGTGCTCTCGGATCTACGCTGTTCCTCCCAGGAAATAGCTCGAATCCACCCGTTTAAATCTTATCTGGGGATTCCGCTCGAGGTCCGGGAAAAAGTCATCGGGGTTCTCAACGTTTATACCCGAGAGACCCAGGCGTTTTCAGAGGGAGAGATCAACCTCCTCCAGAGTTTTGCCCGACAGGCGGCCATTGCTATTGAAAATGCGCGGCTTTATGAACGCGAACAAAGGAACCGTCAAATTCAAGAAAGACTTGCCATTACGGACGGTTTGACCGCGCTTTACAACCACCGACATCTCCAGGATTTCCTGACCAAAGAGTTTGAGAGGGCCCGGCGCTACGCCCGCCCCCTCTCGTTCATTATGGGGGATATCGACCATTTTAAGTCCGTCAATGACACCTACGGCCATGAAATGGGGGACCTGGTTCTTAAGGAAATTGCCAAACTCTTGATCCTCTCAGTTCGCGAAGTGGATCTGGTGGCCAGGTATGGCGGCGAGGAATTTGCCATCGTATTACCGGAAACACCTATAGAAAGTGCCTCTAATACAGCCGAACGGCTCAGGGTCAGGGTGGAAAAAAATCGCATTAAGACCCCTAAAGGGAACCTCCAGGTAACCCTCAGCCTGGGGATTTCTTGCCTGAACGGCCTGAATTATCGCACCAAGGATGAGTTGATCCGCGCTGCAGACGAGGCCCTGTATAAAGCGAAAAAGGAAGGAAGGAACCGGATTAAGTTAGCAAGCTCTGGAGAACCTCCTTACGTGAGTTGCTAAAAGTACCGACGCCTGGCTGAAGGAAACGTGATTTCTCTCAATTCTTTTAAGATAGGCCGGGGAGACCTGGTTTCCCTCATCGGAAGCGGGGGGAAGACCACGCTCATGTATAAATTGGCCCGGGAGGCTGTGCATCTGGGCATGAAGGTCGTCTCCACCACGACCACCCATATTTTTGTCCCTGCCCCCGATCAGACTGAGAAATTTATACTTCTCAATCGGGGGAACGGGCGTATCGGAGTACGGGGGTCTGGGAGCACGGGCCCCACCTCCTCCGCGCCCCTGCACGCCTATGCCCCCTCACTGACCCGCCTGGGGGAGCTATTAAATCGATACCATCACGTTACCGTAGCCCGGGATTACGCCGAAGAAAATAAAGTGCGCGGCCTCCGACCCGAACTCCTCTGTAAGCTTCACACCTTAAACCTGGCGGACCTCATTCTGGTCGAAGCCGATGGGTCGAGACAAAAACCCTTTAAGGCTCCTAAAGACCAGGAGCCTGTCATTCCGGCCTGTAGTACCCACTGCATCCTCGTGGTCAACCTGGATGTTATCGGAAAACCTTTAGATGAAAAATACGTGCACCGAAGCCAGATCGTTTCGACCATTGCGGGCCTTTCTCTGGGAGATATCGTAACCCCTCCTGTGATTTGTAGCGTAATAAACAGCCCGAAAACTTACCGAAATAAAATTCCACCGGATGCCGAAACGGTTCTTTTTTTGAATGGAGTTAACAGCTCGCAGAGGCGAGCCTGGGCAGAAAGCATCCAGGCCGGCGTAGATCGGGGACTTATCCACAAAGTGGTATGGGGGGATCTCTTTAACTGGAAGCAGGGGTTAGAGACCGGGCTCGAGTCCGGCGATGAGTAAAAACCAGGGTTTAGCCCTCAAGCCCTCGCTAAAATCTCTACGATTCGGTCCGCCGTTTTCCCATCCCACAGCCTGGGAATTCGACCAGCTTTCCCTTCCCCTTGCAGGATCTTATAGCTTTCGGCGATAATCTTGGCGGTATCGGTTCCCACCAGGGTATTCGTCCCTTCCGTAATAGTTACCGGACGTTCTGTATTTTCTCTTAAGGTCAAGCAAGGGATTCCCAGGGCGGTGGTCTCTTCCTGTAAACCGCCTGAATCGGTAAGAACCAACTTAGCCCGAGACATCAGATGTAGAAAATCCAGGTATCCTAAAGGATCTGTCACTCCGATAAACCCCTGGGTAGACTCTACCGGATGGTCTTGCAGGTTTTTAAAAAAAGACAGGTAGCCAAAAGCGGCTATTTGCTTTTGAGTCCGGGGATGTACAGGAAAAATAATGGGCAGATGTTTGGAAACCTCCGTCAGCCCCTGGATAATTCTCAGGAAGATCTCCGGGTTATCCACGTTCGAGGGACGGTGGAGGGTTAAAACCGCGTAATCGATGGGGGCCTCTTCCACTGCAAGCCGGGAGGGTTTGGTCAGGCGGAGTCTGTGCAAAATATCCGTTTTTCTGGCCTTCTCTAAGTGCTGGAGCAGACTGTCGATCATCACATTGCCGACGAAAAAAATTTTCTCCTCTGAGATCCCTTCCTTTTTCAGGTTGACATTGGCATCCTCGGAGGTGGTAAATAGATACTGGCTCAAGGCATCGGTTACGATCCGGTTAATTTCCTCCGGCATGGTGCGATCGAAACTCCTCAATCCCGCTTCTACATGGGCGATGGGAACCAGCAACTTCGCAGCTACCACCGAGCAGGCCAGCGTAGAGTTGACATCTCCAACCACTACGATCAAATCCGGTTTTTCCTGTTCCACGACTTTTTCAAATTCTACCATGATTTTAGCGGTTTGCACCGCATGGCTCCCGGAACCGACCCCTAAGTAAATATCCGGTTCCGGAAGTTCCAGGTCCTCAAAAAAAGCCCGAGACATGGATATATCGTAATGCTGTCCGGTATGAATGAGGATGGGATGAAGCTGGGGGTAAGCGGCCATTACCTTAACGATCGGGGCGATCTTCATGAAATTAGGCCGAGCCCCGACTATATTCATGATCTTCATTTCTAGCAAAGACCCCGAGAAAGGGGGTAAGGAAGTATGGGCGCACCTCCCTACTCCCCCTTTCAAGGGTCCGTTTTTGGAACCTAGCCCCTCCGACTCCCCTACGCGCCCGGTTAAAAACAAAACGGCCCGGACTCCCTCGTTCCCAGGCTCTGCCTGGGAAC